>OCTW011590597.1_pt1 | contig 37413 bp, 27 predicted proteins | sample 1539671 | NCBI WGS metagenome assembly OCTW01 (sample SAMN02144230, study PRJEB22623) | gut metagenome | biome: sheep rumen | host: Ovis aries | place: New Zealand
GCCTGTGCAGCGATACCGATACGTCCGCCATCAAGAGTATGCATAGCTATATTGAAGCCCTTACCCTTCTGTCCAAGGAGATTCTCCTTAGGAATACGGCAATCCTGGAAAATAAGCTCATATGTAGATGAACCGCGGATACCCATCTTCTTCTCCTTTGTTCCGAATGTGAAACCAGGAGTACCCTTCTCAACGATAAATGCTGAGATTTCCTTCATCATCTTGCCGCGCTTTTCAACAGTACCTGTAACTGCGATAACGATATATACATCAGCTTCCTTACCATTTGTAATGAAACACTTAGAACCGTTAAGTACCCACTCATCACCGTCAAGTACAGCCTTTGTCTGCTGACCCTGAGCATCAGTACCTGCGCCAGGCTCTGTAAGACCGAAAGCACCAAGTTTCTTTCCTGAAGCAAGATCAGGAACGTACTTAGCCTTCTGTTCCGGTGTACCAAAGGTTACGATAGGGTCAACACAAAGTGATGTATGAGCTGATACGATAACACCTGTTGTACCGCAAACCTTAGAAAGCTCTTCAACGCACATAACATATGTAAGTACGTCACATCCCTGACCACCGAGTTCCTTTGGAACAGGAATTCCAAGGAAGCCTGCCTTAGCCATCTTCTCAACTGTTTCTCTCGGGAACTTTTCTGTTTCATCAACTTCCTGAGCGAGAGGCTTTACTTCTTTCTCAGCGAACTCACTGAAGAGAGTTCTTGCCATTTCATGCTGTTTACTGAGTGTAAAATCCATGAATTTATTCCTCCATATAATTTTATATTTACATGACAACAAAGTGAATCATTACAACTCACTTTGTCGTCAATTTAGTACGATGTTTTATTTATTGTAATCGTAGAAGCCCTTACCTGTCTTACGTCCGAGCTTTCCTGCACGAACCATCTTGCGAAGAAGCGGATGAGGACGATACTTGGAATCGCCTGTTTCAGCCTGAAGAACTTCCATGATGGCAAGTACGATATCAAGACCTACAAGATCACCAAGTGCAAGAGGTCCCATTGGGTGTGATGCACCAAGCATCATAGCTGTATCGATATCTTCAACTGAAGCAATACCCTCAGCGTAGATACCTACTGCTTCGTTGATCATTGGGATAAGGATTCTGTTTACTACGAAACCAGGAGCTTCCTTAACCTGAACAGGAGTCTTACCGATCTCTGTAGCGATCTTCTTGATCTCTTCAACGTATGCATCAGAGGTATTCTCACCTGCGATAACTTCAACAAGCTTCATTCTGTCAGCTGGGTTGAAGAAATGCATACCGATGATCTCTCTGTCAAGACCTGCACCGATCTCTGTGATTGAAAGAGATGATGTGTTTGAAGCAAACTTACATGTTGCAGGAACGATCTCCTGAAGCTCCTTGAAAGTTGTCTTCTTGATGTTCATGTTCTCAGGTGCAACCTCGATTACGAGATCACAATCTGTACAGATATCCTTAAGTCCTGTCTTGATCTTGCCAAGGATCTCCTCACCCTTCTCAGCGGTGATCTTCTCCTTGCCAACAAGGAACTTGATATTCTTCTCGATCTTAGCCTTTCCGCCATCAGCAAACTCCTGCTTGATGTCAACGAGACGTACTTCATAACCGTCTGTCATAGCGAAAGCCTGTGCAATACCTGAACCCATTGTTCCGGCACCGATTACACCTACTACCATTTTTTTATCCTCCTAAAAAATATTATTTCCGAACCAAAGGGACGACTGTATCTCGCCGTCCCAATGGCACATTTGTTAACAATTTCAATTATGCATTCTTAAATGCAACAACCTTGACCTTAGCAGGGTCATCCTTCTTACGTAAGAAGTTTGCCATGCCTTCCTTCTGGTCATAAGACTCGAAGCAGTCTCCAAAGAGCTTCTCCTCAACTTCAACAGCTTTGTCGATGCCGAGTGAAATACCATCATTGATAGCCTTCTTGCAGTTACGAACTGCGATTGGAGCATTTGCAGCAATTATAGAAGCCATCTTCTTAGCCTGTGCAAGAAGGTTCTCCTGAGCAGTTGCAGTAACATTTCCTGCCTCATCCGTTACTGCTGAATAAACAGCATTTACAAGACCGATACGAAGAGCTTCGTCAGCCTTGATATTTCTTGCAGTATAGATAAGCTGCTTAGCCATACCGATACCAACCGTTCTTGCAAGTCTCTGTGTACCACCGAAACCAGGTGTGATTCCAAGACCTACTTCAGGCTGTCCGAACACTGCATTGTCAGAGCAAAGTCTGATATCGCAGCTCATAGAGATCTCGCAGCCGCCGCCAAGTGCAAAGCCGTTAACAGCAGCGATCACAGGGATTGGGAAGTTCTCGATCTTAAGGAATACATCGTTACCCTTCTTACCGAATGCTTCACCCTCTGCCTTTGTAAGTGTAGACATCTCTCCGATATCTGCGCCTGCAACAAATGACTTGTCTCCTGCACCTGTAAGTACAAGTGCTCTTGTTGTCTCAAGATCAACACTGTCAAATACTTCTGAAAGTTCATCAAGTACCTGGCTGTTAAGCGCATTAAGAGCCTTTGGTCTGTTGATCGTAATAACACCAACAAATCCTTCCTGCTCATATGTGATAAATTCCATATTTCTTTCCTCCTGATATGAAACCCGTCAAATTATCCGCCTTATAAGCGGACAAACAAATATTTTAAGTAATAGATTAGTCTCTCTCAACTACAGTTGCACAGCCCATACCACCGCCGATGCAAAGTGTAGCAAGACCTCTCTTAAGGTTACGAGCTTCCATCTCGTGAAGAAGTGTAACAAGGATACGAGCTCCTGATGCTCCAACAGGATGTCCGAGTGCGATAGCACCACCGTTTGGATTAAGCTTAGCAAGATCAAAGTTAAGCTCCTTACCAACTGCTACTGACTGAGCAGCGAAAGCTTCGTTAGCTTCGTATACATCGAAATCATCAATTGTAAGACCTGTCTTGGCAAATACCTTCTTTGTAGCTGCAACAGGACCGACACCCATGATTGAAGGATCAACGCCGCCAAGTGCACCTGCAATAAATGTAGCCATAGGCTTAACACCAAGCTCTGCAGCCTTCTCCTCGCTCATAAGAACGATCGCAGCTGCACCATCATTGATACCTGAAGCGTTACCTGCTGTAACAACTCCATCCGGATTAAGCGGACGAAGCTTTGCAAGACCTTCAAGTGTTGTTCCAGGACGAGGACCCTCATCCTTAGCGAATGTGATAACTGCCTTCTTCTGCTTAACTTCTACAGGAACGATTTCCTTATCGAAAGCACCTGATTCCTGAGCTGCAACTGCCTTGTTCTGTGAAGCTACTGCGAACTCATCAAGTTCTTCTCTTGTAAGTCCCCACTGCTTAGCTACATTATCAGCAGTCTGGATCATATGATAATCATTGAATGCATCCCAAAGAGCATCATTAACCATTGTATCAACAAGGGCGCCCTTGCTCTGGCTTGGCCATGTCATTCTGTAACCATAACGTCCCTGTGGGATAGCGTAAGGAGCCATAGACATGTTCTCCATACCACCTGCGATAACAACGTCAGCATCACCGTTCTGGATCATTGAAGCTGCTGCATTTACGCAGTGAAGTCCGGAACCGCAAACTACGTTCATTGTAACTGCAGGTACTTCAACAGGAAGTCCTGCCTTGAGTGCTGCCTGACGAGCTACGTTCTGTCCAAGACCGGCCTGGATAACGCATCCCATATATACATGATCAACATCTGTAGGAGCAATTCCTGCTCTTGACAGTGCCTCTTTAATAACGATTGATCCAAGTGTTGCCGCAGGTGTTGTACTAAGTGTACCACCCATTGTTCCGATAGCTGTACGACATGCACTAGCTATAACTACTTTCTTTGCCATAGATTGATCCTCCATTAAAAGTTTATGTTTTTTATCCCTCAACGTACGTATGGGCATAATTCACCCACTACGCGCCGAAAAGCTTCTACAATCATAACATAAATGTAACACATTCGCAATAATACTTTTTACTGCAAATACTTTGTTTTGTATGTATTTTTTGTGTATTTTTACTCTTCTTCCATCTGGCTCTTCTTAATCTCTTCCTGAACCATGATATATTTGCCTGCAAGACCGGTTCCGAGAGCTACCATACTCTCCGCTTCCTCGCTGGCTACAACCTTGATCTGAGACTTTGTTGCGATCAGCTTCTGCATTCCCGCAAGCCTGCTTCCGCCGCCGGTAAGCATCAGTCCTTCCTGTGCAACATCATTTATCAGTTCAGGCGGAGCAGTTTCCAGAACCTGATTTATGGCATGAATAACCTGTCCGGTAACTTCCTCGAAGGCCTCTACTGTCTCATTTGCATGCAGCTTGATGCCTACCGGAAGTCCGCTCAGAAGATTCTTGCCCTTAACCTCCGTATAAATATCATTCTTACGTTTCATAACCGAACCGACTGCCTCTTTAGCCTCTTCGGCAGAGATGACGCCAAGCTCAACATTATATTTTCTGCGGACATATCTGATAAGAGCATCGGTGAAATCATCGCCGGCGCACTTGAGCGAGGTACTCTCCGACAGACCACCCGATGAAATAACGGCAACATCAGTCGTTCCGCCACCGATATCAACTATCATGTGACCATAGGTTTCCATTATGTCCATATCCGCTCCGATTGCAGCAGCGATAGGCGATTCCAGTACAAATACCTGCTTTGCACCGGTTCTTACAACCGCATCCTCGACCGCTCTTCTCTCTACCTCGGTAACACCTCCGGGTATACATACGCAGATATTCGGTCTTCCCCAGAATTTCCTCTTGGTCATTGCATTTTTAACGAATGCCTTGATCATTCTTTCGGCAAGCATATAGTCTGAGATAACACCATGCTGTATCGGCCTGGTGACAATGATACCCTCCGGAGTTTTGCCCATCATACGCTTTGCCTTTGCTCCGACAGCTATGATATTCTTGGTTTTCTCCTCGTATGCAACATAGGTAGGCTGGTCTATTACCACTCCCTTATCTCTGACAAACACCCTGACATTTGAAGTTCCGAGATCTATTCCCAAATCTATTCTGTACATTTTATATCCTCTGTTATTTCTATTTTCTGTTTTTCATATTCATAAATCATATTATAATCATATTTTTTATCACGGCACCATCCGTATCTTCGGGCACAACAGAAGCCGTCAAATACAATTTGAAATAAATATCATACGACACAATCATAATCCGTCAAATACAATACACGATACATATCACCGAACGTAAATATCCTCTTCCACGCATCAGGGCGCCGACAGATACATTATATCTGTCGGCGCCCTGTTTTTCAACTAAATTGATTTTTAAAATATTCTATATTCTGATGATTTATACAAAATCCTCAGGAATAAGAAGGTGCTTATCTGGTGTACCATCAGCCTTCTCTCTGTTATCGCATCTTGCGATAGCATCATCAACAGCCTTCATAAGACGATCGATATTTCCAACTTCCATTGCAAGGAGGATATTGCTCAGCTTGCTCTCAAGATTCTCAGCAATCCTGTAACCGCGCTGTACACAGTATCCTTTACCGATACCGATCATATCGTCATTATCGATCATGTTCAGCTGGATGAGGTTGGTGAATTCATCCTCAACATCCTCAGCAGCTCTGAAGAGCCTTGTTACGGAATCAATCTCGCCTGTAAGGATAATAACGAAATCATCCTTATCATCCTTGGAAAGCTTGATAACCTCCTTCAGTCTGTCGATATTTACAAGGCCGGCATTCTCTACTACCATACATCCGCCCTTAAGCTTATCCATGGCTCCCTCGAGTTTAGCCTTGTCAAGCTTGTTAAGAGCCTGAGCCTTGATCTTGGCAATACTCTTGGAATTAACGATACCCATATCATAGAAGCTTCGAGCAAAGTCCTCACCTACACCGGTTGAACCAAAGCCCTGTCTTCCGAGGATAACGATATTTCTGTCTGATGGATTGTCGGCAACTTCATTAAATGCATCAATAATCTGCTGTCCGATTTCTGTTGCGGTATACTTTTCGAGGTAGTAAGCACCAAGCGGAAGTCCGCTTGCTCCTACAACTCTTGTAAGATCAGCTACTGAATTTTCAGCTTCCTCAGCCTTCTTCTTAGCCTCAGCCTCAGCTGCCTTAGCCTCATCAAGAGCCTTCATAGCCTCTGCAGCCTTCTTCTTGAGTTCTGCAGACTTAGCCTTATTCTCAGCCTCTGCCTTTACCTTACTGTCTTCATAAGCCTTTCTCTTAGCTTCAAGATCAGCCTTAACCTTCTCAGCTTCCTTAGCCTTTGCAGCAGCTGCATCTTCAGCCTTCTTTATTGCATCAAGAGCAACCTTCTTCTTAGCTTCCGCAGCCACCTTCTTCTTGAGTTCTTCAGCTTCCTTAGCTTTTGCAGCAGCTTCTTCCTTTGCCTTGGCATCAGCCTCAGCCTTAGCCTTTGCATCAGCAGCAGCCTTCTTCTTAGCATCGATCGCTGCTTTTCTCTTTGCAGAATTATCAGAACGCTTCTTAGCTTCAGCTTCATTCTGCTTCTTAACAGCTTCCAGCTTCTTCTCTGCTTCAGCTATTTCTTTATTTGCAGCATCCTCTGCAGCCTTTGAATCAGCTACAGTCTTATTTGCCTCATCAATCTTCTTCTTGGTTTCTGCTACCTTCTTCTCAGCTTCGGCAATCTTCTTCTTAGCTGACTCTATTTCATCGTTTGCAGCCTTGATCTCAGCATTTGCTGCTTCGATCTCTTTGTTGGCTGCTTCGATATTCTTATCAGCCTCAGCCTTGATCTTAGCTGTTTCCTCAGCCTTAGCCTTTGCAGCTTCCTTAACAGCAGTTACTGCCTTCTCTTCTTCAGCAAGCTTAGCTTTGTCTTCTTCTACATTCTTAAGGTCTTCAGCCTTAGCCTTAACCTCTTCATCATCAATAGCCTTAAGATCAGCTTCGTATTTTGCGTTGATCTCTTCAAGGACTTTACTATGCTCATCGTCCTTAGCCTTTGTAGCAGCTTCTGCTTCAAGCTTGATCTTCTCAGCTTCTTCTGCTTCCTTCTTAGCTTCTTCTTCAGCTCTTGCCTTAGCATCAGTAACGATCTTGGCAAGTTCAGCAGCTTCAGCAGCAAGCTTCACATCACGCTCTTCAAGCTTCTTTATCTCTTCTTCATCCTTCTGAGAAGCGAATGCGGAATTCTTCTTTAATTCTTCCTCAGCCTTACGTGATTCTTCGATTATGCGGCTTGCCTCTTCAGCTTTCTTACGTGCTTCCTCTGCTTCCTTATCAGCAGCTTCTCTTGCACGCTTGATAGCCTTTTCTGCAGCCTTCTTTCTGGCAGCATCTGCAGCCTTCTTACGCTCAGCTTCAAGAGCCTTACGCTTAGCCTCATCCTCTGCTTTTTTCTTCTTCTTGGCTTCTTCTGCAGCCTTTTTCTTCTCCTCAGCAGCCTTTTCAAGTGCCTCACGTTCCTTACGTTCAGCTTCTTCTCTTGCTGCCTCCTCAGCCTTTCTGGCTTCTTCTTCAGCCTTTCTCTTGGCAGCTGCCTTCTGTCTTGCCGCCTCAATACGCTGTCTTTCAGCCTCAGCTCTTTCTATTCCGGATGTAGCCTTCTTCTTAGCCGCATCCTTCGCCTTCTGATCAGCCTTAGCTTCAGAAGCCTTTACATCATCTACATCAACAATATTTTCGCCTTCAGATTCAAGGTCGGACTTGTTATCATATGCAGCCTCGAAATTGCTTCCCTTAAGCTGATCATCGAACTGAGTATCCTCATCGTCGATGTCATACATAGCATTTACATCGCCGGTCGGAGTAGTTCTGTTCTCAGGAAGAATACTGTCAAGCTCGTCACGGCCGCTGCCCTTCTTGTCACCACTCTTAGCATCTGCCGACTGCCATCCTGAATCGCTTCCTTTGATGGTTCTGGTTCCGTCAGCCGAGAATGCACGATCCTTCTCGTCCTCAATAATCTTAACCTTGCCCTTCTCATCCTTTGATTTTTCAGGTGTAAGGTCTACACCAAGGCCGCCTCCGCCGATCGATCCGAGACCACCGAGGCCACTTGTTGATTCAGTACTTCCGAGACCTCCGAGGCCACCGCCAAGACCACCAAGTCCGCCGAGACCTCCGAGTCCGCCGCCAAGTCCGCCAAGACCTGATCCTTCTTCGGCTTTCTTTTCAGCCATTTTAGCCTTAGCTGCCTCTGCAGCTTTTTCTTCAGCTGATTTTTCTTCAGCAGCTTTTTCTTCTTCAACCTTTTTGGTTTCTTCAACAGGTTCCGGTTCAGCCGGTGCATTCATCCTGTCAAGCTCTTCAAGGGTAATACCCATAGCTTCAGCACGTTTTCTACGCTTTTTCTCTTCGATACGTGCCAGGTCTTCTGCTGAAAGAGTTTTGAACTTCTGCTTCTGGGTATCTTCAGTCTTCTTAGCTGCTCCACCCTTAGCGAACATCATAGCTTCCTGCTCTTTTTTGAGCTTGGCCGCTTTCTCCGCTCTCTCCTTTTCAACCTGTTCCCTGATTGCCTGTATCAGGGCTTCTCTCTGATCAATTGCCACCTCAAGTTACCTCCTTTATGTAATGCCTATCCCAATCAAATGTCTATTCCAAGTGATTTAAGAAGTTCCTCTGCCTGTCTCTGCAGTTCAGCTTCCTTCCTCAATCTTTCGTCAAGTTCACTTTCCTTTTTCTTGACATCATCAATCTCGTTCTTCACCTCTGATTTTTCTCTCTCAGGGAAGAGTGATGATGTAAATTTAGGATAAGATTCCTCAACTGTTTCTGCGACTGTTTCTGTAACTTTTTCCTCAGTAACCGCTTCGACTGTCTCTGCTACAGGTGTTTCAACAGTAACCGCTTCAACTGTCTCTGCTACAGGTGTTTCAACAGTAACCTCTTCAACCACCTGCTCAGAAACCGTTTCAACCGTCTCTGCTTCAACTGTTTCTTCAGCTGCACTTACTGTTATATTCTCTACAGCTTCATCAGTCGTTACTGATGTGCTATCTTCAGCAGTTATTTCATCCTGACTGATGATATCTTCGTTGACAACTTCCTGAACGATCTCTTCAGGTGCTTTATCTGATTCTTCAACAACAGTCTCCGAAACTATTGGCTCTGAAACTGTCTCGACCTTCTCAGGTATTATCTCAGTTTCTTCAGCAACAACCTCCGAAACTATTGGCTCTGAAGCCGTTTCGACCTTTTCAGATATCGTCTCAACTTCGTCCTCTATGTCGATTATCTCCGGTTCAGGTTCATAATCTGATGTAGATTCATCAACATTATTGATCTCAAGTTCGATTCTCAGATCATCAAAGCTCTTGCCTGTTGTTTCAATCTCCGAATTCTTCTTTTCCTCTTCATCCTTTTTGTATGCACTTATGCTGTCAAAAGGATTTGAGAAATCAAGCGGAGTATCATCAAGTTCAGCTATCGTATCTGACTCAGGTGCGAAGCCATCATCAAAATCATATGAAATCAGGTCATCAATACTTGTGTCAGGTTTTAATTCCCTCATGTTATCCTCTGTTTCTATTTTTGTTTCCTGTGATGCCTGCTCAGCTTTTTCTGCATCAGTCACGGCATCTTCTAAAATGATCTCATCATCTTCAGAGTTTTCTTCCTCTGTTTTTTCTGCCACAACCTGATCAGTCTTTTCAGATTCGTCCTTTCTGCCGGATTCCTCTGTTTTTTCAGGTTCAGGCGTCTTCACCGTATCCTCAGTCTTCACTGAATCCTCAGTTTTTTCAGGCTCTGCAACGCTTGCCGATTCATCATTTTTCCTATTGTCGTCAGAATCTTGAGCCGAATCCTTCTGTTCAGACTGAGCCTTGTCACCGATTTTCTCCGGTTCTTCTTTCTTTTCGGCTTCCGGAGACTCGCCCATCTTTTCAGAATTCTCAGGCTCATCTTTCTTTTCAGACTTCTCGGTGTTATCATCCGAATCAGTCTTCTCAGCCGATTCTTCGGTAGTTTCTTCCTCATCTTTATCGGCTTCTTCACGTCTGAATTTACGTTTGATAAAATCTTTAATACTGTGTTTTATACTCTCGCCTGCAGAAACATCCTTTGCATCAGACTGTTTATCAGAACTGTTTTCTTCGTCGACGTTTTCCTCTCCGTTTTCTTCTCCGGACTGCTTCTCCGCTTCTTTCCTTAAACTCTTAAGTAATTCCTTGCGGTTCTTCCTCTCAGCCTTTCTCTTCTGTTTATCCGTGAGTTCCTCCTGAAGATCATCCACCATAAGAAGTATCTCAGGATCCTTTGGATTTCTCGTATAATAATCCTTTTCAAGCTGTTCGGCTTCAATAGTCCTTATTTCTTCCTCGACAGGATCATCATCGACAGCTTCCTCTTTACTGAAGATGTAAAACATTTCTTCTGCTTTTTTTCTGTCAGAAAAAGCTGCTTCTATATTTTCAATTCTCTTACTGTTTTTAAATGTTGCCAGATAATCAGAAACAAGGATATCCAGTCCATCATACTTACCGAGTATCATTGATAGAAGTATAAGCTCATAGCTCCACTCCTCATCCATATTGTCTCTGTAATAAGGATACAGGGTATCATACATTTCATCGGTAACTTCACCCTCGGCTTTTTTCATGATATATTCAATATCCGCTTTCTTCCTCTGTGAAGCCTTTTCTATAAAAATGAAATGCTCGTAATATTTCCGTGCCAGTTCCTTAAAACCACGCTTCAAATACAAAATAATAAGCGACTGGATCACTTTACTGTTGCCCTCAGCCATAATGTGTGCTCTCACATACTGCTTCCTGGCATCTATGTATCTTCCGACATTTTCATAAACCTCTCCGCAGGTACGTACGAACTGCGGATTAAGGGATTTTTCAAGATCCTGAGCATCAAGAATATCAACTGCAACACTATAGTCTCGGGACTCAGCCAGCTCTTTTATCTTATTGACACTGGCCATACTTAATCCTGATCCCATTTAAACCACCTCATGATATTTAGTCATCTTCAAATACTTTTTCAACTTTTTCGATTACGCTGTCCTTCATGTTGCCGCGGGTCTTCTCATACTGCTGGCCTGACTCCATAATCTCAAGAAGCTGTAATCTGTATTTATTATCGATGTCTTTGATGTAGCCCATAAGTACGTCCTTGATCTCATTGACATACTCTTTCTCTCTCATCTCATCGATCATCTTTTCATAATCAAACTTGGTATTGACCTTCATATCCTCCTGCTTACGTCCGCAGACAACGCATTCCTCGTTTCCTGCCTCATTAACATGACCGCAATTACAGGTCCAGATCATACCATCTGTACGATATTTCTCAACAGCATCAATACCACGCTTAGCTTTAAGAGCTTCAAGTCTTCTCGTAGACATAGATACATTGATTGGATTGTCATTGCATGCAAAAATGCCTCTCGGAGTAACATATTTGCTGACAACAACCTTTGCATCCTTGAGAAGCTTTATATCATTTACCGATAATTTACATGAAACATAATCTGATTTGATAAGGGAAACATTGCCCTTGTCGATAATGAAATCAACACCCTTGATAACAAGCTTCTCGTCATAGAGATTGGTGAGCTCGATATCACCTCTGATGGCATTGATATCATCAAGATTGTAATTATAGAACCATACAGAAAGACTTACTTCGTCCCTGCTGCCTTCGACAACAACCTTAACAGGTCTCGGAACAAGTCTGGTATAGTAATTGGTAACAAAGAGTTCTTTATGAACATCCGGAATAATGCTTTCCTTCTTCTTTATTTTAACAGCAGTTCCTGTCATAACAACTGCGAACGATCCTGAAGCAAGCTGTGCATATCTCATTTCAACGCCTATAATAGCATTGGCCTTCTTAGCCTTTGCAGCCTTCATGAGATTCTTCTTAACTTCTTCATCACAGTCATTAAGGTCGTCAAGATCCTGATCCTCAGAACCCTGAATATCTGCTGCGATTCCTTTGATAAATTTGGACTGGTAAACAGCCTGACCAACTACGAATCCAAGATACTCCTGAATCTCGTAATCTTCAAACTCATCACCAGTCGTCAGTAATAAATCTGCCATTTCAAACCTCCCAGTTTTTCGCCCCCACAGGCGAAAGAATTTTATAAAATACACCATATTTTATTATATCATATTTCAGCCATAAATCAAACAAATCTTGTCAGAATAATGCCCATGAAAATATACATCAAATGCATCCTAAAATAGTGAAAGTGGTGCGTTATTTACATATTTTCTGAACGTATATTCAATGGAGAAGCATGTTTCTTCCTCGCTCTCCTCTACCATCTCCCATTCAGGAAGCTTATCGAGGTTCGGAAAATATGTATCAGCCTGATATTTGTAATCGATCATGGTAATAATAGCTTCATCGCAATAAGGTACGAGCATTTCATAAATCTTACCGCCGCCGATCACGTAGATATCATCACTGTCAAGTTCACTGAGTATCTCCTTAAGTTCGTCAAAGGAATTCGCAACAGTTGCTCCCTTAACCTTGAAATCCGGATTTGCAGAAAGGATTATATTATTTCTGTTTACCAGTGGCAGACCGTTTGGAAAGCCCGCAAGTGTTTTTCTCCCAAGCACGATCGTATGTCCTGTGGTAAGTTTTCTGAAATTCTTCTGATCATTAGGTATCCTGATAAGGAGATTATCCTGAAATCCGATAGCCCAGTTACTGTCAACAGCAGCAATTGCTTTCATTTATATATCCTCCGTTGTATATCTGTTTCTTATCTGTTTTTTTATGATCACACTGCGATCGGTATATTCTTGATCTGTGGTCCGGTCTCGTAATTCTCTATCGTAAAGTCATCAACCGTAAAGTCATAGAAATCCTTAACATCAGGATTGAGTGTAACCTTAGGTGCCGGGAATGTCGGTCTTGTGATAAGCTCTTCAACCAGTGGGATGTGCCTGTCATAAATATGTGCATCAGCTATAACATGAACAAGCTCACCCGGCTTAAAGCCAGTAACCTGAGCTATCATCATAAGAAGTGCACTGTATTGAACAACATTCCAGTTATTCGCTGCCAGAACATCCTGAGAACGCTGATTAAGCACTGCGTTAAGCCTGTCTCCGGTCACATTAAAGGTCATGCTATAGGCACATGGATAAAGTCTCATCTCATGAAGATCCTGATGAACATAGATATTTGTCATGATCCTTCTGCTGTATGGATTATTCTTCAGATCATAGATGACCCTGTCAACCTGATCAAACATCCCTTCTTTATACTCATGTTTAACACCGAGCTGATAACCATAGGCTTTGCCTATGGAACCATTTTCATCAGCCCACTCGTCCCAAATGTGGCTCTTCAGATCCTTGATATTATTTGACTTCTTCTGCCATATCCAGAGTATCTCATCAATTGCAGATTTGATATAGGTCTTTCTGAGTGTGATCGCCGGAAATTCTTCAGCAAGATCATACCTGTTCACAACGCCAAATTTCTTGATCGTATAGGCGAGTGTTCCGTCCTCCCATTTCGGTCTGACCTTCTCTCCTTCCGTACTGTATCCGTTATCAATGATATCCCTGCACATATTTATAAATAATTCATCCGCGCGGCTCATATTTCTCCTCCAAATGTCAAGATTGAAATAGCATTATAAATAAAAAATACGGTTTCAATCCCTGCAGAAGCATGATTGAACCCCCAAATCATCTTTTTCCTGCAGTATATGGTATCATAAAACAGCAACAAAAAAAAGAACAAAAGTACATGGGAGGAAAAAAATATGGAACAGCTTTTATTCTGGGGAGAAATATTAAAACAGGCAAGAAAAATGCGCAATCTGACGCAGAAGGAGGTCGCCGATATACTTCATATTTCAAGGCAGTCCTACAGCAGCTACGAAACCGGACGCACCCGTCCGACACCCGAGCTAATAGCCATACTTTCAAATATTTACGACCTCAATCTGTTTGATCACGCAATAAAATATATGCCTGCGGACTATCTGGCCGAACAGCACGAATTTAAAGCATCAATACCGTCCTCGCCGGAAGTATCCGCAGGCAGAAAGACCAATATCAGGAGAAAACCCGAACAGATATACCCTGATAATATTGAATTTGATAAATAAACACCCGGTCAGTTTTTCAGACTAGATCAGGTTCTGCATAAGCTTCTTGGTTTCAAGCTTAACCACCTGGAAGTTCTTATTGTCTATGTCTCGAAGAAGCTCAAACAGTATATTTCTTACATCAGGACTGAGGTCATACTCTGATGCAGAATCTATGATTTCCTTAGCCTCTGAAGAGATATTTCCGGCATCGATGGCAAGAAGCGCTCTGTTAAGCATTGCCTTAAGATCTCTGTTGGAAAGCTTGATACCGTTTGATTTAAGAGGCATGCCCTTGATATCTCCGAATTCTTCGAATCCAAGCCATACTCTGAATGCCTTAACGGTTGCAAACCATTTCTGTACCAGAGTCGGCCAGTTGCTTGCCGCAACCTCAAGAGAGTCTTCTTTGGCGATATTAACATGGTCATCAAGCATATCTGCCAGATAAAGAGCTCCGAGGCCCGAAGCCTGATCTCTGAGATCTCTCGCCATGTTCATATAGCCTCTTTCATCAGTTCCGTCAAGGAAAGCCATAAGCTTATCCGACTTCTCATCATATTCCTTACAGAACTCAAGAGCCGCTCTTCTGTAGAGCTTCAGATTTCCGCCGAACTTCTTCATGCCGGCTGTAAATGAGATACCGCTCTTCTGCAGCTTTTCTTCCTGACGAGCCATGGCAACAGCCTCTCTGAGAAGATCCTTATCATCCGGAAGATCAGCTTTCTCCGCATTCTCGATAAGGAATTTAATGAATGTATATTTTCCGAAAGGCTTTCTGATAATACCCGCGAAACCGCTCTGGAGCAGGAATTCATCACTCTCATCGTGATCTTCATTTATTACTGCATACATTCTGGCACCGTAGCACCTGTTCATGGTAAGGTTTTCAAGATTATGAAGCGTCTGGAGGCCATCCATTCTCGGCATATATCTCGGAATAAGAATAACTGCATATTCGCTTACCTTAACCCTGTCAAGGCACTTGATGCCATTATCAACGAAATCAACAGTAACGCCGGCTATATCAGCATATTCCTTAAGAAGATTCTTATCAGCCATATCATCTGTTACAGCAAGGATAGCGAACGGCTTTTTAAGCCTGAATTCATCTCTTCTGATAACTCCTTCGGCAGTAACGTCAACATAGTTTTCTGTCTTGCCCTTCTTAAATACATTTTCCTTAATCGTATCTTTAACGCTTGTAAATACAGCTTTTGCCGAGTGTTCCTTCTTCGCATCAGGACCCTCTCCCGGCGGTGTAACAAGCCCCGTCGTTGCTTCACCTATAAGCTCGCTTGTTTTTGTCGAAGCATCGATATCCGACCAACCATTGGCATCAGGACTTGATGAAAGCATCATGTCTTCTCTGCTGAAAGCGTCAAGGCCGTTATTTCCGAACAGGTCACTTTCCACACCGTCAAAATTGAATTCCTTCTGCGCATAACTGATAAGGTTTCCTGTTTCTGTCGCCGGAATTCCGACCGTATTACGTGTTGTGTCGGCACGAGCAGCTGCTGCTGCCTCTCTTCTTGCAACCTCAGCCCAGTACTCAGAGGAATTCTCCGCCTGGTAGTTCTGCTGAAGCTGTTCTGCCGAAGCCGGTTTAGGTTCAGCATCACGTACAACATATCCATATTTTTCAAACATCTGCTGATTATATGACTTGTATCCGGTATTTTCGGTCTGAGCTGCCTGACTTTGCTGAGACGTCTGTGCCGATGATGCGCATGCTGAAGTATTTCCTGCCGAAGTATATGTATTCTGTGCATAGCCTCCGTTTGAAGCAGTGCCGGCAGCAGTCGTTGATGATGTATTTCCGGCATATGTCTTTCCGGTTCCGGAAGCAGCCGAACTGTTTACCGCACCTGCAGCCGAAGCTGTCTGGGCTGCCGATGCAGCATTCTGCACCGTGCCGTTTGATGAAGTATCCTCATCTCTTCTCTTCGCACCTGTTCTTGTACTGGCGTATACAGGCACCTCATTTACGTCGTAAACCGCATGAGTAACATTTGCGGAACTGAATTTACTCTTCCATACAAAAGCTCCGATAACGAGCAGGACAAATACAACGATTATTACTGTCATATTACACCCCATACCTTTCATTTTATAGCTTATCAGCCTGTTCTCCCCCACGAAACGAACTGCTGTTATTTATATCTGCCAAATGCAAGATTGTCACATACCTGTAACACTCAGTTTAAAGAATGATCTTCTTAAAACTCTTCTTTCCTCTTCTTACGATAAAGTCATTATCAAATGCATCTTTTGTATAAGCAGTGTATACATCGGTAACCTTTTCATCATTAACGACTACACCACCCTGCTCGATCGCACGTCTTCCTTCACTTCTTGACTTAACAAGTCCTGATCTTACAAGAATACCTATAAGATCCGCTTTGCCATCCTTGAAGTCTTCCTCTTCAAGTTGAGCAGTAGGCATATTTTCTGTTGAACCTGCTGAGAAAATACCCTTTGCAGCACTCTCAGCCTTTGCAGCCTCTTCATCACCATGAACAAGCTTTGTAAGCTCAAATGCAAGGATCTCCTTAGCTTTGTTAAGCTCTGCGCCCTCCCAGCTTTCCATAGCCTGGATCTCTTCGATAGGGAGGAATGTGAGCATCTTGAGACACTTGATAACGTCCTTATCATCAACATTTCTCCAGTACTGGTAGAAGTCATAAGGTGATGTCTTCGCAGGATCAAGCCATACAGCGCCCTTTGCTGTCTTACCCATCTTCTTTCCTTCAGAGTTAAGGAGAAGGGTTATGGTCATGGCATGTGCATCCTTACCCAGTTTCTTTCTTATAAGCTCTGTACCGCCGAGCATATTTGACCACTGGTCATCACCTCCGAACTCAAGGTTACAGCCATACTTCTCATAAAGCATGAGGAAGTCATAGCTCTGCATAAGCATGTAGTTGAACTCAAGGAAGTTAAGACCTCTCTCAAGTCTCTGCTTGTAGCACTCTGCAGCAAGCATCTTGTTAACACTGAACTGCGAACCGATATCACGGATGAACTCGATGTAGTTCAGATCCATGAGCCAGTCTGCGTTATTTACCATAAGAGCCTTACCCTCAGAGAAATCGATAAAACGGCTCATCTGCTTCTTGAAGCATTCGCAGTTATGCTCGATAGTCTCCCTGGTCATGAGAAGTCTCATATCGGTTCTTCCTGTCGGATCGCCGATCATACCGGTTCCTCCGCCCACAAGAGCGATTGGCTTATTACCATTCTGCTGAAGTCTCTTCATAAGACAGAGTGCCATGAAATGACCTACATGAAGGCTGTCTGCTGTCGGGTCAAATCCTATATAAAATGTAGCTTTTCCTGCATTTATAAGCTTTTTGATTTCTTCTTCATTAGTTACCTGAGCTATGAGTCCGCGGGCAACCAGTTCGTCATATAATTCCATTATTTTATGTTCCTCCGATAAATATTAATATCAAACCAAGTTATTATATCATTTTTCTAGACTTTTTTGAAGTATCTATAATGCGATTTTTATGTTATTTTTCGTATTTTTTTCGTTTATCATTAACATTACAGACTTCCGGGATCACTCGCTCCTATCTCACCACTGCATCGAACATTATTAATACTCATATCCGGCAATCACAAATGGTTGAGTTTTATCAAAGCAACTGTTCTCCGAGCAAATCAAAGGAATTGACGTTCTCGTACAGTTCCTCGTTCATCGCATCATAGTATCCGACATTATCAAGGTGTTCGGCAATATGCCTCAGTCTGTAATCGCCGGCCGTTATCTGAGCCGTTATAGCTCCGAGTGCATGTACCGAATAGATTCCGGCAAGCGGCTGCATACCTCTCTCCTTTGTCCTTGCAAACAGGACATCCTCGCCCTTATAAGCCGCGAGTATTCTTCCGATCTCATTACAGTCATATTTAATCATATCACAGGCAATGAACAGAACCGCAGAAGCATTGTCCTTCTCAGCCCTTTTAAGAACCGATGCGATGCCGCCTATAGGTCCGATACCATCATAAATATCCTCCACAGATTCATAGCCGCTGCGGCTGATCTTCTGCCCCTTTCGGACGGAAATATATTTTATACCATTGTTTTCACGGAAGGCAGTATCAATCTCATCACATATTTTATCCAGAAACGTTCTTCCGTCACCGGGAATAACTACCGTTTCCTTCGGTCTGCCCATTCTCTTTGATTGACCGCCTGCCATAACAGCGACAGCGATATTCAAACCGCCAGCATTCATATCACCATTGTTCTTATCGTAAATACTGCCACACATATCCTTTTACTCCGGAAACGTAAATAAACTATAATCATTCCTATTATCAGCAATTCAGATATTTATCATATAAATACCATATTTTTCAAACTAAACATCAGCATGGTACTCTCCATGAATCCCGCCGGTTTTATGAAGCAAATGTATATCGGTAATCCGCATATCACGCTGTATGCTCTTGCACATATCTATGACAGTAAGCGCCGCCGTACTGCAGGCACACAGAGCTTCCATCTCTACTCCGGTCCGCCCGTTGCACGAAACAGTTGCCTCAATATCCACACTGACCTTCTCCTCATTAAGTTTCAGCTTAACATCCGCCGAATCAATTATCACCGGGTGGCACATCGGTATCAGATCCGGTGTTCTCTTGGCTCCCATGATCCCTGCAATCTGAGCAACCGTCAGAACATCACCCTTCTTAACACCGCCGCTTCTGATCAGTTCAAGTGTCTCTCTGTTTATCAAAACACTTGCAGCCGCCGTAGCAGTCCTTCTTGTTATATTCTTAGCGCCCACGTCAACCATGCGCGCATTTCCTTCATCATCAAAATGTGAAAAATCCTTTTCTGACATATCACCTTTCACCCAATCACTGCTTATCGTTATTGACAGATCATCCGCCACATCTACTGACCGCCCACTCCCTGCAGAATTACAATCCGGTCCATCAACCGCTTGCATATTCTTAGCAATCATAAGTCTTAATATGTACTCCACTATTCCATCAACATCATCAATAGAAAATACAGGTTTGTCATACCCACTGAAAAGATCAACATCATCAGTCAGTACCGCCAATGCTTTATCCATGTCATCCGGTTCACGATATTCATTTCCTTTAGTCATCACATATAGTCTTGGAATATCCTCGCTCTTAAAGCCTTCAACAAGAACTATATCCATACCTGATGAACCCTGCAGCATCTCACTCAGGCTTTTGGGCTTTTTACCTGTCTCGGCATACCCGGACATTTCGGATGAAATAAGCACCCTGTCAGCTCCCGCTTCTGCGAAACGATACGTATCCTTACCCTCATGATCCATCTGAAAGCCGTGAATATCATGTTTTATTACCATCACAGAGAGACCTCTTCTCTTAAGAACAGGTATCAGTTTTTCTATAAGCGTTGTCTTGCCTCCACCCGAATATCCGGCTATACCTATAATCATGTAGTTCACCCTTCGTCCTTCCGAAAATACCGTATAACAAACACAGTTCAAGCATATCTATTATTATTTCAATAATATCTAAAACCAATTCACATGCTGTAACAAGCTGTCAATGCACATTTTTCTCTATGATCAATATCTTCCGAATGTACAGTTCGGATAATGGCATGGACTGCATTTCTGGCAGAGTCCGCCATCACCCAGATCGATCAGTTCCTTTTTTGTAAATCTCTCCCCTGCAAAAATCTGCGGAAGCATTACATCAAGCATGGTTGTCGGAAGCGAGATCGCCGCTCCTGGAACTCCCAGTATCGGCACATCTCCGAGATAGGCAACCAGAGTCATATTTCCCGGCTGTGCCGGCACACCATGACTTACTATATCCGCCCCAAGTTCCTTTATAGCCCCCGGAGTAAGATCATCCGGATCTACCGACATACCACCGGTGAAAATAAGGAAGTCTGCACCTTTGTCGAGCAGTTCACGAGCCGCATCAACAATCATTTCTTTGTCATCATCACATATTTTTATATCCACTATCTCCGACGGATAGTAATCAAGCTTCTTTCTTATGACCGGTTCAAACTTATCGCTGATCCTGCCATTATAAACCTCAGAACCCGTTATGATAATACCAACCCTTTTGTTATTATATGGCAATATCCTGATCAGTTCCCTGTCTCTGCAAAGCTCTTCAGCCTTCTTTATCTGCTCCTCTTCAGTATAAAGAGGCACTATCCTCATGGATGCAACCGCTGCCCCCTTTTCCAGTCTGTAATGATCAGGAAGCGTCGCAACAGTTATATCACCGATTCCATTTATTTCTATCAGAAGCCCGGTATCAACCCTGAGCATTCCCTTCACATCGGAAATAAGTAAAACCTTCCCTTCAGAGGGACCTGTGTAATGTGAACCCGGAACCTGAACCATTTTGGAAAGCCTGATAGCGCAGTCCTCTTCATGAAGAAGCCCTTCTTCAGCCTCTCCGACATACACAGTTTTCTTGCCAATATCAAGCAGAGCAGATATATCCTTCTCCTCTATGATATGACCTCTTTTAAAAAGAGCCCCCTTGAAGCCGTCATACATAGCTGTTACGTCATGTGCCAGAGCCTGTCCGATTGCCTCTTCTACATCTATCTTTTTCATACATTCTACCTTTTCATTCTTCTTAATGCTCAAACATGCTTTCCAAAATCCACCGCCGGTCATACACGTGAATTCGAGTAAACTCACAAAAATGTCGTTTGATAAATTCGTTTTCATAATGACATTCTGTTCAGATTACTATCATTTTTCTCACTGGCGAAGCAATACAATTCAGCTGAGGAACCCCTTGATCATCTGCCCTTCCGAAATTTCTCCGGATTTTGGCGGAATGATTCCATAAGCATCACAGCCAACGGCACTGCTTATAACAACATTCCCCTGAGATGAACTATATTCAAGCCGGACTTCACCTGCCTCAAAAATAAGCTTTCCTCTGAGAAATCGTGTGTTTCCGCTTTTATTTACGAATCCTTCCGTAAGCTTCATGTCGATCATCTGATGATCATATTCTGTATAACCCGCCATTTTCCTGAGCGCCGGCATGCAGATACACTGAAGATTTGTCAGACTTGACGCAGGATTTCCGGAAAGCGCAAGCATAAGCTTTCCGTCCTTCAGTCCATAGGCCGATGCCATCCCGGGCTTAATGATCACTCCATCACAGAGGATTTCCAGACCTGCCTTCTTCATCGCAGAGATCACAAGATCATAATCGCCTGCAGATACTCCGCCGGTTGATATCAGAACATCACACTCCCGAAGTCCTTTTTCAATCACACCGACAATACTCTCCTCATCATCATTAACATGTCCGAGATACTTAGTCTCGATATTATATGTTTCCAGAGCCGCACTGATTGAATACCTGTTTGAATTGCGGATCTGTCCTTTTTTCAGTTCTTCGTCAGGCTCTGCAACCTCATCACCCGTTGAGATAATTCCCGCGCACAGACGCTTGTAAACAGGAACAGTCAAAATTCCGAGAGAAGCCATAGCACCCGCAAGCCCCGCATCTACTACCGTACCCGCTTTGGCAATAATCTGCCCCTTTTTCATATCCTCTCCGGCATAGATCACATTTTCTCCGGATTTATATTTCTTTTTTAAAATAACCTCTGTTTCGGTAAAATCAGTATCCTCATATTTGCAGATGGCATCAGCACCATCCGGAAGGCATGCACCGGTCATAAGGCGTACCGCAGTTCCCGGTACTACCTTCTTCTCAGGAAGCTGTCCTGCACGTATATTTTCAATAACATGAAGTACCACTCCAGAGTTTCGGACTGATCCGTTCGATTCATCTTCTGTCGGTTTCTCCTGCTTAACAGCCGATGCATCATGTCCTCCAATAGCACCATTCAACAGAGCTGTATCTTCCGACCGAAATGCATAGCCGTCGTATGGTGATCTGTCAAAGGACGGAACATTCTCTGCGGCAACTATATCCTCCGCAAGTACTCTTCCATAACTGTTCTCCAGATCAACCATCTCAGCAGTTGTAACATTTATACTATCTATCAGTTTGTTCTTTGCTTCCTCGAACGTTAATCGCATTTTTTATATATTCCTCTCAAACCAGTCTCAGTGCAGTATTATACACTGTTTATTTTCTGATTGCTCCATCCATACTGTCTCTTAGGTCACATTTATTTCACTCATATTTTGCAGTCCTGCTCTTATCTTCTATCATGTTGATTGCTATAAGAACAACCGCCGAAATCGCAACATTTATCAGCACCCATTTGGTTGCCAGATCATCCTTGCCGGTTCGCCACAGCTGATAAACCGTAGTCGAGATCGTAGCTGTCCTGCCGGGAATATAGCCGGCAATCATCGAAGTCGCACCATACTCCCCGAGTGCCCTCGCAAAAGCAAGAACACAGCCTGCTATTATCCCCTGCTTACAGCATGGCATTTTCACCCTGAAGAATATATAGGATCTGCTGAGTCCCAGCGACTTACCTGCCCACTCAAGATTTTTATCAAAAGCTTCAAATGCCCCTCTGGCAGTTCTGTACATAAGTGGAAATATAACCACCGAGGTGGCAAAGATAGCCGACCACCAGTTCATGGTCAGTTTTACACCAAACACCGAAAGGAACATTTTTCCTATCACACGTTTCGGACCGAGAACCCTGAGCAGCAGATAGCCGATAACAGTCGGCGGAAGCACCAGCGGCAGTGTAAAGATACAGTCAAACACACCCTTAGCCCACTTCGGAAAACGGGTCACCAGATTTGCTGCCGCGATACCGATAATAAATATGATAATTGTACTTATTCCCGCGATCCGCAGGGAGTTCCACAGAGGATAATAATCCATATATCTTAACCTTACAGTTTCTTTAATAAAATCTTATATTCAACCAACCAGTATTCATGCACCTTATTCATTTTGCAATCTGTTTTACCGGATGCAGGTAAACCCGATTCCTTCAAATACAGCCTTACTCTCAGCACTCTTGAGATATTCAAGAAAAGCCTTAGCAGCATCCTTATTCTTCGAATTCTTAGTTACAGCCGCCGGATAAATAACCTGGCCGCACATATCCTTGGTTGCCTCGTCAACAAACTTAAGTCCTGCAGATGATGCATCCGTAGAATAAATAACACCGCAGTCAACCGCGCCTTCACTGATCTGAGATGTAACCTCTTTAACATTGCTTCCGTAAGAAATAACGCCGTCAGAAGCAAGTTTTGTCTCATCAAGCCCATAATATGCTAATATCTTCTGTGTATACTGACCAACAGGAACATCCTCGTTACCCATAGCCATCAGAATATCCTTTGCCTGAAGGTGAGCAACCAGATCATCAAAGCTGTTTATATTCTTCTTATTATCATCCGGTACAGCAAGAACAACCTTATTTTCAAGAAGGTCTGTTCTTGTGTCGGAGTCGATCAGATCGTTTCCGTCCGGATTCTTTTCAGCATCTGCATTCTTGTCGAGAGCATCCATCTGCTTCTTAGCCGCAGAAATGAAAAGATCACAGTCCGCTCCCTCTTCGATCTGAGTCTTAAGTGTTCCGGATGAATCGAAGTTAAATACGATCTTCACATTCGGATGATCCTTCTTATAATTCTCTGCAATCTGTTCAAGCGACTCCGTAAGAGATGCCGCAGCATAAACAACAATCTCAACTTCCTTTTCAGCGTTCTTATCCTTCTTGTCCTTCTTACCGCAGCCAACTGTCGCAAAAACGATCATAAGTGCCAGTGCCAGCGCAAAACCCTTTTTTAAAATACTTTTTCTCTTCATTTGTTAATCTCCTTTTTATAATAACAGCCATCTCTTCAACCTGCTGCATAATGCATCCGATTGATTATCTCACCGTTTCATACATTACTGATGGCATCCATATGATTGCCTCGCTGTTTCATACATTGCTGATAGCATCCATACGATTGTCATACTGATTTATTCATCTTTGATGACAGCAATTATTTTCATACATCTCATATTATCCCCTGAGTATGATGATCTTACCCGGATCAATGTATAATTCATTCGGAACGAGAGTCTCTTCACTCTCATCATAAAGCGACCTCTCTTTTTTCCACCAAAGCCCGTTTTCGAGCATTATATACCATTCAAACGGCAGTCTGGTCACACTTGTTTTGCCGCATCTGATGATATTAAAAGTTTTCTTATTCGAGGTACCACCCGGTACGTCATCCCGAGCATTCCCGGTCGTAACTTCCACACCGGCTGCCGAAGCAAAGCCTTCACCGACAGCAGGTTCAAAATCATGTGCTCTGATCCCGATAAATCCCGCATCATCAGTTACTTTCATCTCTGTCACAAGCTCCAAACCGCCCCAGTCCAGTGCTCTCACTCTGTGATCAGAAAGCTTTTCTATACGACTGATATTCTTACATCCGGTCAGTTTAGCCGCTGCCACAGTACCAGGATTCATAAATACATCGTCTGTCTTTCCTGCAGCGATAACCTTTCCTTTTTCCAGAAGGATCAGATATTCGCACATCTGATATATTTCATCCCTGTCATGGCTCACAAGGATAAAGCTCTTGCCAAGCTCATTCAATAGTTCTGCAAGTTCAAGTCTGGTTCTCTCTCTCAGAAAAGTATCAAGCGCTGTAAAAGGTTCATCAAGAAGGAGCAGTTTCGGGTCAGAAGCAAGTATCCTTGCAAGAGCAGTTCTCTGCTGCTGCCCGCCCGATATTTCTCTCGGATAACGCTTTCTTATATCAGAGATATTAAGCATATCCATCAGCTTATCAGCGGAAATATCAGCATTCTTTCCTTCTCTCCTTTTCAAACGTTCAGCAGCATGAATGGCCGCATTAATATTTCCCTCTACAGTCATATTAGGAAAAAGCGCGTAACTCTGGAAGAGATAGCCTATACTTCTTTCTGCAGGGCTGACGTTTATCCTGCTGTTCTTATCAAAAAGGACATTACCGTCAAGGGCTATCTTTCCGCTGTCCGGAGCAGCTATCCCCGCAAGAGATTTAAGACACATACTCTTACCGCCGCCAGACGCACCAAGTACACCTATCCTGTTACAATCAGTCGAAAAGCTTATATCCAGTTCAAAATCATGAAGTTTTTTTCTTATATCCGCCTCTATGATCAATTTTTTACTCCATTATCTATCCTGATCACACAAACAAAAGATATACATCAATCTGTTTCTGCTTATCCATCATTTCATCAAATAACACGATTCACTCAATATTTTTCATAATCATCCAATTCAAAATATGTCGTTACTTCTCGTCAGAAGCACATTCGGACGCACTGCCCCTCAGTATTCTGATACCATGTTCAAGTCCACCGAGAATAAAACCAAGGCATTCCTTAACAGCCTTTGGACTGCCCGGAAGATTTACGATCAGGCTGTGTCCTCGTATAACCGAAGCCGCTCTTGAAAGCATCGCACGGTCAGTGATCTCAGCCGATTTCATCCTCATATATTCAGCGATTCCCGGCGCGTTTCTCTCTGCAACCTCGAGAGTAACTTCCGGAGTACGGTCTCTCATGGAGAAGCCTGTACCGCCGCTTGTTATAACAAGGTCTGCCTCTCTGGCATCGCAAAGCCTTATAAGTTCCTTTCTGAGAATAAGTGGTTCATCCGGAATAAGAAGAGTCTCTATTATCTCATATCCGTTCTCTTTTAGTATCTCGCATGCAAGAGGCCCGCTCTTATCCTCGCGTTCGCCCTTAGATCCCTTATCCGAGAGGACTATTACCGCTGCGGTAAAAGGTCTGTCAGGCGCAGGCTCCTTAACAGTAACCTCGTCGCCCGGCTTTATCATACCGCCCTGTAATACCTCAACAAAAACTCCCTCCCTCGGCATTATACAGTCACCGACGGAATTATATATATGACAATGGCTGTGGCATTCCTTACCCCTCTGAGTAAGTCTCAGAACCGCACCGCCATCTTCTTTTTCCACAAAAAACAGGCTTCCAACAGGCAGTTTCCTGACATCGAAGCCTTCGATTATAAGATTTTCTCCAAAGTCGCCATCGTTAACATTAGCTCCTTTGCCGCGAAAATCATCTATTGTTTCAGCCGTAAGTATGCTGACCTGTCTGTGCCAGTTTCCGGCATGTGCATCTCCCTTAATCCCGAAACTTTCAACAAGTTCTGCCTCATCAACCGGATGCTTTGCAATTCCTCTCCTGTCACTTATACATATGGCTTTTATTTTACCCCTCATATCGTTCATCTTTTATATTTCCTTCACATCTATTCTTCCAATCTCAAGCAATCTGACAAAAATACATTATCAATCCTGAACAACATTATCCATCCAACATCATGTGGCACCATGACAGAATAATCTCCAGATTATCTGTCTTATCTCCACGACCAAATAGTTTCAATCTACATCCCATCATCCGCCTATAGATGACATAGCCCCGGTTTCAGTTATATTTTTCTCATCATAAAAGCAGTGCTTCTGAGGCTTCTTTAAAATTGCTTCAGCAATCCTTTCTTTAAGTCTCTGCTCCTTCTCATCCTCCGGAGCATCATCTCTTAAAACAGTTTTGATATCCTCTCCGGTATCAAAGCAAAGACAGCTTTTTATAAATCCTCTGGTCGTAAGCCTTATCCTGTTGCAGTCAGCACAGTAGCCTTCATGCATCGCACTGATAAATCCAATACACCCCTTAAAGCCCGGAATATGATAATAAACTGCCGGTCCGTTACCCCTGACACTGTCCAGCTTCTCTATACCCGGATATTTTTCCTCTATCCTCTTCCTCAAAACACTATGAGGTATCGCTGGAAAGCCTTTTGCAAAGCCGAGCGGCATAAGCTCTATAAATCTTATGTCAACCTGTTTATCTCTTACAAACTCAATAAGCTTCCAGGTATCTTCCAGCGGATCCACGCCTTCTTCACCAAACAAGCTGCTTTCATACGAAACAGCATTGATATGCAGAGGAAGCCCCGCTTCAAGAACCTTGTCGATTCCAAGAAGCGCCTTATCAAGTGCATCAAAACCTGTCAGCCTTTCATATCTCTTTCTGTCCAGTGTATCAAGGCTTACATTTATCATGTCCAGCCCGGCACCGTGAAGTCTATCCAGTTTTTCAGGAAGCAATGTACCATTTGTGGTCATCGTAACCTGCTCTATTCCCGGAATTGCCTTAATACTCCTGACAAGCTCCTCTATTCCGCGCCTGATAAGCGGTTCTCCACCGGTAAGCTTAACTCTCGATATACCCAGTTCTGCCATAGCGCTGACAGCCTTGCATATTTCCTCGAAGGTAAGGATCTCACTCATCGGAAGATGCTTTATATCCTCAGGCATACAGTATCTGCACCTCAGATTGCATTTATCCGTTACGGATATTCTGACATAGTTTATATCTCTGTTATATCTATCAAGCATCTATCATACCTTTTTTTGACCACAGAACCCTGATCAATCCCCTACAATATCAGACAGGTCTCACCCCTATCATCACTGATCATAAAGAGTGAGACCCGTTTAATTCTAAATATAATCCTTGAATCTCAAAAGAGACTATTCATTTATCTTCTCAACTCTGACAGCACATACCTTGTACTCAGGTATTCTTGCGAAATCATCAAGTGCTGCATTTGTAAGAACATTTGCCGGTGAATCCGGGAAGTGGAACGGCATCCAGGTCTCGCCCTGAGATACCTTGCGTCCGACTCTGGCAGTCGCCGTGATCTCACCACGTCTGCTTATTACCTTGACCTTTTCACCATTTTTGATACCAAGCTCCTCGGCATCACGGAAGTTGATCTCGATAAAGCCTTCGCCGGCTATATCCATAAGCCCCTGTGACCTTGCCGTCATTGCAGCCGCATTATACTGATATAGAATACGGCCTGTCATCATGATGAGCGGATACTCATCATCAGGAACCTCCTGTGACGGTCTGTACGCAGCCGGATAAAGAAGCGCTCTGCCCCTTGCAGGACCCTTGGCATGCATTATCGCAGTACCCGGATGATCCTTACTGAGACATGGCCACTGGAGGCTCTCACCGCTGTCTAGTCTTGCATGTGAAATACCTCCAAAGCTTGGAGTAACCGATGCAATCTCATCCATTATCTCAGCACTGGTAAGATGTGGCTGAGGATAACCCATGGCATTCATAAGATCAATTATTATATCAGTATCGAGACGCATATCGCCCTTTAGGGTAACTGCCTTACGGATTCTCTGAACACGCCTCTCTGTATTTGTAAAGGTTCCTTCCTTCTCCGCATAGCTGACGCCCGGAAGGATAACATCTGCATACTGCGCAGTTTTGGTCATGAAGAGTTCCTGAATAACGAAGAACTCCAGACTTTCAAGCGCCTTGATGATGTGATGTGTATCAGGATCGGTCACAACCGGATCCTCACCACAGATGTAAAGTCCCTTAATGCGTCCATCTATTGCAGCCGGAAATACATCCGTCGCCTTAAGCCCCGGCTTCGGATTAAGCTTTATGTTCCAGGCCTTCTCAAACTTCTCTCTTACCTGATCGTTATCAACCTTCTGGTAGCCCGGATAATCAGTAGGAAGTGCTCCCATGTCGCAGGCACCCTGAACATTGTTCTGGCCTCTGAGAGGATTAACTCCGCAGCCGCTTCTGCCTATCTTGCCGCAGAGAACAGCCATATTCGACATACACATAACGCCTTCGGTACCGGTAGAATGCTCGGTAACGCCCAGGCAGTAAATGATTGGTGCCTTTTTAGCCGTTGCATACATACGTGCAGCTTCAACAAGTCGGTCAGGATCAATATGACATATTTCTCCCACCTTCTCAGGCGTATATTCTTCAACAAGAGCCTTAAGCTCGTCAAAGCCCTCAGAATAGTCGCGTATATAATCATGATCGATAAGGTCTTCCTTTATCATCACATGCATCATACCATTGGCAAATGCAACATTGGTACCCGGTCTGATCTTCAGATGAATGTCAGCCTTCTTAGAAAGGCCTATGTCTCTCGGATCAACCACTATAAGTCTGGCGCCATCCTTTACTGCCTTTCTTATCTGCATTCCGACAACCGGATGTGCTTCTTCAGGATTCGAACCGATGAGAAGTATGCAGTCAACGTCATGAGTAATATCATGTATAGGATTGGTCATGGCTCCCGAACCAAGTGTCTTGGCCAGACCGGCAACCGTTGCGGAGTGACAGACTCTCGCACAGTTGTCTGTATTATTATTTCCGAAACAGGTCCTTACCATCTTCTGGACCATGTAAATATCTTCATTTGCAGAACGTGAGCATGCAAAGCCGGCAAGTGATTCCTCACCATATTTTTCCCTGATCTCCATAAGGCGCTTTGCAGTATAGGAAATAGCTTCTTCCCAGGAAGCCTCTCTGAACTCTCCGCTCTCCCTGTCCTTAATAAGCGGTTTCGTGAGTCTGTCCTTCGAATGAACAAAATCAAAGCTTCCCGAACGTCCCTTGACGCAGAGCCGGAAATGATTTGATGGTCCTGATGCAGGCTCGACATTTACTACTGTATCGTCCTTTACAACCAGATAATACTGGCAGCCTGTTGCACAATGAGGGCAGGTTGTTAGTACCTTCTTAACCTCCCAGTTTCTGTATTTCTCCTGCCTCTTCAGAGTAAGAGCACCTGTCGGGCAGACGCTTGCGCAGTTACCGCAGGTCTCGCATCCGGTCTCCTTATAGTTCTCGCCAAAAGGCGCATCCACGATGTGAAATACACCCGAGCGGCTGTTCTTAAGAGCACCGTTGCAGGCTATATTATGACATACGCTGATACAGCGCATGCAGTGAATACATTTACTCGGATCATAGCTTAAATACGGATTGCTGTCGAGGATCGGCAGCTGTTTTTCGATCTTATGCCTTGCACCTTTATGCTCGGCATGCTTGATACCATAACGATTACAGAGATTCTGAAGCTCGCAGGTTCCGTTGCCCGGACAGCTCATACAATCAAGATTATGATTTGAAAGGATGAGCTTAAGCATATCCTCTCTGTAGGTCTGAAGTGTTTCGGATTCGGTATTTATTACCATACCTTCCTTAGCCTTGGTTCTGCAGGCCGGAAGAAGATTTGAGAAGCCCTCAACCTCAACCATACAGAGTCTGCACGAACCAACATCACTGACACCTTCCATATAACAGAGAGTAGGAATGTCGATATTATTCTTTCTGGCTATATCAAGTATGGTAGCACCCTCTTCTGCCTGATAAGCCTGTCCGTTTATTGTAAGATTTATCATTCGCCTCTGCCTCCTTCCATAGCACCACAACCGTAGTGATCACAGCGGAGACATCTTCCTGCTTCACGCATGGCCTCCTCATGAGTCATAGGCAGCTCAACGAATCCGAAGTTATCCTTTCTGGCGAAAGGATCCTTCTCTTCCACCTCAGCTCTTCCTGTAGGAACACAAGGGTTAGGATATGCCGGCGGAATCTCTATTTTATCATCTATCTTATGATGATATCCGAGATACTCATCAATATTTGCGGCAGCAACCTGGCCGGCAGCAATGGCATTTATGGCTGTTGACGGACCTGTTACGCAGTCACCGCCTGAAAATACGCCCTCCATGTCCTTAACCATACAGGTTTCATCCGCAAGGATGCGTCCTCTGTTAACCGGAACATTTTCCTTCTCGAAATCGGCAGTATCACTTCTCTGTCCAACTCCGAGTATGAGAAGATCGCATTTGAATCGATATGGATAATTGCTTGAATGCTCGGTAGTCATCATTCCGTACTGATCATACTCAGCGATGATCTGCGGCTGAAGCCATACCGCACGAACATTATTGGTTTCCTTATCAACCTCTATATTCAGGAAACTGAGCAGAGTTCTGAAGCTTACGCCCTCCTGCATAGCTCCTTCTATCTCGTCCTCAAGAGCCGTATAATCGTCCCTCTTACGTGTAAATACGTGTATCGATTCAGCATTAAGTCTTACGGCAGTCCTTGCAGCATCCATGGCAACGTTACCGCCGCCGATAAGAACAACCTTCTTACCTGTAAGGTCAGGAGCATCACCGCTAGCAACCTTCTGAAGGAAATCAGCCGCAGGAATAACATTTCCGGCGTCAGCATTTTCCATAGGCATGCGGTTACCAAGCTGAGCACCTATACCGATATATACAGCGTCGTATTTATCATGAAGCTCAGTAAAGCATATATCTCTTCCAATTTTTGTATTGTAATGGATCTTGATATCGCCCGAAGCGAGGATTGCTTTGATATCGCGATCAAGCTGTTCCTTCGGAAGACGGTATTCAGGAATACCATAACGAAGCATACCTCCTGCCTTCTCATGTTCCTCGAATATTTCAACCTCGTGGCCCATAAGGCACAGATAATATGCACAGGTCATACCTGAAGGACCTGCTCCTATAACAGCTATCCTCTTGCCTGTTCTAACATTCGGCACAGGCGTAGGAACCGTATCAGCAGCAGCCTGCTCTACGGCATATTTTTTAAGAGCTCTGATATTGATCGGAGCATCGACCATGGATCTGCGGCACTTTCTCTCACACGGATGCTCACATACCATTGCACAGGCTGTAGGGAAAGGATTTCTCTTCCTGATTACCTTTACAGCACCTTCATAATTTTCATCCTTGATCATAGCAATATATCCGGGAACATCAACATGTGCCGGACATAAAGTTATACAAGGCACAGTCTGAGCGGTATTCTCAGCACAGCGCCTCTCTAAAATATGACTTTCATATTCGTCGGCAAATTCCGAAAGCGATTCGAGTATCAGCTGAGCAGCAACAACGCCAACTGCACAGTCAGCAGTTTGGGCTATCATCCTGCATTTCTTCTCGATCACCTCAAGAGTTTCCATGGTTGCATCACCATCAAGGATGGCTTTCAACAGATAATCCACCTCCGCAAGCCCGTCACGGCATGGAACGCATTTTCCACAGGACTGATTCATAGAGATCTGAAGTAACGACCTGTACAATGCCAGCGGACACATTCCCGGTGGATATGATGTCATTCTTGATCTGAATTTACGAAGGACGACATCAATCCTTTCGTTCATATTACCCTTCTTAGCTAGTTTTTGCATATACTCCCCTTATTTATGAAATTACTCTTCAATGTTAAGGATTTCGGAAAATCCTGTTACCTCCAGTACATCCATAACCTTCTCAGGAACGTGTCTGATGATCATCTCTCCCTGCTTAAGCATCTTCTTCTGAGCTGTAAGCAGTATTCTGAGTCCCGCACTTGAAACATATTCAAGTTCACCAAGATCAAAAACAAGTGTCTCCACATCCTCAATATCATTATTTACAATAGTTTCAAGATCAGGTGCCGTATTGGTATCAAGCGAACCGATCAGTTTGAGTGAAAACTCGCTTCCTTCTCTCTGTGTCTCAATACTAAACATAGTTTTTCCCTCCAAATATAATTAGTCCCTGCAATCAGGAAATATCCTTTACCATAATAAGCTCATTGTGTCCGTCAGAATATCTGTAATCAACATCATCCATCAGCTTCTTTACGAGAAATATTCCAAGTCCTCCGATAGGACGCTTCTCTATTGCGAGAGTAGTATCAGGATCACCCTTCTGTAACGGGTCAAACGGTATTCCGCTATCAATAAAGGTTATTTTCAGGATTGTTCCTTCAGGATCTATATCCGTAACTATCCTTGCCTCGCCTTTTCCGTCTCCGTAAGCATAACTGGCAATATTCACAAATACTTCTTCGATAGCAAGTCTGAGCTGCATCTTTTTCTTCTGTGAACACCCTGTTTCATCCAGCTGTTCTTCAACAAACCGAATAACGTCATCAAGATTATCTGTCAACGCATCTACCTTAAGCTCTTTCATCGGTCAAATCACCCCGCTTTTCATATTTCTCCCGGTTATGGTCTTAACCGGATCACTCTCCCTTAATATTTTAATATACATTGGCGAAATCGTCAATTTTTATCATCATTTTTTATATTTTTTTGTATATTATTTCAGTATAAAAGGGACCCGCATTCATAACAATGCATCGGTCCCCTATAATTCTAATCATTATTATGCATTTTTATCCTGCGATATCTGGCCATCCCAACACCCACTGCAAGCAGCACGAAGAAAAACGGTGTAGTGATCGGCTGCTCGGGATTGACCATAGCTTCCGCAAAATACGCTATCGCTCCGGCGGCACAGGCAAATATCTCTGCTCTTCCCTCCGAATATTTAAACATATAACGAAGTGAAGCAAAGAACAGACCCAAATAAGCCACAAGACTGAACAGACCTCCGGTGAGAAGTCTTTGAAGTATCACGTTATGGCAGCTGTCATATACCTTTCCGGTAATTTCAACCATTTCCTCATGACAGTTTGTAAGCATTATATCGCGAACAGTTTCATTTCCGTACCCAAAAAGCTGATGCATAATACCTGACCTGTTATATTCCTTCCATGCCCTCTTCCAGATATAGCCTCTGTATTCGCCCCATTTATCATTAAATACGAACAACGAATTCTTACTCTTTATTCCTATTATCGTAATGATTATCGCCGCAGCTATTCCCAGAACCGTGACTCCGGCCATCAGCCGTCTGTTCTGAAGCCTCTCATAGAATTCGTATTTCTTCAGTTTCAGAATGACAAATATTATTGAAGCAATTGCCGCAGCAGCCAGCAAGACTCCCATCACCTTAGGATTACCTGCTATCTCGGCAATACCGTTTATATGCCCCTTGTTTCCTTTTTTACTTTTATCCAGGAGACTCATAACAAACAGCCCCGAAGATATGAGAAGCAGCGACAGCAGCCACTCAGCCATTCTCTTCCTTCTTATTGCCACATAAAACAGAACGATCAAAGCCGCTCCAGTTCCCAGATATACATTATCGCTTTTGGCTGTCATGATCGTAAAAGCACCTGCAAACGTACCGATTCCGGACATTATCCTGTAAAAAAGCTTATCTGAAAATACAAACACTGCTATGCTGATCGCAAGGAAGATACAGAGATACGAACCAAAGGTATTCATATTCCCGATGGTTGACACAAATACCGTCTTCTGTGACGCCTTGATATCTTTCCTCCAGTTTCTGTAATCCGTGCCGAAATGCTGAAGATATGCAATATAAAACATATAAAGCGATATCAGGAGCGTTATCGGATAGATACATCTCACACTCTTCACGCCCCTCGAAATGATGATAAACATAACAAAAATGATCAGCATCATCATTAAGCCGATGCGCCTTCCCCTCTCACCGGTCACAGCATACTTGATTCCTTTAAATATGGTATCGTTCTTCTTGGCCATAATAGCGTTTATAAATGTAGCTGCAGCCTGACTCACAATAAAGAGAACTGCCCAGAACCATGGTTTTTCATAATATCTGATGCCAGTCTCACTATTTACCCTGAAATAATCAGCCATCCCCTTCACACTGATCGCGCCGGTGCTTTTATTTTTTCTCCCTTTAGCTCCACTGTTATAAATAAATGCAGAATGAAGTATCATCTCCAAAGCCAGCGCAAGCACTGCCGTAATGATGAAGGCAGCTGTTCCGTAGATAAAACACTTAGCCCTCGTAAGAGTTATATCAAAATACATATCGTGCATATAAAGAGGATAAAACGTGCAGAGATATGTAAGATACAGCAGTATAACCGTATCAACCGCCGCAATATCAAAGCTCTTCAGAACAGATTTATGGTTATTATTTGAATTGCTGTTTCTGTTTTTATTATTATTCTTATTATTGTTCTTATTGCTATTATTACTCTTGTTATTGTAGCTTGAATGTTTACTGCTGCTCATATTATTTCTTCTGTTCCTGTTCGTCATAACTATATCATGAAAAAACATCCAATGATATTTTTTGCTCCTGTATATATTTTCAGATTATACCATGTCATATGGTATTAATAAACACGAAATTCCGGTGTTTCATCTAATATAGATTTAGTACAACATATGGTGCTACAATATGCCCGATTTTCCTATAAACTGCATATACCCCCGGTAAACACACATAAACATAATGAAGCTTTAATAATCACGCATATAAATGCATCTTTGTGTAGATGCTGACTCCGTCAGCTCATCCCCTCGTGACGAAGTCACTCGGTGATGGATATTCGCCAAATGTCTGCATACGCATGTTCCATGCATGCAGACACTTGGCTCATTATCTACACAAAAAGAGGTCTACAGCAAACTACTGTAAACCTCTGTAAAATGTTGTGCGGAAGAAGGGACTTGAACCCTCACGACGTTACCATCACTAGATCCTTAGTCTAGCCTGTCTGCCAATTCCAGCACTTCCGCATCTTTTTTTCAGGTGATTTCTCACCCGCAACGATATGTATATTATCACGGTGTGTTATCATTGTCAACAACTTTTTATTATTTTTTTACAACTTTTTTTCAAGTCATTTTTTTCTATGTTTTTACTATATTAATACCAATTATTTATATACATCATCAAAGCGTTTCGGCTTGTTTTAATCCATACGCTGTGGTAATCTTTTAGATGTATTTATAAAAATATCCTTCTTAGATCAATCCATTCTTTATACATACTATTTTGATCTTTTTCAGATCAAAACAGCCTAGTATTAAGAGCATTTGACAAACATGAAGGAAAGAAAAAATAAGGGAAGGTGAAAACATGTTAGAAAAAGTTTTCAAGCTCAAGGAACACAACACCAATGTCAGAACCGAGATTGTTGCAGGTATGACAACTTTCCTCGCAATGGCATACATCCTGGCAGTTAATCCGAGTATCCTCGGTACTGTAATGAACCAGAACGGTGTATTCCTCGCAACAGCCATTTCATCGGCTATCGCAACATTTATCATGGCATTTCTTGCCAACTACCCTATCGCTCTTTCAGCCGGTATGGGACTCAATGCTTACTTCGCATTTTCCGTATGTATGGGTGATCTTGCCAAGGAAGGCGCAGACGCTTTCAAGATTGCACTTACAGCTGTTCTCTGCGAAGGTCTTATCTTCATTCTTATTTCGATATTTAAATTCCGTGAGAAGATCATCAATGGTATTCCGCAGAACCTTAAATTCGGTATTACCAGTGGTATCGGTCTCTTCATAGCATTTATCGGTATTCAGGGTGCAGGAATTGCTCAGAATTCCGACTCAACACTTGTTGACCTCGGTGATTTTTCAAAGCCTGAGATGGTACTTGCATTAGTCGGAGTTCTCGTTATAGTAATTCTCAGTCATTATAAGGTTAAAGGAGCCGTTCTTATAGGTATCCTTGCAACATGGGTTCTCGGAATGGGCGCCGAAGGCATCGGCTGGTATGACGGTGTAAGCGTATTCCCTGATTTCTCTGATGGTCTTGTTAATTTTGAAGACCTCAGTGATACAGCTTTCAAATTCAATTTTGCCTGGGTTGGTGATCACATTGTACAGTTCATCGCCATCCTCTTCAGTTTCCTTTTTGTCGATCTTTTCGACACAGTCGGTACTGTAGTAGGTGTTGCTGATAAGGCTGACCTCCTTGACGAAGATGGCAAGCTTCCAAGAGTAGGAAGAGTTTTCATGGCAGATGCAGTCGGAACAACAGTCGGTGCATGTCTCGGCACTTCTACAGTAACAAGCTTTGTTGAGTCAAGTGCCGGTGTTGCTGAAGGCGGTAAGACAGGTCTTGCTTCATTTGTAACAGGCCTTATGTTCCTTATCTCTATCGTACTCAGCCCTATCTTCCTTGCTATTCCGTCATTTGCTACAGCTCCTGCTCTTATCTATGTAGGTATGCTTATGTTCAGTTCAGCACTTAAGATCAAGTTTGATGGTGATATAGCTGATTCAATCGGTGCATATATGGCAATCATAATGATGCCTCTCACTTATTCAATTGCAAACGGTATCATGTTCGCTATCATCTCATGGGTTATCGTTAAGGTATTTACAGGCAAGATCAAGGACATCTCTCCTGTTATGTGGGGTGTATTCGTACTCTTCGGTTTACGTATCGCCGCACTGGTAACCAATTTCAGCTAAGCAATAGAAACAAGCCATGCAACAAAACAAAGGAGAGCGGATGAATACTTGCATTCATATCCACTCTCCTTTATTTTGTTATACGGCGCCTTCGGCGACGGTTCTTGATGTGCTTTGCACATCAAGAACAGAGCATGGCTTTTTTAATTCATTCAGCCACTTTGCTCATTACCTACACAAAAGAAACGGATCATCCCGAAGGATGATCCGTTTCAATAATTCTCTCACACTGTAAATCTGATTTAATTAAGCAAGCTTAGCCTTAGCTACTTCTACAAGCTTAGCAAATCCTTCAGGATCGCTTATAGCCATCTCTGAAAGCATCTTTCTGTTGATATCAACCTCAGCAAGCTTAAGACCATGCATAAGT
>OCTW011566201.1_pt1 | contig 37406 bp, 24 predicted proteins | sample 1539671 | NCBI WGS metagenome assembly OCTW01 (sample SAMN02144230, study PRJEB22623) | gut metagenome | biome: sheep rumen | host: Ovis aries | place: New Zealand
TCATGGAGAGATACCATGAATATACTGGTGAATATCCACTCAACCCGGTAGCTGATGCTGCCTATGGCTCGTTAGAAAACTATATGTACTCTCTTTCAAAAGGAATGAACCCAACCATGAAGTATGGAATGTATGCCAAAAAGAATACGCCGTCCTTTAAAAAGAAAGAATATAATCCAATGAACTGGGAAACGAACAGTGAAGGATTTAAGGTATGCCCTAACGGTCATGTATTTGATGTGTTTGAAAGAGATTCATATGATCATGACAGTCTGAATATCAGACAGGTATATACAAGCAAAGAAAAGTGTAAAGACTGTCCATTCCGCCAAAAATGCCTTAGCACTAAGAAAAAGCCTAATCCTGAAACGAACGCCTATAAAACGGTAAGTAGAAATGTCATCAAGGAACAAATGGAAGAAGTTGTGGATTCAATGCTGGGATCAGGATTTGGAGAAGAATTGAAAAAGCAGAGAAGCGTTCAGGCTGAAGGAACTTTTGGCTCGATCAAACAGAATATTGGATTTACAAGATTCACCAGAAAAGGACTTGAAAAAGCACAGTATGAGTTCCTCATGATCTGTATAAGCCATAATTTTAGAAAGTACTATAAATTCTGGCTAGAAGAACGGGACAACTTGGTGAATTAGTATAATTAAATATGCTTTAAGTATATATCAAAAAATAAGGGGCTTTTTGCGCTTTTTTAGAAGCAACAAGCTTTCTATAAAGATATATTAGATACAAGCAATAGACATACTGAAGTTAGCACTATGAAACTATATTCTACATATTAGAATATAGTTTAAGAGAATATAAAAAAGATCTCAGTGTTTGAGATCTCTTTTAGGCCTAGCCGAAATTCAAATTATTTCGTGATGGCCCCTCTTCATCTCTATTTCTTAGTAATTGTAACGTTAGCAGCGCCATTAGCAATCGTTAATGTGCCATTTACGTCATCATCATCTGAAGCTAACGTTAATGTTGGCTTATCTGCAAAGATTGTTGCATTATGAGTATTTGTTGTATAGTTGTAATTATCATACAAGAAATACTCTTCATTTGTATCATTATCAAAGTAGTTACCAGAAACACTTGTATTTAAGCCACTCTGATCATTAACAGTTACAGCATACTGAATACCATCAAGTTTATAATTCATTGTATCAGCAGTTGTCTGTGCCGCATAGAAATTATCAGATGCATTTCTAGAAACAGTGACATCATAGTTAGCACCATTGATCAATGCATAATCATACTGACCATTTGTATTTGCATAAGCATAACTGCTTGAATCAAACTTCGAATTATAGTCATTGTTAACTGCACTTACAATAGCACCCTGAACACCTTTACCATTATTATCTGCTACAGAACCTTTAACGAGTTTTGCATCAGCAATGTTGAATGAAACAGGAACATCAACACTTGTGACATTACCAGCTTTATCTTTCTTTGATACACGAACAGTAACTGTTCTTGATCCAGAAAGCTTACCTGAAATGTAACCATCATCACTTAATGTTAAGCCTTCAGTATTACTATTAACGAATTCATAATGAGTTTCTTCAGGTTCAACCCATTTTTCTTCATCTTTCTGCCCATAAACAGCATATCCATTATAATAACGATTCTGATCATCATCATATTTAGAATCATATGAATCTGAGCCATGAGTTGTATATGAAACTTTATATCCTTCATTCAGCTCATATTCTGGTAACTTATTACCATCCTGATCATAGATATTATAAGTTACGCCATAAACCTTTTCGGTTGCATAAATGACATTACCGCTGTCATCTTTCTTTTCGATCTTCTTGCCCTGATCATCTAACTTATATGCTTTAGCTGCTTCGTCACCAGTTACCACATCATATACATCTTCCTGAGTCTGATCAGTTGTAGTTGTCTGATCTGTTGTATTCTTCTGATCATCTGTATTTTTAGTCGTAACTCTCTTCTTAGAAACAATAACATCTTCTTTATAACCTAAGATATTGTCATAATCACTGATCTGTTTACCAGTCTTTTCATAATGACCAGCTTCATAAGTCTGACCACCAGCTACATTAATTTGAGCATTAACATAAGTTACTAAACTATCATCTGCTAAATTATCTTCTGTACCATTGTCATCTACTGTAGGTACAAAATAGCCTGAATCATTAGAAGAGCTATCATATGTTGCATAAGCATTAACATGATCTTCGTCATAGAATTTCAAATAAGTTACCTTAGTAAAAGTATTACCATAGACATCAGTATCTCTAACGGTAACTTCCTGATCACTTTGTGTTGTTGGAACACCATAGACATAAACGCCATCCTTATTAGGATCCTGTTTTAAGCCTGCTGGTAAACCAACAATTGTATAGGTATCAGCTGGATCACTTGATAATGAAGCTAAGAAATCAAGTCTTGAGCCTTTCTTAACAAACATTGTATTTGTATCAGTACGAGTGATTTTACCTTTTCTAAATAATGTTTCAACTGAAACTGGAGCAGTTGTATCAGCTAAACCAGTCACTGTTAAACGAACATTATGATCAACAGCATCATTACCAACAGCTGATTGTCTCTTCAATGTAACTGTATAATTTACATTATCAGTTGTTGTCATTGATTTAATCTTTAATGTATCACGATAATTAGCATCTTCAGTTGTTTTGGCTTCTAATTTTACATTATCTGTTGTTAAAGCCTGAGCTCTTGTCAATGCGAAAGTAACAGTACGTGGATCTTTCACCTGAAGAGATGCAACTGTTGTTGGTACAACTGTTGGTGTAACTGGCTTTGCAGGTGTTGTAACTTTCTTAGTTGCTGCTTTTACAGTGATTTTAGCGGTTGCTTTCTTACCTGAACCATCAGCTGCTGTTGCTGTGATCTTAGCAGTACCTTTCTTCTTTGCTTTTACTTTACCAGTAGAAGAAACTGTTGCGATCTTCTTATTAGAAGTCTTCCATAAAACTTTCTTATAAGATGCACCCTTTGGTGATACAGTAGCTTTTAAAGAAACTGTCTTACCAACTTTTAAGTTTGCTTTTGTTTTATTTAATTTGATCTTAGATACTGGAGTACCAACGATCACTTTAATTGATACTTTTTTCTTCTTATTAGCTTTGGCATAAGCTGTTACCGTAGCTTTCCCTTTTTTCTTAGCGGTAACGACACCTTTCTTAGAAACTGTGACAACTTTCTTATTGCTTGTCTTATAAGCTAAGGCTTTAGAAATAGAACCTTTCTTTGTCACTTTAAATTTTAAAGTTTTCTTTTTTCCTTTCTTGAGTGTTAAAGTCGATGAAGGCAGGTTTGTAACGGCTACCTTAGAAATTGTACCTTTCTTAGCTTTAGCGCTTACTGGTACGCTTAATACCATCGCAGTGACAGCTGCTGATGCGAAAAATGTTTTGAAATTATGTGTTCCCATAGTTTTTTCTCCCTTCTTGGAATCGATTTCATTTCTTTTCTACGTATAATTTTACTCCACAATTTCACATATTCAACCATAATCGTACATTTTTAAAAAAATTACGGAATCTGATCCAATTCTTTTCATTTATTTTATAAATATTCTAAACATGTCATCAGTAATAATTATAACAAAATGAATTTTCCCATCATATTCTATATCAAGTTGATGAGATTTTTCTTATAGATATATTTATCTATAAGAAAATGACCCCCAGTTATGGAGGTCATCAATACATTATTTACGATACACTTTATTCATGTTCCACTGTTTGTTCCAGTTATAATCACTCGTATAAACAGTCATAGTATCTTTCCAAGATTTCACTGTGCCTTTCGCAACACTCATATCAGTTTTACCATCTTTCTTGAAATCAATATATTTTAAGTATGGATTAGTATATTTTGTCGACTGTTTGGTATCAATATACTTGTAAACTGTATAAGCTGGTTTCTTGGCGCCATTAGTATTAAGTAAACCACAAGATAAACCATTTTTAGCTTCTTCTGGATGATCATTTAAACGATAGTAGTTAAAGCTCTTCACAAATGGCATTTGAGCTACCTTGTAGTAAACCTGAGCTAATGTGGCTGCCTGTTCATTTAAGCCCTGTTTTGTCCCTTTAGATGAAGACGCACCACTTTCAGTTAAATATACACTGCGCTGTTTGCCTTTATATAATAAATCTGGCTGTGATAAATACTGATTCCATAATTCAAAGTTAGAGAAGGTGATCTGCGGTGATGTTTTATAATCACCTGTTAAAGCTTTAAACTTTACATCACTCTTTGCTAAATTACTCTTTGTATTGACTGTGCCATAACAATGAGGGGCAATTGCCCAGTCATAAGCGCCACGCGCATTGGTGTATTTAGCTAACCAATCTACCATTTTCTTTGGTGCTAACGACTTACCAGGACATTCTTTAAACATTTCACCAGCACTCTTCGCCCAGTAATGAGTAAATGGTACAGCTACGTTAATATCGGTCGCATATTTCTTAACTGCTAAGTTCGATAAACGTAAAGCACGAGAGTATTCTTCCATGAAGGTATTAAGATCACCACAATCATAGAAATAATGGGTGAAGTCAATTTCGTTAGAAATAACATACGTAGAGATGAGACCAGTACTTGCTGACTGAGAATAACGATGAGCCAAGAATTCCATCATCGCAATATACTGATCACGACCAGTATCATTAGAAGTATTTGTCCCCATTAAGATAGTGCTCTTAGGTGAGTTATAACGTAATGATTGTGAGAATAAATTAGTATCATTATTCTTCCAGGCATTACATACTGCAATGACATTCATACCAGCTTGACTAGAAGCACGAATGACGCTATCAATACCATCAACATTGCCACGATTAAAGTAATACATCTTCCCATTGACTTTCATTGAATAAGCATCAGCTGGATGGGATCCTGAATATAGTAAAGAACCCAAATCTACATTCAAGGTTACTGAATTTGCTCCTAAATCTTTGGCATAACTTAAGTTCGTACTATTTTCATTGAATAACCCTTTGATTGATTTCTGTTTGAAAGCAATAGACTTTTTAGCAGATGCAACTTCAGTGGCATAAAATGGCCCATATAAGATCTTGTTATTTTGCACAACATAGTATTTGTTGTATAAACCATCATAGCCATATTTGTTGTAACGATTGATGGTTAATGTCTTATTTTGACCACAAGTATAGTTTCCCACTAAAGTTCCTGTAGCCTTAACGTTCTTACTGATCCCACGGATATGATCCTGGGTGTTATATTCATCAGCCCCATAAGCATAGACTTTAGCAGTGCCTTTCTTGCCAATCTTTTTTAGAGTCAGTTTGATCTGATCTTCCATGACATCCACGATCGCACTACCTTGTGTTTTTTTCACTGTTTTCTTCTTTTCCACTTTTGGTGTTTCAGTTACTGTTCTTTTAGTCGTTTTCTCCCCCTTAGGATAGAAACAAGCCAAAGCAACTGCAACGACGACAGCGATTGCTGCCACGGCATACAATATCTTCTTTTTCATTGTAATCTCCTTATCTCCATAAAATATCGTACATAGTATAACCCTTTCCGATAAGCATATCAAATAGGAAAAGGGAGAGATTATCACCAATCTCCCCACTTGTTTTACTTACGGTAAATGTTAGACCATTTCCACTTTTTATTCCAGTTGAATTTTGTCTTGTAAACCGGCATTGCATCTTTCCAAGATTTCAGTTTCTTACCAGAAACTTTCTTCTTGCCATCTTTATAGAAAGAAATAGATTTTAAGTATTTCTTTGTTTTACTATTAGATGATTTGGTATCAATATACTTATAGACATTATAAGCAGCTTTCTTTGTCCCATCTGGTTTTAATAAACCACATGTCAAACTATTTTTCGCTTCTTCAGCGTTATCCTGTAAACGATAATAGTTATAAGACTTCACAAACTTTAAGTTAGCGACTTTATAATAAGCCATTGCTAAAGTCCCCGCCTGTTCATTGAAACGCGCAGCAGACTTCATATTACCGGAAGAAGCACCACTTTCAGTTAAATAAACACTTCTTTGTTTACCTTTATATTTTAAGGCACTTGTTGATAAATACTGGTCCAAGATTTCGAAGTTAGTAAACGTTAATTCTTTAGATGTTTTATAGTTACCATTCACTGCCCCTGTTCTTGTATCATAATAAGCCTGATTAGATTTAGTATTGATAACCCCATAAGGATGTGGAGCGATGGCCCAGTCATAAGCACCTCTGGCATTGGTATATTTAGCAAGCCAGTCTAACATCTTTTTAGGGGCAAATGATGGACTTGGTGATTCTTTATAGACTTGACCCGCACTTTTCGCCCAGTAATGAGTGAATGGAACAGCCACATTCGCATTAGAAGCGTATTTTTTGATTGCTAAATTAGATAAACGTAAGCTACGAGCATATTCTTCCATATATTTATTGAAATTACTTGTTGAATAGAAGTAATGAGTAAAGTCAATTTCATTACCGATTACATAGGTACTAATATAACCCTGATCTTTAGACTGTGAATAACGATTTGCTAAGAATTCCACCATGGCAATGTAATAATCACGACCCTTGCCATTAGATGTATTAGTACCCCAAGTCGTTTTACTTGAAGGTGATTTGTATTTGAGATAGCTTGGATACTGTGTTCCTTGCGCCCAAGGAATCAATACCCCAATGACATTCATCCCGCGAGCAGATGCATCTTTAATTTTCGCATCAAAGTCATCAACGGTTGCTTTATTGAAATAGAAGGTCTGACCATTGCTTTTAAAGGAAATAGCATCACTTGGAATATTGCCATCTTCATTAGAATAAATTAAACTTTGTAAGCCTAAATTATACGTAATTGAATTTGCTTTTAAATCACTAGCATAAGGGGCATTACTTAAATTATCTTCTGTGTAAATCCCTTTGATTGATTTTTGTGTAAAGCCTACTTTGCCATATTTAGAGGCAATAGAAGTCGCATAAATTGGTCCTTTGACGACTTTATTCCCATTTAAAATGTAATACTTGTTGTAGAGATGATCACGTCCATCACTGCCATAACGATCCCATGAAATAGTTTTTGATCTTCCCTTAGTAATCTTACCTAAATCAACTCCCTTTTTTAATACATTAGTACTAATGCCACGCATCTTATCTCCACTTGGATATTCATTGACATTATACGCATAGAGACGTCCATTAGATGTTGGCTTAGTCACTTTAATAGAAATGGTATCACTGCCTGCACTGACACTCATCCCAGTCGTCGCTTTGGCGGTTGCAGGCATAACCCCAACTGGTACCGTCATACTTAAGGAAAGTAAGCCGGCTAATACAAATTTTTTCTTCATGTTTCTTTCCTCCATATATTTAGTATAAAATACACAATTTTCTCGTTCAAGGACTAACCCTGATTCTTTGAAAATTTATGTTTCAGACGTTTGCTCACACTTAAAAGTATTGGATTTTTAAATAAAGCTAAGATGATTATATAGAGTATCACACTGATACAGAAAGTGAATAATAACTGTAATAAGATATTATTGAACAGTAATTTTACTACAAGACCTGACACTAAAATCAGTAGCGAACCACAAACAGATGACATCACAACATGATCATGGGTAATAAGATCTTTAATTTGTAAATGGTCTTTAAAGCTGTAGTAAGCACTCATGATAAACATAATCGCTTCTGCCATAAGGGTGGTCATGGCTGCGCCATTATAACTCCATAATGGAATCATAATAAAGTTACAGCCAACATTGACAAAGCAGCTGATGAGTGTAGCCATGAGATACACATTATCTCGTTTATAAAGCAATAAGACACCTGATGAGAATAAACAAGCCAAAGAAGCAAATAATAACGCTACACTTAAAATAGATAATGGCATTGCCCCTCCACCATATTCATGGCCACCGACAATTAACATGATTGGTTTAGCGAGAATCAGCAAGCCACAAACAACTGGTAAAAGACAGGTTAATAAGTAATCTAATACCTTTTTGATGAGCTGTTTGTATGCTTCCTGTTCATGATGTCCTAAATAAAAGGACAAACGAGGAATCGCCACCATGATCACCGCATTGATAACATTCTTGATGGTACTATAAATCTTTGACGCTAAAGAATAAATTCCAACTGTTTTAGAATCCCGATAATGTCCCAAAATGGTTATATCAGAGCTAATATAGAGTACCATCGCTAAATTCACAAAGAACAGTTTAAAGACTGGTTTTAAGTGCTGCTTACACTGTGATAAAGGAACAAAATGTAAGTGGACATAACGCTTAATATAAAAGATATTAAAGAGGTTTCCACCAGCAGCGGCCATAACCATGATAAAGGCATAACGAATATAGTCTTCAGGAGAACGCACAAAGATGAATAAACATCCTAAAGCAATGATTTCGACAATAATGTATCGAACGGTCATGTAGAAATAATCTTCATAGATTTGGTTGATCCAATCCGCTCCGATGGTTGTTAAAATAATAATGACCGACTGGACAAGTATTAACATCCGATAATTGCGCAGTTTCACACTCAATACTAACAAACCAGCCATAACTAAATATGAGATGATTGTTGCGATTACATTAACGGTGAATAACTGTGATGCAAAATCATTAATTTTCTTATGATCATCACGGAATCGTGGTCCTTCACGCTGGGCATAGTTAGAAATACCAAGCATGGCAAGTAAAGCCAGATACTGAATAATACTGTTGGCATAACTGACTTTTCCATAATGGGATGCCCCCAATACACGGGAGGCATAAGGAATGGTAATCAAATGAATACCAATACTAAGAACTGTCTTGACCACATTGAGAAATGCATTAAATTTTATTGATCTGACCTTCTTCATGAATTCTTTCCCCTCTAGTAAGCAAGGAGTTATTCATCCATGAATAACTCCTATCCTTTTATCGTGTTTTTGTAGTGATATTTTTACTATATCCATAATATTTCTTGCCATTCACTTTATGGTAAGAAATAACGTGAATCATATACTTTGTTTTACGTTTTAAACCAGTAACCGTATAAGATCGTGATGATGTTGTTTTCCGCTTTTTACCATTAACATAAACTTCATAGCCTGAAGTTTTTGAAGATTTACCCCAATTTATTCTGATCGAGTTACTACGAATTTTTGTTGCACGCAATGACTTCACACTGCCCGCTGCTTTCGCTTTAAGATCAGATCTGATCACTTTATTCATGCTCCATGCTTTATTCCAGTTAAACGAAGAGTTATAAACCGTCATTGTATCCTTCCATGACTTAAAGTTCTTTAATGATTTTTTCCCATTACGCTTAAAAGCCATATATTTCAGATACTGATCGGCATAAATAGAGCCTTTATAGGTATCTATATATTTAAAAACATTATAAGAAAGTTTCTTTTTCCCTTTTAAATCAATAACTCCTAAGCGTAAATCATGTTTTGCTTCTGATGGTTCGTCTTTCAGACGATAGTAGTTGAAAGCTTTGATAAAAGATAAATGAGCCACTTTATAATAGCCTTGAGCTAAAGACATAGCCTGATGCTGACGAGACTTCTTCGTATCCGTCGAAGAGGACATGCCCGCTTCGGTTAAATAAACAGAACGTAATTTGCCTTTGTATTTTAATTTAGATTGAGAAAGATAAGATTGCAAAATCTCTACATTACTGAAAGTAATATAGTCTGATGATTTATAATTACCATTAATACCTTTAGACATAACATCCTTTTTAGCCATCTGACTTGAAGTATTCCATACCCCATAAATATGTGGTGCTAAGCCCCAGTCATAAGCGCCACGGGCATTGGTATATTTTGCTAACCAGTTAATCATATCATAAGGTTTTAATGCGCCGCCTTTATTCTCTTTTCCAAGTTTTCTTACATCACCACGCCAATAATGAGTGAATGGTGCAACAACCTTAATCTGCGATGAATATTTTTTTACCGCTAAGTTAGAAAGTCTTAAGGCCCTTGAATATTCTTCCATAAATTTATTTAAGTTACCACAATCAAAGAAATAAGGTGTAAAATCAACTTCATTGCCAATGACATATGTTTGAATAAGCCCTTTTTCTTTAGACTGTGAATAGCGCTGTGCTAAGAATTCCATGGCTGCGATATAATCATCTCTACCGGTATCATTAGAAGTATTTGTACCCATAAATGTCCCAGAATGATTACCATCATAACGCATTTTATCATCGATCTGCTTATCCGTTGCATCACCAGATACTAAGACAATTCCAATGACATTCATATTTCTTGAAGTCGCAGCTTGAATTGCCTGATCATAATGCTCGACACCATTTTTACTAAAGTAATATGTTTTCCCATTTGATTCAAAAGAGATTGCATCATCACTATCTGATGTTTGGCTTGCTAACATAATAGTTGCTAAATCTAAGTTTACTGTCACTGAAGAAACACCCAAATCTTTAGCATAAGTCATGTCTGCACTATTTTCATTGAAAAGACCCTTGATAGACTTTTGCTTAAAAACAATATTATCTTCATTTTCCGGACTAATGCTTGTCGCATAGATTGGCCCTTTAATAATCTCATCATCCTGAACAAGATAGTATTTATCATAAAGAGTATCTCTGCCATCAGTGTCATAGCGATCTCTTGTAAAGGTCTGATTTGTCCCACATTCATATTCACCAATCAGAGTACCTGTTGATTTGACATCTTGACTAATTCCTCTTATTTTATCTTCAGTATAATATTCATTTGCGCCATAAGCATAGAGTTCAGCTGTTCCACCATCCCCACAATTATTTACTGTAATGGTCGTTTGATCTTCATCTACACTGACTGTCATTTTACTACTGCTGGCATTAACTGGCATAATTGTCAGTAATGAAAAAAGCATAAATAAAGATAATACGTAGGCAAGTTTCTTTTTCATAAATTTGTCTCCTTCATTTTTACTTCATTAATTTTGTTTTAAGGCTATTCATCACATAATCATAAATAGGATTATGACAAAGCTTTAAAATACAAGCATATATTACAATACTCACTATAACTGAAGCTAAAATGATCAGTATTTGTGAGGTGATTATATATTTGACGCATATGCAGGAAGCAACAATCCCTAACGAGCCTAAAGTTGAGGAAAGGATTACTTTCGCATCACCAAAAATAGCCTTTTTATGTTGTAAAATATTAGGAATCTTTAATGAATAATAAGCAGTGATCCCCATCATAATCATTTCCGCTAATAAGGTTGTTAAAGCGGCTCCATTATACCCTAAATAAGGAATTAAGAGGAAGTTAAGTACGATATTTGTGACAGAACTAATAATCGTAGCTACTAAGTAAACATTGTCCATTTTGTATAATAGAATGATACCTGTCGCAAAATAGCAGGCTAATACTGCAAAGAATAAGGAAATACTTAAAATTTGTAAGGATAAGTATCCCTGTACATATTCCTGACCGCCAAGTAAATACATGATCGGTCCTGATAACATAAATAAGCCGGCAATCACAGGCAGAGCAAAGGTAATCAAATAATCAAAAATATTATGGAGAAGACCATTGAACTGGTCTTCTTCCTGATGTCCTAAATAAAAGGATAATCTTGGCATAGCCACGGTCATTACCGCATTTAGAACTGTTTTAATCGTACTATCTACTCGTGAGGCAATGGTATAAATCCCAACATCTTTATTGCCTCTAAAAATTCCTAAGATTGTAATATCTGAGGATACGTAGATCACTGATGCTAAGGATACGGCAAAAAGCTTAACAGTTGGTCCCATATGTTTCTTACAATGCGATAATGGCACCAAATGCACAGTCGTGTATCGTCTAACATAGAAGACATTAAAGAGATTTCCCCCTGCATTGGCAATGACCATAATAAAAGCATAGGCTAAATAATCAGAACTATTTCTCACAAAGAGAAACAAACCTGCTAGGCATAATAACTGAATGATAATATAGCGAACAGTAATGTAGAAATAGTCTTCATAAACAGAATTAATCCAGTCTACCCCTAAGGTTGTAAAGATAATCATTAGTGATTGAACTAAGATGACCACTTTATAGTTTCGCATCTTCGAAAAGATACATAAGCATATAAAGAGACCAATAAAAGATATAACTGTAGCCACTGCATTGATTGTAAAGACTTCTGAGGCAAAGGTCTGAAACTTTTCCTTCTGATCACGAATTCGTGGCCCTTCTCTTTGCGCATAGGTCACTACTCCTAAGGTCGCAAATAAAGCAAAATACTGAATAATACTATTACACCAGCTGACAATTCCATAGTTAGATGCATGTAAAACACGAGACGCATAGGGAATCGTAATCAGCGGGAAAATAATACTACATATGGTTTTAAGCGTATTGAGGATTGCATTAATTTTAACCGATTTCATGTTAATGCCTTTCTGTTGAATGAAATAAACGCTACAAGTGATCGTAAAACACTTAACGATATCAATTAATAGACGAATTTCTTGTCAATTTGAATTTTACTTGTATCTTTGTACATCAGCCAGTAATTTTTGCCTTGCACTTTAGCGATCCAGCCATGACTTTGAAGATCATTTTTGACTGTCTTTCGCGTTGTCAGAATATAATTACATTTAGATACCTTTAATATTCCTAAAATATCATTATAATTCTTCTTTCCTGCTAAATAGTAAGCCATACTTTCTGTATTTTGTTTAGAAAGGAAATAATAAAGTTCAATTCTATTTGAGCTATAAAGCAAGCAATGACTATCAATTGAAGTTTTTTCATAAGGAATATAATATTCTGACATTAAACGATACTGTCCATATTTTAAAGTATCGAAGTACCTGCCAGTTTCTGCAACTGGTGTTGGCAGCATATACTGATTTGCAATAATTGGTTTTAGAGAGTAACCAATGGAAGTCATATTATCTTCAACGCGATTATATTTCTTTAATGTATCATTATTCATATAAACACCTGTTACTGTTACAATTGTAATAATGAAAGATAATAAAGCACATAAATGACGGGCCTTGCCCTTATGATTAATTAATTTAACCACAATCATTCCACAATATAGCATACACATCATAAGCAGTGAAGTCAGAATGCGAGCACCTCCATAGGAATTGAAGGACAAGAGCGTTAAAAAATATGAGTTAGTATCTAACCTGAATATCAAATAGATAATGAGTAAAGCAAACGAAATAAGGCGCGTACGATGATGATCAAGATACATCATGATAGCAATAGACGCAAATCCTGTTAAAGCAAAGAAGTCAAAGATAAAAGCATTCGCATAATAAAGTTCATATGTTTGTGCATTAGTAGTGACACTTTTACGTATTTTATCGATAGAATCCAAGAAGGTATTGCTTGTAATAATAGCTACCAGAACAATAGAAAATAAAATCAATGAATAATAAATTTTTTTCTTCTTTGCCCCTGCTTTTGCTAATATTATCCATTCTATTTTGGCTACAATAAGTACAAAAGATACAATGACGAAGTAACTTAGTGCATTTGTTTGAAATGAGAGTAAAGTCATCATAACAAACAAATATGTGATCAAATGCGTCTTAGATACTTTTCTGAGTAGGAAGCTGCCAAAATACAAAAAGAGTGGAATAGAGAAAACACGCGTTACAGATCCACCATAAAATATTGCAGTTTGAAAGCGCCAGTTTTCGTACATTCTGATTTTAATAGGAAGATTCCCTCTAGAAGCATACCCCGAAGGAATCATCAAACAAGCAAATACCATCAGAGCATACTGTGCCACCGATTCTCTTAAGAACAGTCCAGCAAAAAGTGTATAAAGTAAAAATGTCAAATAGTAATTGTGAATAACCATGACAAAACGACAAAAGAATGCTGGTGAAATATGAAAATAAGAACATAAAGCACTATAAACAAGTTCATACGTATTAAACATGCGATGCCCTTGCGATAAAGCATTAGCTAGGTGTCCCGATGTAGAAATCACATTACCATAAAAATAATTTTGATTTAATAAATGTGGGGTATGGATCAAATGAACAACTTTCGCAATATAGTAATCATCATTATAATTATTAAGATAATAAGGTTGCGTATTGGTTACCGATAAAAGTGTAAACACCCCTGTTAATAAATAAATAAACCAATATTTCTTAAGATGACGAATAATAGACTCTTTTGTAAATTTACTTTTATCAAAGGTCATATGATAATGACGAATTGTCAAAATTAGTGCTAATATGATGGCTATCGCATAAATCACTGCAAACAAAATCCATGGCAATGATAGCAGCTGCATTGGAAAGCCGATAAGAAAACCAATAAAGAAGACAACAAGGAAGCCTGAGACCACGCGAAAAGCATACTGATGCTTCTTTATATGGAACATCTCAAGGAAAGAACGACCTAAGATATAATATATAATTGTAATGATAATAAGAAATATTGGCATTAATACATAGTTCATAATAGATACCACCACGAATTACATTATTGTAAGTTTACTTGATTACAATAACGCCTTCAATAACTTTTCCTTTTTGTGCATAATAAGAAATTGTTTCATAAAGTTTTTTCATATCAGATGATTCATTCTTTTCTAAGAATATCATACGATCTACTGATAAAAGCTGTTCGAATTCTTCTTTTTTCATTGGCTTATGTGCAAAGACCGTAATATTGTCATTATCTTTCGCTAAAATTGTTAGTTCATTGAGATTTTCATTAGATGTTGTTAAAGCAATTGTTTGATTTTTAAATCTTTCTTTAGCATACTGCAATTCATTAGTGATAACAGACTCATCAAATGTTCCATCATATAGAATTGGTAAATTAAAGGCATTTTCAATTTCTTGAGCATTATGTAACTTGCTGGAAGAAATGTATTTAATAATAAGAATACAAATATAAAACACCGTTAAAACAATTCCTACTAAAATCATAAATTTCACTAAAGCTGCCACAGAGAATACTTTTTTGCCTGCTTTCACCTTTGCAAGCTTATTTAAATAGCCAAAGTATGTCTGCTGGTCAGCTGACAATGTATTGTTTAATAAACCAATAGCATTTGTTACAGTAGAAAGCTGACTAGTATATGTGTTTTTATCACTGTTAATTTGTGAATCTGTGACTTTGCTATAACTTTTATCCCCTAATGAATAATTAAATGCACCATAGTTTTTCTTTAATGTATTACAAATTTGTGCAAATCTAGCTTTAACATATTTAGCGATAATATCTACCTGACTTTTATTTTTGTCACTTATATAAATAACGATATTAGCAGCATTTTCCTGTTGTCCACTTGTCACTTGAATATTAGAAGAAGTATTTAAGTCATTGCCTAGTAAAACATTTACAAGAGAACTAAATTGCGTAAAAGTGATATTTTGATTTAATTCTTTTTTACAAGAGTTATATAATGTTTCATCAACTAATAAAGATTTAATACTTGTAGCGATATCGGTAGCTTTATTTGAATTAGAAATTAAATAGACTAAGGATAATCTTTGAGAATTTTTCTCTGTTAAATTCAAATAGACTGAATCATCCATAAATTTTTGAATACTATTTTTTTGATTCATTAAACTAATATAAGTGTTAAATGCACTTTCAGCCTGATCCGCCTGGGCATCCCCAATTTGCAGACGCATGGCTGCGATACGACTTTCCAGCTGATCTCTTTCTGTGGATGATACATAAGCTTTTTTGGTTGCAGCACAAAACCCAGCCCCAATAAGCATACCAACAATTAATACAATAATTATTTGCTTATATTGTTTAATAATATATGTAAGCATATCTTTTGGACTGAATGACTTTTCATAATTATAATTCATATTCTTCTCCTTTTACATTGCTTCTATTTATTTGAGGCAACGGTTTCTCTGCTTGACTTTCAAAGAAAGTTAAATACATATAAATGTAAATAATAGATGCGGTCGTTGAATAAAGTAATGGATTTGTTGCCGCAATAAACAAATATCCAATGAAAGTTAATTTGACTAAAACACTATAATGTCCCTTAAGTGGATATAATATACCTCCCACAAAGAGGATAGTATAAATAATACCAATCTGACGCACTAATTCAATAAATGACATTTCAGCTGATGCTTCAAAATCACTTCTCCCCAAATTGTAGAATTCACTTCCCATACCTGTACCAAACAATACATTATGGGCATGAGAGAATAAATGCTTATAAGACTCCATCGTCCCGATTCTAATACTATCAGAATACGTAGCCCCTTTAGAGCTCATCATTGATGTCAATTTTTCTACAATCAACGAGCTGCCAAATACCAAAATAAGTACGAGCATAAAAATTGCTAGGCATTTCACAATCATTGCTGGCTTTGTCGTTCCTTGTTGCTTGAAAATAAAAATGACGACCAAAGCTAAGGCAATAAGCACATTTGCTCTTGTTCCGGAAAAGACCAATCCTAATACACTTAATAGTGTAATTGCGAATTGCTGTCTTTTTAGACTTTCGTAAAGCAATATGACAAATAACGGTGATGTTTTAAAAAACACCTTATAATAGAAAGCATATTCGGGAGATTTCCCCATAACCCCCATATCCGTGTTATAAACAAAATTACGGATCGTATTACTGCCATTTACATTAAAGACTCCGACCTTATCAGCTAATACAAGCAACACCGTAATTCCAGCTAAACCCATTAATAAATAATACAGGATATCTTTAAATTTATAGTTCTTTTCATAAATGGGGATCACGAGCATAACAAGTACAGGCGTATAACTTGCGCGTAAGCTTGTCACTGGATCCTGAGATACTAATGTAGAATGCAAAATGATTGCTATTGGTAAAAAAAACGTAAAATAAAGAACAGGTTTGTATTTAGGATTAGTGAAGATTTTAAAAATAGTCTTTCTTTCAATAAAACATATTAAAAGGAAGGAAAGTGGAACAATTTGAAAACGGTCCACTGGAAAATAAATACAAAAGAACAAAAATAAAAATAATAAAAAGTTAACAATTCGATCTTGATATCTTTGCATAACTATTCCTAAACATATAATAATTGAGCAATAATACGAACAGTATCACTTTTTAAGTAATGTCCATGAATCAACCGATAGATACGCTGCACTTTATGCGGACATTCATACAAATGAATAAAGTTGCTTAATATAGACAAACTTTCCTTGGGCATCGTATCACCGTACCGTTCATACATAGCTTTGGCTTGATTCAAATATAGATACTGCATATTTTTTGTTCTTTTGTCAGTAAACTTACTCCAACGATATTTAAAACTTTTTACATCAACAGCACCGACTGTATTATCGCCATGCTGACGATATAAAATTAATGGCTCACTGAAATGTGAAATACGCCCACAGCTGCTTGCTAATAAGGCTAGCCACCAGTCATGCATTAAAATTCTTGAATCATAGTCCCCCATCATTTGACAAAGAACTCGATTGATCATCATTGTGCAGCCAGTTACATAGTTTTGGACAAGCAAGTTGGAAAAGTTTAGCTTATATTTAGCAATCTGATTGTGTGCTTCATTAAAGTCTAAATCCTGAAGATTTCCATCAACAGCTTTATAATCACAAAATACCAAGATCGGGATATTCTTACCACTTTGTGCTTCAATTCTCTTCATTTCATTTAAAGTTTTCTCAACCTTTTCAGGTAACCAAAAATCATCCTGATCACAAAACATCACGTAATCCGCAGTCGAAGATTTAGCAATGTGCATAAAGTTCTTTTGTGCACTGCCACAATGGACCTGATCTTCTAATAAAGTGATTCGATTAGGATATTTTTTGACATATTCCTTTACGACAGATACTGTCTGATCTTTTGAACAATCATCATGTATTAAAATTCGAATGTCTTTGTACGTTTGGTTTAGAAGTGAATCAAGCTGCTGACCAATATATTCTTCTCCATTGTAAGTTGCTAATAAAATATCAATCATTTTTTACTCCTCTATCAGAAATTTTTGCAATGACTTGATGCATTTGCTTTGAGAAATGTTCATATGTTAAATGATCATTAAAGAATTTAACAGTATTTTCAACCTGCATAGGATCATATACTAATGAATCGAGCTGATCTATATTATAACCCATCTGATATTTATTAATAAGATCCCAGGTATCCCCTTTAATGTTATTAATCATTGGTAAACCAGCCTGCATGTAATCCATGCTTTTCATCGTTAATCCCACACAAACACTTTTCTTCATAATATTTAAACCATAATGGCAACGAGACATGATTTTCATCTTTTCGATTGAATCATACACTTTGCCATGATCATGAACAATCGCACCAGCCTGTTTACATGTCGCTAATAGAGTTTCTTTATTTTCACCACTGCCAATAAGGTGCATATGCACGTATTTCTTTTGTGCTAAAGTACGAATAATATACCCTATAGTATCAATATCTATAATATTGTTCATCGATCCTAAATAAAGTAATGAATAACAATCATTATTTAAATGTTTTTTGGGAATTTGTGCCTGAACATCACGTGCTAAATAAATAGCTTGATGTGGGCATGCTTCTAAAAAACGACCTAGTTTTTGCTCATATAAATGACACTCACAAACAATATAATCAGCATATTGTAATGCCTGATTACGCATTTTTGCCCAATATTTATAAGGCGGTGTCATTTTTAATTTTGCAAGTGGCATTGTTTCTGGCCATAAATCAATAAGATCAAAGACCAGTTTACAAGCAGGGGCTTTCTTTTTGATTTCCACAGCTTCCTTTGCAAAACTATTAGGCGGTACTAATACCCACAGCAAATCAACTGTATTGATTTCCTTTGAAATTGCCATAAAGATATCTTTGCCTAACTGTGCATGTGAGCGCATGCGAGCAACAGAAATATTCTTATAATAAGGCTCCGCATGAAACATGCGGTAGCCTTCCTTTTGCTCTGTATTTTGCGTTTTCTCAATATGTTTAAAATCAGAAGTATAAACTTCTACCTCATAGCCATTTTCTTCCAAGCTTCTTTTCACCTGAGATACACGTTCATGATATGTATCAAAGCAATTAACGATGATGCCTCTCATAAACTTTCTCCTTCAGTGGCTTCAATTGTTTCCTGAAAATTTGAAACCTGATAATCTAAGCCTTCATAAACAGATAACTTCATATCATAAGTCATATTACCAAAAGCTTTGTTAACTAATCCACTCACTTTACCTGGGACATGTGATGCTAAAGATACAAATGGATTGAGTAAACCTGTTACTGCCATCTTGTGACCTGATACTGAGGCAATTTCTTTTACCATTTCGGCAGTCTTTGTATAAGAGCTATTTTGAGGCATAAAGATGCCGCCTTCACTCGTTAACATTAACTGACATAAGAATTCACATAAGTTATCAATATGTAACATACTGCGTTCATTATTCACATTTGGGAAGACAGGTAATTTCTTAGCGAGTTTCGCTAAAACAGGATAATTCCCCTTTGAACCTTTACCATAGATCATTGGCGGACGAATCACGGCTACCTTAAATGCATCATCAGCTAAAGCTCTGACGGCTTTATCAGCCTGCCATTTACTATCCCCATAGAAGTTGGCTGGTGTAGGGATCGTATTTTCATCAACCATTTTTTCCTTACCAAATGGTGCGGATTCTCCATAAACAATCATTGAAGACATAAAGATAAACTGTTTAACACCAGCGGCTTTCGCTTTTTTAGCGACTTCAATTGTTAAATCCGTATTGACTTTGTAATACTTTTCTTTAACTTCATCACTCACATGTCCAACATCGGCATGCGCTAAACCAGCGACATGATAAACAATATCATACTGTGAGAAATCAGTATCTCTCCACTTTGGAGAAATCATATCAACAGTATCAATATCTAAGTTATCACCATAATGTTTAGATGCATAATCTTTGAATGATTCTCCAATATAAGACCCTGCACCGGTGATTAGCACTTTCTTATGCGCAGCATGATCGACAGTAAAAGATTTACGGTAAGCGAAATCTTCTTCTGGATCTTCTTCAGGTACATCTTCTCTTAAGGCTTTATGCATTTCTCCTGTACCGCCTTCGACAACACCTTCGCTTTTAGCGACAGAGGAAATAGTTCCAAAGAAGCATTTGATATCCATCAATAAGCCTTTCAGGCTATTTGATTTGACAGCTTTAACGTAATCCCCATCTAATTTGGCTTTCACTGGGATTTCTAATTCATCACGGCCATTGATCTGAGCCCAGCCAGTTAAACCAGGTGTCACATCATTAGCGCCATATTTATCACGTTCTTCCACTAAATCTTTTTGATTCCATAAAGCAGGACGTGGACCGATAATAGACATATTACCAACAAAGATATCCCAGATCTGAGGTAATTCATCTAAGGAACTCTTTCTTAAGAACTTACCAACTCTGGTAATATACTGATCTGGATTTTCTAACATATGCGTTGGCATATCATGTGGCGTATCCATCTTCATACTTCTGAATTTATGAAGTTTGAAGAACTTCTTATTCTTCCCAACTCTCTTTTGCGTAAAAAGCACTGGTCCGGGATCATCAATCTTTATCGCTAAGGTTATGATTAAATATAATGGTGATAATAAGACTAATCCAAAGAATGATAAAATCACATCAATTGCTCTTTTAGAGTGTGCTTCATAGAAGGTATCATCTTCTTTCGTTTCTTCATTGATGGTATAAGCATCAGGATCATTTTTGAAACTTTCCTCGTCTTCTTTAACTTTCTTTTTACCAATGGTACGTAAGATTGCATAAGTGCCCGCTAAAGCTGCAATGACACCAATAATGGTACCGGTTTTCTTCTTGTTTGCCATAAATCCTCCCTAGTAACCTTTAATAACTTCGCCAGCATCAACCTTTGTATAAGCCTGAATATGACTGCCTGCTTTACAAATAGCGCCAGCATTAATGTGACAATAATTTTCAATAATCGCATTATGATCAATAATAGCCCCTACTGAAACAATAGTACCATCACCAATCACAGTATTAGCATTGACAATTGCGTTTGGTTCAATAAGAACACCTTCACCTAATTTCGCACTTTCACTCACATAGCTTGAGGGATCAATGAGGTTTACACAGGTATAGACAAGTTCTTTGGCTTTCTTATAGAGTTCATCACGCAAGGTATTATTGCCTATTGACACGTGTATTGTATCATAGTTTGTCCTCAATTGCTTTAAATCTTGCATAGTTCCTAAGGCTTTTTCATTGTGGTCATCAATAAAATCAATTTTATTGAATATATGCATGTGTTTAGCGACTTCCTGACAGACATAACCATGTCCACCCATACCGATAATTAATAAGTTCATATTTTGCCCCTATTATTTCTTTCTTCTCGTAATATAGTAATCGTGCGTCGATACACGCTGCTCTTCAGGTGGTAACTGCATATAGTCACCATATTCTGTTGTAAGAAGTTCATGATAGTGTTCAGGTGCATTTAACATATGTCCAGCAAATTCAATTTTAACTGGTTTGCCAAACCATTCTCTTCGATATTGAGTAAATTCTTCTGTCCACGCTGGACAACCAATATAGGTATCTGTATCTTTTGAATACTGTTTTAGAACTGCATCAACTTCCTGATTGACATATTTCGGATAATCTTTACCTTTTTTAAGTTTAAGCATTACATGCTTTGGAAATTTACCTAATGTTTTATACCACTGACTACTGCTTTTACCAGATAAATACATACTATAGTTTCTGTTGATACTGATAATTTTATTAAATACAGACTCCCACGAGCGATCATTGCCTTCACCATCTAATGGATAGATATCTACAAATACACCGATATCAAATGGTTTCTTTCCTTTTTTAGTTGTATGATAGGCAAAATCCATATTAGATATACGAGGAATGTAATATTCGTAGTTCTTAGTATTTTCACGACAGCAGTATTTAAATGGTTTGAGTTCTTCTTCATGTTCTAAGAAATATTTTTTGAAAGCTTCATAATCTTTACGTGGCATCCAAATATCCACATCATCATCCCAAGGAATATAACCATGATGTCTCACCGCGCCAATTAATGTTCCATAAGCTAAATAATAGACAAGGCCTTCTTTTTCACAAATTTCGTCAATTTTTAATAGAACTTTTAAAGATTCTTTTTGAATCTCACTCATTGTTAATTTTTCCATACTCTTTTTTCACCTCAAATTTATCTATGTAATTTACTCTTTACAAAACGCCCGGCAATACCAAATCTTTTTTCTTCATAAAGTAAATATACACCAAACAAAACAATTGCCATGATCCATCTCACAATAATAAGTTTCACTAAAAAAATCGTTAAGAAGTCTAACGCTAATAAAGCAATAATCGTTGAGAAAATAACTTTATTGTTAAACAAATGGAAACCTTGAATCTTTCTGGCAAACGCAAAGTGAAACATAAAGTATAAGAAATAAGTCACTAATGTGGTATACGCCGCTGCGATATAGCCGAATTTTTTAATAAAAATATAATTTAAAATAATATTTAATACCGCTGCTGATACGCTTCCGATCGCAATGTATTTCGTTTTCTCATAATAATATTCAACACCAGAAGGAATTAAGTACAGAAATGAGCAAAATCCCCCAACGATAATCGGAATCGCACAATAAATGGAATTATAGTACTTCGCTGATCCTAAGATGAGAATTAACTCTGGACAGACTAATAAGACACAGGCAGTAAAAATAAATAATGTAAGAACATATAAACCACTGATTTTCTTAATAGCGGCATAATTCTTCTCATTCATACGTTCATAGAACCACTGTGCCCAAACATTATCTAGTGACTGATAAGTAACTAATAAAATAGTAAAGATATTATACGCAAAGCTATATATACCAGCACTAGCAGAATTGATCATTTTATTGATCATAATACGGTCAAACTGTGATAAAATGACCTGACTTAATCCATGTGGTACAAGTGGTAATGAATAATTGACACCCCAATGTAAATATTCCTTCACATGATTTGGACGCTTTTGACGTAAGAAGCTGATCACAATCATGACAGAAATGACAAAGATTGTTAAAGTAGTCCCTAACATTCTTCCCATGTAACGATTATTTTTAAACATGAAGAAGATAAAAATCAATGATAAACCAATATTACCAACTGCGTTTATAAAAGAAACTTTTAAGAAGCTTTGATATTTATAATTAAGGGCTGCGTTAGAATTAAAGCACTGCACAACTGCGGCCCCAAACGAATACATTACAAGTAATGTGAGTTCAATACGATCTAAGCTAAGTATGTTGTGGAAAAACGGATAAAAAACATTAAGAATCACAAAAGCAAGCAGTGCATTCACAACGATCATAATCATCGTTGAAGAAACATAACTTTCAAAGTTATACTCTCTATTTTCTGCTTCGCTTTCGTATTTATATTTGAATCGCGCATTCTTATAACTTGTATGAATGGCTATCCCAATAATAATGAATAATACACTTTCATAAGCTGCAAATGTGTTATAAATCCCATAATCAGCTGTCGTTAGCAAACGAGCAAAAATTGGGATGGTTAGGAAATTTAATCCCTGAATCAGATAGTTACCGATTGTATAGCCTAGACCAGCCTTTACAACCTTTCCATTTTGTGACATATTGTTCTCCTTTTCATGCACAAAAGAGAAATAGGTATGCCTATTTCTCTTCCTTAAGATCAGGATGGTAAGTTGGTACAACTTTTGCGACCAATTTCTTCATTTCATTACCATCACCGTTTTCATTAGCAACCTTATCTAAAGTGGCTAATTCCTGTTTGAATTCCTCATCATCAAAGATGATTGGCTGTCCAATATGAATCAGCTTATTAGGAGTATCTTTCATCCCTTCTTCTTTCATCAGCATTTCTTCATACAGTTTTTCACCTGGTCTCAAGCCAGTATAGACAATCTTGATATCTTTATCAGGTTCATACCCTGAAAGTTTTATTAAGTTTCTTGCCATATCATCAATCTTGACTGGTTCCCCCATATCAAGAATGAAGATTTCTCCCCCATGCGCATAGGCTCCTGCCTGTAAGACTAATGAAACAGCTTCTGGAATCGTCATAAAGAAACGAATAATACGTTTATCAGTAACCGTTACCGGGCCGCCGGCGGCGATCTGTTTTTTAAATAATGGAATAACGGAACCATTAGAGCCTAAGACATTACCAAAACGCACAGCTACAAAGTCAGTCTTAGAATGACGTGACATCATCTGAACAACCATTTCACATAAACGTTTAGAAGCACCCATAATATTCGTTGGGTTAACAGCTTTATCAGTAGAAATCAAGACAAACTTTTCAGCCCCATATTCATCAGCTTTTTTCGCTGTTTTATAAGTGCCCATAACGTTATTCTTAATTGCTTCGGTTGGTGAATCTTCCATTAATGGCACATGCTTATGCGCTGCCGCATGGAATACAATCTGTGGTTTATAAGTTCTAAAGATGTAGTCTAATCGTCCGGTATTACGCACCGAACCAATTAAGTATTCCGCATCTAATTCCGGATGAGTCACTTTTAATTCCTGCTGGATATCGTAAACATTATTTTCATAAATATCAAAGACAACTAACTTCTTAGGATGCTGTTTCGCAATCTGACGACATAATTCAGATCCAATAGATCCTCCCCCACCAGTGACTAAAACAACTTTATCAGTAATATAAGAACCCACTTCTTTTAAATTGACTTTCACAGGATCTCTTCCTAGTAAGTCAAGTAAGTCAACATTTCTTAATTTAGAAACAGTTACTGTACCATCTACTAACTGATAGATACCTGGCAAAACCTTAATATCTTTAATACCGGACTTCTGGGCAATTTCAATAATCCCTTTACGTTCTTCAGGCGATGAAGAAGCCATCGCTAAGATGACACGTGTCACATTATATTTCTTAATAAGATCAGGTAAATTATAACGTGTACCTTCTACTCTTACACCATGTACTGTTTTACCAATCTTATTGGTATCATCATCAACTATACAGCAGACATGCACATTGGCCTTATCCGTCGAATGAATTTCACGAATGATCTTTTCCCCTGCTTCACCGGCACCAACAATAATTGTATTCACAGTATCACTATTGATTCTATCTTTGAACACAATAGTCCGATAAATACGATAAGAGAATCTAAAAATCATAGTAAATATTGTCAAGATAATAAAGAAGAATACAAAATAGCTTCGTGGTAAGGAGTGAATCAGTAAGACACTCTCTGCCACCTGTACTAAAGCAGCAACTAAACAAGCTAAAACAATCTTGATGGCTTCTCGAATAGAAGCTAATGACCAAATTGTGAAATATAGATTAAAGATCATAAAGACAATAATCGTACTGATCGCTGTAAATGGCATTAAAGCTTTTGCCTCAGTTAAAAATTGAATTGGTATATTAGCTGGATTCAAATCAAACCTCAGCAATAACGACAAGTAGCATGTCAAACAAATAATAGCGGCATCGACAATGATCATGAGCAACATTCTCACTTTTTTGTCTGCTGGTATTCTTTTTAGATAATCCATTTTAATTTCTCCTTCAAATAAAAATCATATTCTTGTATTCTACTTTATTCTTCGTATTTACCGAAAAAATAATGTCTTGTTAATTAAATATAAAATTAACATTTAGCGTACTTAAAATTAACACAAAAGAGTATTTATTACAAGAGTCGCTTAAAAAATATAGAGGAAAATTGCTCCAATATACAATTAAAGTTTAACAAATCAACTTTTAGTATAACTTAAGTATAACTTAAAATAGACTATTTTAATTATCATAAAAGAATAAACTATTATTGACATCACTTCAAATAAACTTATAATGATGTTTGTTCAATATTTCTATTTTTATTTAATTTTTGAACAGGAGGATTTTATGAACGGAAAATACTATCAAATACTTACATATTTAAATACACATAAAGAAGAAGACTTTTCACAGCGTGAATTAGCATCAGCACTAGATATGTCATTAGGAAGTGTAAATAGCTATATTAATCAGCTCACCGCTGAATCTTATCTTGATTCTAACGGTAAGTTAACAAATAAAGCTCATGATTTATTTGCACAAGCTAAGCCTGACAATGCTATTATTTTAGCTGCAGGCTATGGTATGCGAATGGTTCCCATCAATACACTTAAGCCAAAGGGATTACTGACGATCCATGGCAAGCCATTAATCGAAAAGACAATTGAGGATCTCCAGGCCGCTGGTATTCATAAGATTTACATTGTCGTTGGCTTCCTTAAAGAAATGTATGAATATCTTATTGATCGATACAACGTCACCCTTATTTATAATGATGATTATGCCTCTAAAAATAATCTTGCTTCTTTAAATAAGGCTTATAAGTTTATTCATAACTCTTATATTATCCCTTGTGATGTTTATACAACTTTTAATCCCTACTCATCTTCAGAAATCTGCAGCTGGTATATGATGGCAGATCAGCCAGAAGATAAAAATGGGCATTATACTGTTAACAAGCAATTACACATTGTAAAAACAAACTCCTCACCATTAAAAATGGTCGGTATTTCTTATGTGACTGGTGTATCTGAAGAAATTTTAAAACATAACTTACAATTAATGAGCCAGGATGAACAATATGACTCTGTCTACTGGGAAAAAGCGCTATTCACTAATAACAACCATGTCATTGGTAAAATTGTCAAACCAGGCTCATGCTATGAAATTGATACCTATGAACAGTTAAGAAATATTGATAACCAGGCAGATGAACTGCAGAATGACGCCATTTCAACAATCGTCTATACCTTTAATGTGAAACCTTCAGATATCAAGAATATCTCAGTTTTAAAGAAAGGTATGACCAACCGTTCTTTCTTATTTGAATGCAATAATCAAAAATATATTATGAGAATTCCCGGTGAAGGCACCGATCAGTTAGTCAATCGTCAGGAAGAATATGATGTCTATATGGCCATCAAAGGCAAAGGTCTCTGTGATGACAACATTTATATCAATCCAACCAGCGGCTATAAGATCACTAAGTTTATTAATAATTCTCGTAACTGTGATCCAGATAACGTTGATGATTTGAAAAAATGTATGAAGAAACTCAGAGACTTCCATAACATGAAACTCCAGGTTAATCATACCTTTGATATTTTCAAACACATGGAATTCTATGAAACCCTGTGGGAAGGCAACCCTTCAATCTTCAATGATTATGAGGATACCAAAAAGAAAGTTTATGAACTAAAGGAATATATTGACGCTCATCCTTCTGAATATTGTCTTACTCATATTGATGCTGTTTGTGATAACTTTATGATTTCAACTGACGAAAAAGGTCAGGAAAAGATCGATCTCATTGACTGGGAATATGCCGGTATGCAGGATCCTCATGTAGATATTGCCATGTTCTGTATTTATGCCATGTATGATCGTGCTCATGTTGATCATCTGATTGATATCTATTTTGAAAATAACTGTCCACAGGAAACCCGATTAAAGATCTACTGCTATATAGCATGCTGTGGTCTGTTATGGAGCAACTGGTGTGAATTTAAACGTAATAAAGGTGTTGAATTTGGTGAATATTCTTTAGCCCAGTATCGTTATGCGAAAGATTACTACAAGATCTTCAAGGAGGAAATCAAGAATGTATAAAGCAGCGCATGCCGTTATTATGGCAGCTGGCACATCAAGCCGGTTTGCTCCATTATCGTATGAATTTCCTAAAGCATTAATTACGGTTAAAGGAGAAGTCCTTATTGAACGTCAGATTCGTCAGCTAAAGGAAGCTGGCATCAACGATATTTATGTTGTCACAGGCTATAAGCATGAAGATTTCAACTACTTAGAAGATAAGTGTGGTGTTAAACTCCTTTATAACAAGGACTACAATACCCGTAATAACAATGCCAGTATTTATACGGCTAGAGATATCTTAGCTAATTCTTACATTTGTTCAGCCGATAACTATTTCACCAAAAACCCTTTTACTTTAGAAAATGAAGACAGCTATTATGCAGCTATTTATGCGGACGGTCCTACTAAAGAATGGTGTTTAGAAGAAGATGAGAAAGGTTATATCAGTCATGTCACCATTGGCGGTGAAAACGCCTGGTACATGCTTGGTCATACATTCTGGAGTGAAGAATTCAGTAAAAACTTCTTGGATATCTTAGATAAAGAATATGATCTGCCCGAAACAGCAGATAAGCTCTGGGAAGATATTTATATGGACCATCTTGATGTTCTCAAAATGAAGATTAAAAAATATCCCGATGATTTTATCTTTGAATTCGACAGTCTTGATGAATTGCGTACTTTTGATAAAAGCTATGTGAATGATACACGTTCTCCCATCATCAAATCGATTGCAAAAGCATTACAGGTTTCTGAATCAGCGATTCATCAGTTTAAAACAATCAAATCTGATACCAATGAAGCTATCGGATTTATCTTTCATGTTAATGATCAAGTTTACCATTATCTCTATGAAGAAAAAGAAATCAAGGAAGGTGAATAACAATGATTTACGGTGTAATTGCCGGTGTCACCTGGGCAATTGAAACAATTGTATTAGGCATTGCCCTTTCGATGACACCATTTGTATCCACTAAAGAAGCCATCTTTTTAGCTCCTTTTGTCAGCACATTCTTACATGATGCCTGCTCAGCGATCTGGGCTACCTTATTCAATATTTTCCGTGGCAACATCAAAAATGTTTTTAATGCTTTAAAAACAAAAAGCGGCCGCTTCGTCGCTTTAGCTGCCATCATTGGTGGCCCAGTCGGCATGACAGGCTATGTCTTAGCCGTGAAATACATGGGCGCTTCCATCGGCGCTGTTGCTAGTGCGATCTTCCCAGCCATCGGCGCGATCTTAGCTTATTTCTTCTTAAAAGAGGAAATGCAGTGGTATCGCTGGATTTTATTAATCATTACCTTATTAGGGGTCTATGGCTTAAGCTATTCCCCTGACCTCAATATCACAAACTTCTGGTTAGGCATCTTAGGGACCCTGATGTGTTCCTTTGGCTGGGGGATTGAAGCTGTTGTGCTCGCCAAATGTATGCAGGATGATGCCGTCAAAGATGAATATGCTTTGCAGATCAGACAGACAACCTCAGCATTATTCTACGGTATTGTTATTTTACCTATCATGCATGGCTGGCATTTTACGACGACATTATTCACTGTTAAAGGCGGCATGTTATTACCAGTCATCGCAATTGCCGCTTTCTTTGCGACAACATCTTACCTTTGTTACTATCGTGCGATTTCTAAGATTGGTGCCTCTAAAGCTATGGCTTTAGATGTCTCTTATGCGGCCTGGGCCGTAGTCTTTTCGGTAATTTTTATGCATGACTACTCATTGCTTAAACCTTTAACAATCATTTGCACACTTATTGTTATTATCTGTGGTATATTAGCAGCAGCTGATTTCAAAGATCTTTTTTCAAAAGCATCATAGTATAGGAAGGTGATTTCATGCTTAATTTTACAGTCGGTCCCGTTCTATCTCCTCAGGAAGTCTGCGAAATAGGCGGGCAACAGGTACCTTACTTCAGAACACCAGAATTCTCTCAAGTCTTGAAAGAAAATGAACAGTTAATTTTAGAATTTGCACATGCCCCTAAATATTCCCGCGCCGTTTTTATGACCTGCTCTAGTACGGGTTCTATGGAAGCTTCGGTTATGAATTTCTTTACAAAAGATGATCATATTCTTGTCATTAATGGCGGCAGCTTCGGTGCACGTTTTGCAAAGATTTGTGAAATCCACGAGTTAAACTATACTTGTCTCAACTTAAAACATGGTCAAAAACTAACTCAGGAAATGTTAGATGCCTACAATCCTGCCGATTTTACAGGATTGCTTGTCAACATGGATGAAACATCTACCGGTGTTCTCTATGATGTGGAAATGATTGGTAACTTCTGTAAGAAGAATCATATTTTCTATGTTGTTGATTGTGTCTCTTCATTCTTAGCAGATCCTTTTGATATGCGCCGTTTTCATGCTGATGTCATGATCACTGGATCACAAAAAGCGTTAGCCTGCCCGCCTGGCGTATCTGTTATTGTTATGTCGCCACGAGCTATTAGAATAGCGAAAAATGCCCATGTCAGATCATTGTACTTTGATTTGAATGACTGTTTATTAAACGGCGAACGTGGTCAAACCCCATTTACTCCAGCTGTAGGCATTCTCTTACAAATAAACGCCCGCCTTAAAGCAATTAAAAAAGCAGGCGGTGCAGAAACTGAAATTGCCCGCGTAGCAAAACAGGCTGCTGACTTTAGAGAAAAAATCAAAGCCTTGCCTTTTGAATTTGTCTCTGAATCACCGGCTAATGCGGTTACTCCTGTTCACCCACTATATGGTGATGCCTATACCATCTTTACGATGCTTAAAAATGATTATCATATTTGGATTTGTCCCAATGGCGGAGACATGAAACATGATATTTTCCGCGTTGGACATATTGGTGATTTAACTCCAGAAGATAATACAACATTAATAAATGCCTTAACCGATATTCGTCGTAAAGGCTACTTATAAGAGTGGTTCACCACTCTTTTTTGAAAAGGAAAGGAGCTTATATGATTAAAGTCATTACCTATGGCACATTTGATCACTTACATCAGGGTCATATTAATTTACTACGCCGTGCTAAAGCCTTAGGCGATTATCTGATCGTTGGTGTAACATCCGATGATTTTGATAAACAAAGAGGAAAAATCAATGTCAGCGAACCTTTAGAAAAACGCATCGAAAATGTTAAACAAACCGGTTATGCCGATATGATCATTGTCGAAGAATATGAAGGGCAAAAAATTGATGATGTCAAAAGATTTCAAGCTGATATTTTCGCTATTGGCTCTGACTGGGAAGGACATTTCGATTACCTGAAAGACTATTGCGAAGTTAACTATTTACCTCGTACTCAAGGTATTTCCAGTACCCAAATTAGAACGCAGGAGCAATCTATCAGAATTGGTGTTACTGGAATGGATCATTACATTGAAAAAGTTATTGATAAAGCAAAGTCCGTTAATGGTTTATCCATTGAAGGCATTTATACGACAAACGAAAAAGCAAATTGCCAGAATATATCGTGTTATCATGATTATGCAGCTTTCTTAAACGATATCGATGCAGTGTATGTTTATTCTCATCCTACTCTTCACTATAAACAAGTCCTTTCTGCTTTAAAAGCAGGTAAACATGTTATGTGTGAAGCCCCCTTAACGCTAAATAAGGAAGAAAGCCAGACTTTATTTGCCTATGCAAAACAGCATCATCTCATTTTATTAGAAGTGCTGAGAACAGCTTATTCTACAGCTTTCGCCCGCATGCTTTTATTAGTTAAAAGCGGTAAAATCGGTGAAGTGAAATCTATTGATGCAACATGTACAAGTTTGGAAAGTATTTCTCATGAAGAAGTTTTTGGTAAATGGGCCAGTTTTACAGCTTGGGGACCGACCGCACTTTTGCCGCTTTTTGAAATACTAAGTACAAATTATCATACAAAAACAATTACCACCCAGTTGATTAAAGATATTCCTGCTCTATATGATACATTCACAAAAGTGTCGTTTATCTACCCTTCAGCAGTTGCTTCTATAAAAGTTGGTAATGGTGTAAAATCGGAAGGTGAACTCATTATCTCTGGTACCAAAGGTTATGTCTACATTCCTGCACCTTGGTGGAAAACAGACTATTTTGAAATACGATATGAAAATCCTGCTCAAAATAAACGCTATTTTTATCAATTAGATGATGAAGGTATCCCTAATGAATTTATTACCTTTATCAAAGCAATTAAAACAGGGCAGTATTTACCAAATATCGATCTTTCTACAACCCTTGAAACGTCTAATATAATGAATGAATTCTATCATTGTAAACACTTTATCGAAATATAATAGCGCTATCGAAAAAGTAAGAGTTCGCTCTTACTTTTCTTTAGCTGCAATATACAATTCCACGCCTTCTTTAGATCTAAATGTAGAGATCATATAAGTCCCATAATCCCATAACCCATCATCACCATCGCCAAAACAGCTTGTGGAATACTGTTTGGCAAGTGGCTGTCCAATTAATTTTGTGAGATATTTGACTTCATTTTGTGAAGTTGCAGCGTCTCTAAGTTTGTAGGTACGTCCCTGATCTAAATAACCTGTTTGATCAAATGCATAGAACTCTCCCTGATAAACAACAGTTCCCGTCACATATTGACCATTACTATAATATAGTTGTCTTAAAACTGGATCATAAGTTGTCACTGCACCTTTATTAGAAGAGTATTTCACTTTAACTGCCTTCATGGTATTATAAGGCACTTTTTGCTTATACTTCTTTTTCAGTTTTCCATAAGTCTTATAAGTAACATTATAGTTCTTCTTTTTATCATTACTACTTGGATCATAGACTTTTCCATTGATTTCCACAAAACATTTTATTGTTTTTTTGGTATCTTTACGATCTGTCACAACATAAATCTTCTTATATCCTAGAGCCTTCGCTAAATAAGCAAAGCATGAAGCAGCCTGTAAACTATTTTTAATAGGTTTTCTCTTTACAAAGTAATCATAAGCATATAATGATGGATAACCCTTCTTTAACACAGCCTTTGGTATGTTTTTATATTTTTTCTTATGAATGGCTTTAAAACCTTTTTCTAGTTTCTTTTTCCCTTTATATTTCGAAGCATTCTTTTGAACATAAGAGAGTAATTCATATTCCCGACCATCTTCCAAGGATACCTGACGATTATGGCTATTAAAGTAGGTATTATTCACTTTCTTCATCAATAGTTTCCCTTGATTATCTAAGAAATAAGTAACTTTACCATTTCTTACGAGCCCCTTTTGTAATATGCCTGCATCATTAAAATAATAGTAATTCTTGTTAATAAGAGTTAACCCTTTTGCTTTATGACCATCAAAATAATAGGACTGATTCTGCCAGCCATTGATCTTTACAACATCTCCTGTTGGCGACTGGGTCGTTGCCATGGTATTGAGATCATCAAAATCATGACCAACATCAAAAGAAATGCCTAATTGTTCTAAGACTTTATAAGCAATATATTCCATACCTTTATCATTAGGATGTCTGGCAATGGTCCAGTTCATAACCTTATGCTCCTGACCATCTTCACCATAAACCGTTGCCCCAATGGCACTGCGATATGCTAAGTTTTTGCTGATCGCTGTAAGATCAACAAATTTGCAGCCATAGGTTGTGGCAACACGCTGTTGCACCTCATCAACTCTTTTTTCGATATCTGAATTCTTTTGGAAGTTACCTATAATAACAATTGTCGCATTCGGATTTGCGTTTCTAACGACATTAACTAATCTCGTTAAGTTTTCTTCATACCCTGTGAATAAGTCTTCAGAACCAATATTATCGCCCTGTTCAATAGTCACTAAATCATAAGGTGTCTGTGATTTTTCTTGAATTTCTTTTTCATAGGTCTCTTGTTCATCTTTAGCGGTAGTCCATTCGTTTGCCATAATATCCGTTTGAACATTTCCGTATTGCTGCTGAAGTCGGGCATTCACCCGATGAACCCAATCCAAATCAGTACGCGAAGCAGCCATGCCACATTCACTCCACCAAATATTATCTTTGAAATGAACAGTTAAACTATTACCAAAGGCTAAAAAGCGAAACGGTTGCTGTGCATGCACCTGTGTAGGAAATACACACATGCATACAGTTATCATAATCATACATAATTTCTTCATCCTATTTCCTCCAAATCTTCTTCTATTATAACTTTGCTATATTTGCTTTGTGAATACTTTGTCGCACAACTTGTAACAAATTCTTTTCTTCATTCAATTAGACTATAAGTGTCAAATAAAGATCATGATCATCATCTCAGACAAAGAAAGGATATGACAATTATGGATAATATGCCAATGACAACAACAACTTATGATAATGATTATTTATGGCCACTGGAAGATAGCGCCGCAACGAGTAATGAACTGTTAGTAAGACTGTACTTACGTACCCGTTTAACTGTCAACAGCTTTGGCTGCAGTGTATTTGATGAGCAGAAAGTCTTAGAAGACTTACATTTAACCCCCGAAGCCTTTGATGAAGCTTTTTCAGCTTTAGAGAAAAGCGGTCAAGTTTTTAAATACGTAAGAGAAAACAATGAATTATTAGTCAAAGACTATGTGATCTCCACTAATAAATCCATTAATAAGAAATTAAGATTAGCAATCTTAGAAGATCTCAATCAAGTCAAATCATCAGAGTTAATGGAATACTTCTATAAAAACATCAAAGGCTCAACAAAACACATGCGTGGTAAAACCGCTTTATTAAAAGCGATGAAAAAACGTGTCAAAGAAAATGCCTTAAAATAGGCGAATATCCATCAGATGACCTGATGGATATTTTTTATTTATTGAATTGTCACAGTGCACTTTTGACTTATTCCATCTTGTTCATAGATATAAAGTGTCGCTTTTCCCTTTTTCAAAGCTTTAATACCTTTCTTGGTAACTTTTAAAACTTTAAGATTGCTTGACTCACATTGAATACTGCGATGTTTACGTACTTTTTGATTACTTTGCACTTTGTAAGTAAGGACCTTCCCTTTTTTGATCTTTTTAGAGATATTCACTTTCACTTTTGTAGCATTTCCTTTACCTGTATAAATATGAACGGATTTAGAAAGTGAAATGTTTTTTTGGCCTTTTTTCGCCACGACTAAGATCTTATAAAATGTTTTCTTCTTCAGTTTCTTAAAGGTATAAGTATATTTGGTTGTTGCCTTGATCTTTTTAAACGTCTTGCCACATTGAGCCATATAGATATCATACTGACAACCTTTGATACTCTTCCAGCCTACTTTTATAGAATGATCATTAGCTGTCAAATACTTTAACTGCAGCTTTTGATATGTCGTTCCTTTTGGTCCTTCGTCTGATTTTACATTTTTCATCGATGATTTAATTTGAGGAACTTTTTTCTTTGCAGATTGAGATGCTTTCATAACTTTACCTGTTTTTAGGTTAATTTTAAATGAGCCCTTATAATTTCTAATTCCTTTAATGGTGAGAATATGACCTTTTTCCACATAATTATAATCAAATCCATAGTATAATAAGTAACGCCCATCAGAGAGATCAATATACTTCACTTCTTTTTTACCCATTGTAACTTTAACTTTCACTTTATTAATATCTTTAGCTATTATTATCAAATGCGCTACTCTTGGCTGATCATTTAGTAATTTAGCATATGGATCATCACAATAGAAATATGCATAAACAATATTTTTACTAACACCTGTAACCTGATCAGAGGACAGATTATCTTCTATTTTTTCATTATTTTTTACTTTATAGTTTGTATATTTCACTTTAACACCAGCTGGTAAATTTTTTACTTTTGGATAAGTATGACTTTTTCCATCATAGACAATAGTTTTGTCTTTAAAAACAACATTTTTTAAATCATAAGTTGGATTGGTATCAATAACTCTACTAGTGCCATCACTATGAATTGTATAAAAGATTGGACTTCCACCTTCACCTGAACACCAGGATACATCACCATTGTTTAATCTTGCTAAACTTGTAACATTGAGTTTACCCTGAATATCTTTAACCTGTGAAATCTTATCGCCATATTCATTCAAAAAACAGTATTGGATTTTACGGCTATCCTTTATCTTTTTCGCAATTCCTTCATCTGCATCACCGTCAGTCGACACAATAGATTGACCATAAGTTAAGGCTTGTCCATCATCACTATAATTTTTAGTCAAAGTAGAAGAAATACCCCAAACTGCTAAAAATTTATGATCATCTTCTTTAATCAGATAAGGCCCGCTAGATACCTGTGTATCACCACCATCAGGAAAACTTGTCAGATACTTGACATCACTACTTTGAAAATCTGTAGAAGTTGAGCTGACCCAGGCATTATAAGAAAGATCTGAATCAACTTCATCCTTCCTATTACTGTCATTTACATTAGCTTTTAATTTATCCTGGTTTACTGCATTGCCGGATGAAAGTAAACGCGAACTACTATTCGAAGAGGCAAAACCAGAAGTACTTCCTCCTAGAACATAAGCCCACATACCTCCTGGTCTTTCATTTAAAGAATAAAAAGTAAAAATATTCTTATAGGAAGAAGAGCCAGCCGTACGGTTAGCACTCCAGCCACCAGTATACTCTTTTGAATCAAGTTTTTCTGCGTACACACAGCGATCTCCTTCTGCTAATTCCATTTGATAAATTTCACCATTACAAGTCGTTAAGTACTGACTAAAAGAATGATTTAAATCTGAAGCACTGCTAACAAAACTCATATCATTAATGTTAATAATAAAGTTAAGCTTACCTTGATGATGCACACCACTCATTGAAAAACCTTCATGGCCGATAGATACCCACAGCTGACCGTTATATTCCATCATATTTCCACTCTCTACGGAAGCATCATAGACTTCCACATTGTTTTGAGCAGCATCAAGTTCAACGTTGGCCGAATAGTCCCAATCTTTTGTATAACGGGTAACACGAATCGTTTTCATATTTTTGTCATCATGCTGATTAAACTGGGAAGTAAGAATAAAATTATATTGTGAACCTTCATAAACTTTAGCACTATAAAGCTTATTCAAAGAACTGCCCGTTGGTGCAATATCATTGAGATCCAATGATTTTTGACTAAGTAATTGAAAATCAGATGAATATTTTTCGATCACAACACCACCTAATTTTGCATGATCATCATCGATAGGATAAACTTTTACCCTTTCATAACCGTTCCCTTGTGCAAATAGATATGAACTGTTTGATTCTTTAAATGGTTTAATTTTTTCGGCCTTAACTGGCATCATATCACCTAGGATCAAACCAATCACAATCATAAGCGAGAGTATACATTTCTTCATAATTTCCATCTCCTTCTATATCCTATTATTAGGATAATTCATATACTTTCTTTGCTCAAGAATTTCCGTATAAGTCAAAAAAATAGTTTCACAAGAAGCAGTGAAACTATTTTTTGAAGTAATTATCAATACCATTCGCCATACCCGTCGCCATCTTCTCCTGGTAGGCAGGTGTTGATAAAGCATAATCTTCCTGTTTATTACTCATTTCTCCCATTTCTACTAAGACGGTTGGTACTTTAGACCAGTTTGTACCTGTTAAATCATCACGATAAGAGATTCCTCTATTAGTAGCACCCGTTGTTTTCTGAATAGCTGGTAATAAACATTTTGTAAGGCGTAAAGAACTATTAACAATTGATGACGACAAAAACTTATTAGATGATGATGGTGTTAAAATAAAATAACCATGTAAGGCAGAATTCCCAGAACCATCACAGTGAATACGAATCGCTAAATCTGCATTGCTTTTATTCGCAATTT
>OCTW013411662.1_pt1 | contig 37382 bp, 36 predicted proteins | sample 1539671 | NCBI WGS metagenome assembly OCTW01 (sample SAMN02144230, study PRJEB22623) | gut metagenome | biome: sheep rumen | host: Ovis aries | place: New Zealand
CTGTAAGTTGAAGAGGGAGTGTAGCGGGCTACACGACTGATGAGACTTACAGAATGGAACAAAAAGAGCCGGAAAAATGACAAAAGGTTATCAACCCCCAGCAATGTCAAACTTAACCGTGGGAATTAATAGAACCCACCTTTAGCAAAACACTTTTTATGAAATTCCCGATCGGCATACAGAGTTTTGAGGAAATCCGCAGAGGAGGTTATGTCTATGTGGACAAGACCTTATTGATGCATCGGCTGGTTTCAGAAGGAAAGTACTATTTCCTCTCCCGTCCCCGTCGTTTCGGAAAGTCCTTGCTGCTGTCAACGCTCGAAGCCTATTTCCTCGGCAAGAAGGAACTCTTTGAGGGACTTGCCATTGTCGAGAAAGAAACAGAGTGGACCACATATCCCATCTTGCATCTGGATTTGAATAGCAGGGAGTATAAAGATGAGAACTCCTTAGAGGCAGAACTCAACCGTCATCTTGATTCCTGGGAGAAGAAATATGGCGATGAATATAAAGACCGCGCCATAGAAGAACGATTCATCCAAGTTATTGAAAAGGCTCATAAACAAACTGGAAGACGGGTCGTCATTCTTGTTGATGAATACGACAAACCCCTTCTGCAGTCAATCGATAACGCATCGTTGCAGTCAGCCTATCGCAATAAGTTAAAGGCATTTTATTCTGTCCTCAAGACGATGGACGGGAAAATCAAGTTCGCCCTACTCACCGGCGTCACCAAATTCGGCAAGGTGAGTGTTTTCAGCGACTTGAACAATCTGAAGGACATCTCCTTCGACCTTCGTTACATAGAGCTTTGTGGCATCACCGAAAAGGAACTGCATCAGAACTTTGACAATGAGGTACAGCAACTGGCCGATGCCAACGGACTCACGAAAGAGGAGTGCTATGAAAAGCTGAAAGAGGACTTCGACGGCTACCATTTTGAGGCAAACACCGTCGGCATGTACAATCCCTTCAGCGTGTTGAACACCCTTGACAGCTGTCAGTTCCGCGACTATTGGTTTGAGACCGGCACGCCGTCATTCCTCGTCAAGCAGTTGCAGAAGACCAATTATCCCCTTGAGGACATGACCAGGGAAGAAGTCTATGAGGACACCCTCAACAGCATCGACATACTGGACGAAAACCCCTTGCCGCTGTTGTATCAGAGCGGCTATCTCACCATCAAGGACTATGACACCCGTTTTCGCACATACCGTCTGGGATTCCCCAACAGGGAAGTAGAAGAGGGCTTCGTGAAATACCTCGTACCCTATTATTCACCCAATAAAGAAGAGAAATCGCAGCTGTTCGTGCGTCATTTCGTTCGCGACATTGAAGACGGCCAAGCTGAGAGCTTCATGCGCCGTCTGGAGCAGTTCTTTGCCGGAGGATACTATCTGGTGTCAGGCAAGGCCGAGCTGTATTTCCAGAATGTCCTCTTCGTCCTCTTCAAACTCCTCGGCTTCTATGTCGACGTGGAGCGCCACACAACCGACGGCCGCATGGACATCCTGATGCAGACCCGCGACTACATCTACATCCTCGAACTGAAGATAGACCAGTCAGCCGACGTCGCCTTGCAGCAGATAGAAGACAAACACTACGCCGTCCCATTTGCCGCAGACCCCCGCAAACTTTACAAGATCGGCGTAAGCTTCTCCTCAGAGACAAGACGCCTCTCCAGCTGGAAAATAGCCTCATCATTTTAGAATCCCCATGCACACCGTGCACTCCCGTGTAAGAAAAACATTTTCTGTGCATTTCCGTGCTTTCCGTGTGAGCAAAACAATTTCCGTGTTTTCCGTGCTTTCTGTGTTTTCATTTATTTGACTAGTTATGAGTAAGAAGTATCAACCATTAGAATCTGATTCCCCATCCATGGCGTCAGAACCTATAGTCACCTTTTCAGAGAATACGACCTACTTCATACCAAGGAGTAGTCTACTATCAATGCTATCCAAAGTTAGTATAGACGACATTCCAATGGCTATCAAATTCCTGGTCGACAAGTTGTCCTCGGTTCGTAAAAAGGAGGATACCGAAATTGTTGCTCATATCTGGGACAATTACCAACTTTCTCCCGAAGTCATTGCTATGTCTCCTCCTCAACGCAAGAATATTTATGGTGACTACAAGGAATTGCTCGAAGAACAATTAGATGAGAAGTACAGATGAAAGTCTTTTTAGATACAAATGTCATTCTTGATTTCTACGATAGTAATCGTGGTTATTACATGCCTGTAGCTGTAGTCTTCGATTTAGCAGTAAAGGGTAAGATACAGTTGGCAGTATGTGCCCAAAGTTTTATCACAGCGTTTTATATTCTTCGGAAGGTGTACGATAAGAATACCCTTTATAGGAGTATGAGATCTCTTTTCAAGTTAACTCAGGTGTCTGCTGTTGATTCTCTGATCATTGAAAAGGCATTGATGTGTGAAGGTTTCGATTTCGAGGATTCTGTACAGTATTTCTCATCAAGGAGCATTGATGCCGATATCATATTGACACGTGATAGCAAGGGCTTCAACGAGTTTGATGTCCGCCACATTACAGCCGATGAGTTTCTGAACGAATTCCTCTCATCACCTACAACGCTATAATGCCCAGATACCAGAAGTAACTTTCAAGGATGTTAATGAGTTCCTAAAGTACATATGTACAGTCACTCTTTAGTCGACTATTACCTGTCACATGCCTTTCTGTGTTTTCCATGCTTTCCGTGTGAGCTTCAAATATTTTCTGTGTATTTCCGTGCTTTCCGTGTGAGCAAATATTTTCCGTATCTTCCGTGCGATCCGTGTTAGAATAATAGCATTTCTGTGTATTTCCGTGCTTTCTGTGTGAGCTAAAAGAACTCTGTGTTTTCCGTGAATTCCGTGTGACCATATAAAAGCTGTACAGGCTGCTTTCTGTGTTTTCATATATTTGACTAGTTATGAGTAATAAGTATCAACCATTAGAATCTGATTCCCCATCCATGGCGTCAGAATCACCATGTACCTACAATAACCAAGTCATTTCCACAGTTGATGCATTGTGGGTACTCATTCAGGGACAGACTAAGGCTGTCCGTAAAGCACTCACAGAACGTCTTCTTGCTGAGCAAGAAAAGGCAAAGGTCCAGCGTAAAATGGTTAAGGATAGTCTCACTCGGGCTTTTGATGATCTCCATTCCGGCAAGGTCCATCATGACGCTCGCAAACTATTCAAGAAGTAGTCCCTATGATAGTTGTATTCGACTACCTCGATGAATTTGAGCGTGGGGCAAAAGCATTACGTAAGAAGTATCCATCTTTTGAGAGTGATTATGACACCTTCCTTGATGAACTCGAAAAGAATCCTTTTTCTGGTGAGTCTTTAGGTAAGCATACGTATAAGTACCGAATGGCCATCGCGTCAAAGGGCAAAGGAAAGAGTGGAGGTGCACGTGTTCTTACTTACAATCTTCAACAGCAGAGCAAGGATGTAATACTCATTACGTTAATGACTATTTATGACAAATCCGAGATAGATAATGTTTCTGATGCCTATCTTCGCAGTCTAATTAATTATATTGAGACTCGTTAAGTGATGCTGGGAGCCTGTCCCCTGCCATCACGTGGACGAAAGGTTGAGATTATAGAGTATTATGAAGAGTCCTCTTAGCATTTCAGAGACAGTCAATCGATATGGACTGGATGAAGATATGAGTCAAAAACAGCAGTTGATAGCTTTTGATTCGTTCATTTGGCAGGACTGTCAGATTAGCACTGTTGATGAATTAGTTTCATTTGAGAAGAAGTATCAAGAGTACAGTGAACAATTTGATTTCTGTTACGATTCTGAGGTTGGTGAGTTTTCTCCTGTGAATATGTGTGATGGAGAGTTATGCTTGCTTTGTAAAGGGGCCTTTCAAAGAACAGCAAAGAATAGAGAAAAGGATAGCTTATATCTCAGATTTATAGAAGCTGGATTGAATGACTTGGAGGCCGTAGTAGTAATCACGTTTCTAGCAGAGATATCTGGTTTGTACAGGAAAGATGCCTACCATTTTGGAATTCCTCCATTTATAGAGTCTATTTGCAGAGTATTGAATAATGCTATTAGTAAGTTACCCGCATTTACTAAAACCACAGTAAGGGCATGTAACGAGTATGATAGGGCAGATTTTATAATAGGTGATATCTTTTGTCCGGGATTTTGTCTTACCACCAGTGCAGACCAAACGTGGAAGGATGAATCAGAGAACCGATACAGTATCAAACCGTTAGATTCAAAACACACTAAAGCTAGAAATTTATTCAATATACGTTATATTTCAGAGATGCAAGTAACATTTCTTCAGGATGCCCAGTTTCTAGTAACTGGAGTAAGTGATTGGGGCGATGGAAAGAAGCTATTTGAGATGGAAGAAGCACAAAGTCGGTGACAGACTGTACCCTGTCATTTGTCTGCATATGACGCTCCTACTATTTGGCATATGATTCATTATTATAAAGACTCACCCGAAGGCAGAATCTGGTTCTCTGGCTCATTTAAGCTAAAGAATGGAGGACTAATTGCTACTTCCTCTGCACAAATACTGGAGAGTGAAGGATGGATACCATTTGAGCCAGAGTCTCCATCATTGTATATGGGCGATGAACCCTTATTAGAAGATGTCAAGCTTAAAAAACTTTTTAATAAGCACCCTGAAAGTAAAGCTATCGTAAGACTGATTAAAACAGGTCTTGTATATCATTATTCTACTTGGGATGTGCTATTTAGGGGAATTCTTTCTTCAAATAATGTTAATAACGGACGTGCAGTTCTTCGTGCTTATAGCGTAAACTATATGAACGATAGTTCAGAAGGCCTTAATATTCCAAGGGGATTGTCAAGGTCAGAGGATCGAAGCATGGAGGGTAAACAATCTTCTATAGTTACCAAAGACGGGTCTGAGGAACCCTGTCCTGCTATAGAACAACCATTGTACAAGCGGAGAAAACTGATGGAAGAGATTAATGCTCATCAAAACAAGCAAAAGTTGTTCTCAGTATCCTTCTCTAAAGAATCAGATTTATTGCCCATGTGGAACTATTATGGGCATGATGGACATGGCTTGTCTATTGGATTTGATGCTCATCACATCGTTAATCAGGGATATGACTTGGTTGAATGTATATACGATAAAGCATTAACAGAAGCATTAGCAGAATACATGTATGACTCTTGTTATTGGATTTCGGAGCCAGAACCTATAACCATAGATTTAAACATGATATCCAAGGATTCTCATTTTGAATATGAGAAAGAGTGTAGAATTCCCCTTCGCCAACATTATGGGACCTATTGTATAACAAAACGAGATCAATTTCATCCGATTAAGTATGATATAAAGAGAGGAGTTATCTCCCCATATGTTGAAGTGTTCGTACCTCTTGAAGCTATTAAGGAGATCTGGATAGGACCAACAAATGACATTGATCTTGCAGAAGATTCGTTAAGAGGTTGGCTTAAGAGTATCGGAATGTCTTGGGTTAAGATAAACAAATCTTCAGCACCAATTAAATAGAGTCTTATAGTATGCCGAATTCTATTATAAAAATCATTGCTACTGAAACATCTGGTGCTATAGTAGAATCAGGGCTTGCTGCTTTGGCATCAGCAGCTGGATTCCCTGCTTTCGCATTTGCATCACCCCTTGCAAAGGGTCTTGTTTTGGTATTAATAGAGAGCTGCTATAATGATTGCGCCCAAAGGACTTTGTCTATAAGGGAATCAAAGAAACTAAACCAAGTCTCCAAGGTGGCTTTACAGACTTTTAGAGAGTTAGCTGAAAAAGATGGAGTGGTTGCTTGGGAGATGGATCGGGATCCTTCATATTTTGATTATGCTTACGAAGTGGCAGAGCACGTAACTCTTGAAGCTATTCGTCAGAGCGAATTTAAGAAAGTGGACATTCTTGGCCGATTTTACGGAAGTCAATTCTATAAGGGTAATAGAGAGTGGCAGGACATGCATCAGATGATAACGATGGCGGGTTCTCTTACTTTGCGGCAGTTTGTAATGATACATCTAATTGCCGATGAATTTGATGGGTTAGATATAAATATGTTCATAGGTAATCCTTCAGCCTGTGTGGAAATCAACCGTTTGAAAGACTATGGTATTTGGCAGACAAAAGGGGCTGCATTCGGAATCAATGAATCATGTCCATTGCAATTGGGCAGTATTATCCCTACTTATTATTCTGAACAGGTCTGTGAGTCTTTGATGCTTGACAGGCTATCTCAGGAAGATGTTGAAAGAACTATTGAAAGTTTGCATTTGACATCTGAAGGATCAGAAGAAAAAGTCTTGACAGAAGAAGATTATAATAAAATATCAAATAAGACACAAGTCACATTCAGAGACTTGACATAGAACATGGGAATGAAACACATTTGCACAGTATACAGTCGGAACAGAAACTACGCCTATATCATAATTTCTGCCCTTTGGCTTTCCCCATGGCGCCGATTTTCATTTCTGCCCTTTCTGCGGGACCATTTAACAATCAGCCGTACAGGCTATAAATATCTGTGCTTTCTGTGTTTTCTGTGTGACCATATCCCAGCCGTACAGGCTCATCCGTGTGATTCGGGCAATCCGTGTTCAAAATAATCATTTCTGTGCTTTCCGTGATTTCTGTGTGAGATAATAATCACATATCTGTGAGATAAATGAATAAGAAATTCGATTATCTAATCGTAGGCTCAGGCCTCTTTGGTTCAACTTTTGCTTATCGAGCAAAGAAAGCTGGTAAGAAATGTTTGGTGATAGACAAACGCCCTCATCTGGGTGGTAATGTCTATTGCGAGAACATTGAAGGAATCAATGTCCATAAGTACGGTGCCCATATCTTTCATACATCAAATAAAAAAGTATGGGATTTTGTCAACTCCATTGTAGAGTTCAATAGATATACCAACAGCCCCGTTGCCAATTACAAGGGACAGCTTTACAACCTCCCTTTCAATATGAACACCTTCTATCAGATGTGGGGAGTTGCTACGCCAGAGCAGGCAAAGGAAATAATAGAGGAACAAAAAGCCGAGGCAGTAGCGAAGATGAAGGCAGACGGTGTTATGGAGCCTCGTAACCTAGAGGAACAAGCTAAGGTTTTGATAGGAAAAGACATATATGAAAGGCTGATAAAGGAATACACCGAGAAACAATGGGGACGGAAGTGCAACGATCTCCCCGCCTTCATTATCAAACGTCTGCCCGTTCGCTTTGTCTTTGACAACAATTATTTCAACGACAAATATCAGGGCATACCCATCGGAGGTTATAACAAACTAATCGATGGTATGTTAGTCGGAGTCGAGACCGTTACGTCCATCGACTTTTTTACACAGGACTTGGAATACGTGAACAATTCGTGGGTCATTCATGATGATTCTTGTTTGAAAGACCATTGGAGAGAGATGGCTGATCGATTAGTGTTCACTGGTCAGCTTGATCAATACTTCGATTATCGGTATGGTAAGCTCGACTGGCGCACCGTCTCCTTCAAGACCCGTGTCGAGAACACCCCCAATTACCAAGGCAACGCCGTGGTTAACTACACCAGTCACGATGAACCCTACACCCGTGTCATCGAGCACAAGCACTTCGAGATGTTTGGACAGGAAGTCTATGATTGTCCCAAGACCGTTGTCAGCGAAGAGTACAGCACCGAGTACAAGGAAGGTATGGAACCCTATTACCCCGTGAACGACGACCGCAACAACACTTTGGTAGAAGCCTACCGCGAACTCGCTCACCAAGAAGGCGTTATGTTCCCAGAGGATGCAACCTCCCACCCTATTGGGGAGGGTCGGGGAGAGGCTGTCCTCTTCGGTGGTCGCCTCGCCGAATACAAGTACTACGACATGGCCCCCATCATCGAAAAAGTGCTTAATCTCCCTCTCTTTCTCAATTAATAGAGTTTGAACATATCTAAATGAACAAAAATCCACAAGTCAGCATCCTTGTCCCTGTCTATAACGTCGAGAAGTACATCGAGCGATGTGCCCGTAGTTTATTTGAACAGACATACGAGAATCTGGAGTATATATTCGTGGATGACGGAAGTACCGATGAAAGTGAAACTGTATTGCAGAGAGTAATCAGTGAGTATCCCCATCGGGAGCATCATGTACAGATTTTCTCCTTCCCTGAGAACAAAGGACTCCCTACAGTCCGTAATTTCCTCGTTGACCACAGCCAGACCGACTGGCTCATGCATGTGGATTCCGATGACTGGATTGAGCATGACCTTGTGGAGCAGTTGGTCAAGAAACAGTTGGAAACAGGAGCCGATATGGTGATATCCGGGGTTTATTGCCACATGAAAGGATGCAACTATTCAAGACGATTCTTGGACTCTGATCAGAAAGAAGACTTTTTAAAACTTGTTTTTTCTAGTTGGGATTGGAACAATGTATGGGGCAATCTGATTCGTCGCTCTGTCTACACCGACAACAACATCCATGTGTCAACAGGATTCTATAGTGGAGAAGATCTTCGAACGATTTTTCATTTGACGTATCATGCCAAAAGTATAGCCTGGGCACGAAAAGACGGATATCATTATGATTGCAGCCGAACTTCAAGAATCTCTGATCTGAATACGAAGAAACTGCGTAAAGTATATATAGGATACGTTAACTCCCTGGCAGAAGCCCGTTCCTTTGTAGCAGAGAAGATGCCTGAGTATCTTGAGTTACTTGACACGGGAAAGTGTATGACTATCCATAACCTGTTCTTATACAATTCTTTCACTTTTGGCGATAAGGAATTACATGGTATGGCAAAAGCAGGTATCCGTGATGTCCTAAGACGATATCCTTCCTTACAAGGCAGTTTCTTGGATCGGATGAAACGAGAACTGAAATACCATTATTGGATTGCCCGTCCGCTGATAAAATGGTATGGTAAGAGTTTGACAGTTATTAAAGGCGTCTGAAAACTGTGTGTTACCACATTCGTAAATGAATAACAATCCCTCAGTCAGCATCCTTATCCCTGTCTATAACGTCGAGAAGTATATCGAGCGATGTGCCCGTAGCTTATTTGAACAGACATACAAGAACCTGGAATACATATTCGTAGATGACTGTACACAGGACCGAAGCATACAAGTGTTGCTACAAGTGATGGATGACTATCCACATCGAAAGCCACATGTAAATATCGTACACCACCAATCAAATAGAGGCATATCAGCAACACGAAACACAGCAGTCGAACACGCTGAGACAGACTTTCTGATATATGTAGATCCTGACGACTGGATAGAATGCAATACCGTGGAATTATTAGTCAAAAGGCAGTTGGAAACAGGTGCCGACATCGTAACACCAAAGCCATATGTTTATCTTGACGGTAAAGTGTTAACCGATTGGGACGAAGGCGATCAGTATAATAAGGAGACAACAATATCAAAAATATTGGAAAGAAGTATCTGTCATCATCTATGGTGCCGTCTCATTCGTACCTCTTTGTATAAAGAAAACAATGTGCGTTGTATCGAAGGAGTGAATGTGGGAGAAGATCTGCAAACAGTAGTACCATTGTTGTATTATTCGAATAAAGTGGCAGGAGTTGATACCTTCCTATATCATTATCGAAGCGATAACGCAGTTTCGTACATGAGAAGAATCGGGCAGGAAGATTCATTGCGTGACCAGATGGTTTCTTCTGTTGCCTCATTGGTATCATTCTTTAAGACCCGTAATCAAGAGTATTTCATTTCAGCCAATCATTTGCTGATGCAACACAAGTACGATACCATGGTGGCAGCCTCAAATGAAGGCAATAAACACCGTTTTGATTACTACGCAAAGCAACTGAAGGAACAACCACAGTATTGGTCGGCCATCAGATGGAACAACTCCTTGATAAGAACCATTCAGAGTAATTATTTTTTATATCGAACTATTGCCCCTTCCGGCCGTAAACTATTGTCATTATACCGATTAATGAAGAAATTGGCATCGTTCAAGTTCTTATAATATAAAAGATGAACAATAACCATTCTGTCAAGATATCAGTCGTCGTCCCTTGCTACAAGGTGGAACGTTATCTCGAGAAATGTGTTGATAGCATCTTGTCATCATCCTTCAAGGATTATGAGATTATCCTTGTTGATGACGGTAGTCCAGATACGACAGGGATTTTGGCGGATGAACTTGTCCAACGGAATGATTGTATCAAGGTGATACATCAGCAGAATGGTGGTGTTGTCAAGGCACGCGAGGCGGGTGTAAAAGCCGCACAAGGTGAATGGATTACCTTTGTGGATCCCGATGATACGATCACACCGAATGCTTTGGAAGATTTGTATGTAGCCTCGGCAGGGAAGGATACCGATATCGTTATAGGCTTTCCTGTAGGAATGAAGTTTCCTGAGTTCCCAAAGGACTATGGAATAGAGCAGTACCGTGCTGACACTATTTCAGGAACACGTTTAATAGCTTCACTATGGGGTCGGTTGATAAAGAATACTATCTTCTCTCCATTCTTGTTTGACATCCCTCGAGATGTTCGTTTGGGTGATGATATGCTGTTTAATATCCGTTGTGCTTTTACTACAGACAAAGACCCGGTAATAGTACATTCTTATGTTTACAATCACATCCCGAATAAAGATGGTATCACTCATACAAACAAGCGTGTTCCGGAATACGAGCAGTATTTCCATGAAATGAGGATGCTGTCTATTCCCCAGGATCAGCAGAATAAGTATATCCATTCCATCATCAGAGATCGATTGCATCCCGTTCAGTGGTGGTCGTTTCATAATCCCCTCGATACAAGTTGGATGGATAGCGAGTTCATAGATGTGTTACGAAATGACATTCAGAATCATCATTATCAACTAAGTACAAGGTATCGCTTTCTCCTGAATCAAAGGAACAAACTTCTGAGATTGGCCGGTATCATCTATTATAGAATATACGATAGACTAATATCAAAAAGTTAATAGTTAACCCGAAACAGGTACCTGTCCCCTGCTATCTCGCTTGTCCATCTCAATAACTAGTTGATTATATGATTAATTCACAAACAGATTTCTTTTCTCACATTGATAGCATTTCTAGTTTATCAAAAGAAACCATTGAGATGGTCTTCGATCATGTAATAGAGGATGCGAAATATACGATAGCAATTACGGTATATAAGCGTGCAGCATTCTTGAAGCAATGTTTGGAAAGTGCAATACATCAAAATACAGATATTCCATATGAGATAATTGTTGTAGATGATGATCCAACTAGGAACAACGAAGTACATGCTTTGATGAGTGTGTATTCCAACGTACCTAATCTCAGTTATTATAAAAAAACAAAGAATGAGGGGTTGATGGATAATATGAATCGCAGCATTATCTTGGCACGCACAGATTGGGTGTTGTTGATTCATGATGATGATTGGTTATGTAAGGATTATCTTAAGAAGATAGACAATTATCACCGTAAGTATCCCGATTATACAATCCTTGTTCCCAGCCATACTACTTTTTATTTTGATAAGTTCATAGAGACAAAGAGTTCTTTCCGCGAATGGATGTGCAAGATGAAAGGTTGTTGGCGTATTAGACCATTAGATTTTATCAACGGTACATGTGCCACCCCAACAGGTGTCTTGTATCATAAGGATTCTTTTATCCAGTCGGGAGGATATGCGAAGCAATATGGAATGGCCGCTGATTATGTTTTCTTTGCAAAGCACTCTTCGGAGAATAAGATCCTCAGAATTAACGAAAAGGTGTTCCATTACCGATTTGCGGAGAATGAAAGCCTAAAGCAGGATACAATCGACAATACGAAAGTTATTGGTCATTATCTTTCTGTTTACTTAATGAACCGGTACCGTTGGTTACCTCAATCTATGCGAGACCGTTATGAAAGAACAAGGTTATGGATTAGTTGTAAAGGTGATGAAACAGAAATCCAACGGTTGTTAGGAGATGAAGTGTATGAGAAATATAGAAAAGTATCTTCATCCAATTTCATATATCGTATAATCAATCTCTATGTAAAGGTTTCAGTGTTTTTTAAGGGAGTATGATTCAATGTGGCAATTGAATATCTTATGCAGAGTAATCCCAAGCATACAGCAATAATTACTATTTTACGTATCTAATATACTATCCCCATCTAGATTTAGTCAAGAACCAACTATCAATTAATTTAATCGAGAATAATATTTGTCAAATATGAGTAAAGATATCATTACCGTTACTTCCCCATTGCTCCCCGATCTCGATGAGTTCAACGAGATGTTGAAAGACATTTGGGATAGTAAGTGGATTACCAACAATGGCTCCTTCCACAAACAGCTGGAAGCAGCTTTAGCTGAATATCTGAAGGTACCGTATGTAAGCCTTTTTACCAATGGTACGCTGCCACTATTGACCGCCCTGCAAGCATTGCGCATCACAGGTGAGGTTATTACCACCCCTTACAGTTTTGTCGCCACTACCCATTCTATCTGGTGGAATGGATGTAAGCCCGTGTTTGTTGATATAGAATGGGAAACCGGTTGTATGGATCCCAACAAGATAGAGGCAGCCATCACACCGAAGACTACAGCCATTATGCCCGTCCATGTCTATGGAAAACCTTGTAACATAAAAGCTATTCAGGAAATAGCAGATAAATATGGCCTAAAAGTCATCTACGACGCTGCTCATGCTTTTGGTGTAGAAGTCAATGGAGAAAGCGTGTTAAATGCAGGCGACATGTCGACATTGAGTTTCCATGCCACTAAGGTCTATAACACCATAGAGGGTGGTGCTATGATAATGCATGATGCCAAGACCAAACAACGTATTGACTACCTCAAGAACTTTGGTTTTGCAGGAGAGACTGAAGTCGTTGGCCCTGGTATCAACAGCAAGATGGACGAGATGCGCTCGGCATACGGTTTACTTAATCTCAAGCAAGTCGATGCAGCCATCGAAGCCCGCCATCAGGTAGCTATCAAGTATCGTGAGGCGTTGCGTGATGTAGAAGGTATAGAGTTCTGGGACGACCTGCCAGGAGTCAGACACAACTACAGTTATTTCCCCATCTTCGTTGATGCCAAGAGGTACGGCATGACACGTGATGAACTCTATTTCAAGATGCGTGACAACGGTGTCCTTGGACGTCGCTATTTCTATCCTCTCATCAGTGACTTCTCCACCTATCGCGGACTTGACAGCGCTCGTCCTGACAACCTCCCCGTCGCTACAAAGATGGCAAGCGAAGTGATTTGTTTGCCGATGCATCATGCACTGAGCGAGGAAGAGATTGACAAGGTGATTGGTTGCATAAAGTGAAAATGATAATAGAGAGGTATGGGTAAATTCATAAAGATAGGAAACGATGGATTTCGCGCTGTCAGGAATGGTGAGTTTGTAGATAAGAGCAAGCTTATTGATATCGTGAATGCCACTCTCAATACAGAGCGACAATTCATCTGTGTCAGCCGTGCCCGTCGCTTTGGAAAGTCCATTGGTGCAAAGATGCTATATGCATACTACGATCAGTGGTGTGCAGACAGAGAGTTGTTTGCTGGATTGGAGATTTACTCATCATCTTCTTTCTCGCGTCATTTTCAGCACTATCCTGTCCTTTATTTGGATATGACCGACTTTGTCACTCGGTATAATTCCCAGGAGATAGTTGACCATATCCAATCCGATGTGGTAGCAGAACTTAAAGACGAATTTCCAGATGTTCAATATCGTGAAAATAGCGATTTGGCTGATGTCCTTTCCGCTATAGTTTCACAGCAACCACATCAGCAGAAGTTCATAATCATTATTGATGAATGGGATGCCATCCTCAGAGAATTCACGGATGCGAATGATGTGTCAGAACAATATATCAGGCTGCTGCGAGGATTGTTTAAATCAGCTAATGCCATGTCAATTTTTGCTGGTGTATATATGACAGGAATCTTGCCAATCAAGAAATATAATACCCAGTCGGCTCTCAACAATTTCCACGAATATTCAGTCGTTCAGCCTGGTCCCATGGCAGAATGTTTCGGATTTACCTCCCAAGAAGTACGTGAGCTTTGCTCTGAGCATGAGATGGACTACGACACGTTAGCCGAATGGTATGACGGTTACCAGATTGGCGACAGCCGGGAGATTTTCAATCCTACATCCATCATGTCAGCACTCTATAATCAATATTGCGACAGCTATTGGTCAAACACCGGTGCATACGACACCGTTGCAACATATATCCGCATGAACTTTGACGGTCTGAAAGATGACGTGGTGCGTCTAATAGCAGGAGGCACCTGCTCTGTGGATACGACAAGTTTCCAAAACGACCTAAACATCGTTCGCAGCAAAGACGACGTTTTAACCCTGCTGATACATTTAGGCTATCTTTCTTACAACCGAAACAACAAGACCTGTCGGATTCCCAACTTAGAGATAGCAACCGAGTTTAAGAATGCCATCGTCTCTGAATCAGGATGGCAAGCCATCGCTAATGCCATCAAACAGTCAGAACGACTGCTCAATGCCACCATAGAGGGCGACTCGGACGCTGTTGCCAAAGCAATCGATATCATCCATGCAGACAACACAAGCATTCTTCAGTACAATGATGAAAATTCCCTTGCTTGCGTATTAAGCATTGCCTATTATGCTGCTAAGCGAGACTACATCATGGTTCGAGAACTTCCTACCGGCAAAGGCTTTGCCGACATAGCCCTCTTGCCCCGTCCCAACGGTAATCGGCCAGCAGTACTTTTGGAATTAAAGTATAATCAATCTGCTGTAACAGCGATTACACAAATTCACGAAAGGAACTATGCCGGAATATTGAAGGATTTCGCAGGTCAGGTTGTCCTGGTAGGAATAAACTACGACAAACACACCAAACAGCATGACTGTATCATAGAAAAGCAGTAGAATTAAGTAACTACACTATTTGCCTACTGATGCAAAACGCATAAAGTGAGGACGATAATAATAGAATTCTTACATGTATAGTGAAAAGATGAAACCAAAGAAGTTAATGCTTCTCGGAGGTCTAAGATATCTCCTTCCTGTCATAGAGGCTGCACATAAGCAAGGTTATTATGTCATTACGGCAGATTATCTGCCTGATAATATCGCTCATAAGTACAGTGACGAGTATTGCAATGTTAGCATTGTAGATAAAGAGGCTGTTCTCAAGGAAGCGAAGAGATTACGAATTGATGGCATCATGTCTTTTGCCTGTGATCCAGGTGTCGTGGCTGCAAGTTATGTACAGAACAAGATGGGACTTCCATCTTTTGGCCCGTTCGAGAGTGTTGAGATTCTCCAGAATAAAGACAAGTTCCGTATGTTCTTGGCTAAAAATGGATTTAATGTCCCACAAGCCAAGGGCTTTGATAGCGTTGAGGCCGCTATGGATGAAATCTTCTGGTATCCATGGCCGGTGATAGTGAAACCTACTGATGCTGCGGGTAGTAAAGGTGTAACAAGGGTTGACAGGGCTGAGGATTTGAAACCTGCACTTGAATATGCTATGGAGCATAGCATCTCTGGGCATATCATTGTGGAAGAGTTTATTGATAAACAGGGCTGTTCTTCTGATACAGATAGCATGTCTATTGACGGCAAACTGGTATTCGTCAGTTTCTGTGCTCAGCGCTTCGATGCAGAAGCCACAAATCCTTACACGCCAGCAGCCTTCTCATGGCCTTCAACCTTCTCAAAGGAACAGGAAGAATACCTCACTTCAGAAATACAGCGTCTTATCACACTGTTAAACCTGAAGACCGTGGTTTACAACATTGAGGTGCGTGTAGCACCTAACGGCAAACCTTATATCATGGAATTAACACCTCGTGGCGGTGGTAATCGTCTGTGCGAGATGTTGCGCTATGCTACAGGTGTGGACATGATTACAGCCATCACTCGTGCAATGGTGGGTGACCCCATTCTGGAACCGGTTGAGCAGAAACCATATAATGGTCACTGGGCAGAGATCATCCTCCACGCTGACAAGAGCGGAGTGTTTGACCATTTAGAGGTTAGCAAGAAACTTCCTGCAGAAGTTGTTGAGGAAGATTTGTGGGTAGAGAAAGGTGACCATGTGGATTCTTTCGAAGGAGCCAACAATGCCATAGGTACGCTGGTGCTGAAGTTCCAGAGTGCAGAAGAACTTGAACATGCCATTACGCACCAGCGTAAATGGTTAAAAGTGGTTGTGAAATAATGAGGCCAATTGGTGGCTATTTTTCATTGGAATTACCTCAACGTGAGGAGTATCATAAAGATGTTCTACGATTGAATACCGGGCGCAACTGTCTGGAGTATGTCCTTCGTGCCCGCAACTATAAGAAGGTTTATATACCTTATTACACTTGCGAGGTCGTATTGGAACCGCTCCGTAAACTCGGCATTGAGTATGCATTCTACCATATAGATATCAATCTGGAAATCAGAGACAAGTTCACGTTGAAGAGCAATGAAGCTCTGCTCTATACCAACTATTATGGACTGAAGCAACGGTATGTAGAGCAGTTGGCTGAGAAGATTGGTTCAAGGCTGATAGTAGATAATACGCAGGCTTTCTATGCTAAACCGCTGTCTGGTATTGATACCATCTATACCTGCCGTAAGTTCTTTGGCGTGGCAGATGGAGCCTATCTGTATAGTGATGCCGTTTTGGATGAAGAAATAGAACAAGATTACTCCTACGACCGCATGGCGCACCTGCTGAAACGCATTGACTTGTCTGCAGAAGAAGGGTATGCAGATTTCAGGAAAGCGGATGACGGCTTGGACAACCAGTCTATCCGCAGGATGTCTAAAATGACACAGCGGATGATGCAGTCGATAGACTATGAGGCTGCTGCTAAGCGACGTAGAGAGAACTACTCGTTGCTTCATAAAGCACTTGGTGGAGAGAATAATTTGGAACTGCCTTTGGATGAGGATGCCGTACCGATGGTATATCCTTACTTTGCTCCTGTGAAGGGTCTGCGTGAAAAACTGATAGAGAACAAAGTCTTTGTAGCCCGTTACTGGCCCAATGTGCTGGACTGGACTACAAAGGACGATATAGAGTATCTCCTTGCATACCAGATGCAGCCGCTGCCGGTTGATCAGAGGTATGGAGAGGAGGAAATGAATAGAATAATTGAAATAATATGCAAGTAAGAATAAGACCCCTTCAAGAACAGGATGCATATACGTCAGTGAAATGGCGTAATGACCCGGAAGTGTTTAAATATACAGGAAACACCTATGACCACGTGATAAAAATAGATACTGAACTTGAGTGGATACGTAGGGTTATTAGCAATCCTAATGAGTATAGATGTGCCATACTTGCTGATGATAGATATGTAGGCAATATATATTTGACGGATATAAGTGTTGGATGTGCTACATACCATATATTCATTGGAGATAAGAACTATTGGGGAAAGGGTGTTGCTCGTGAAGCTTCCCGCCAAATTATAGATTACGGTTTTAAGGAATTGAAACTGGATAAGATTGTTTTAGAGGTTAGAAAACAAAACGATAGAGCCATTCAACTATATCAAAAGCTGGGCTTCGTTATTTTGAGTGAAGGTGATGAATGGATTGAAATGGAAATAAGAAAGAAATGTAATTAAGATTCTTATAGAAGGGGCCTTAAAACTGAAGTGATGGCAGAACAAAGTTTAAAAGATAATACGGATAAGATGCCGCAACAGAGTTGATATGAATTTAAGAGAACAGAACAGGCTGGTGCAGAAGGTAAAAGAGATAGAGCATATTCCGCTCACTGGTCCAGATTTGGACGATGCTTTTTATGTGTTTGCCATAGAGGTGGCATCAGAAGAAAGTGTTGGGCGACGTAAGTTGGCGGCAGGAAGACCATACTATCTGCTTGATGGCTTTACAATTTATGATGATAGAGTGCTGGTGTCGAAAGATCGGTATCATAAGACGATTTATGACTACTACGATGCAGGCGGTGCAAATACAGATCCGCATATCATCGTTTCAGCTATCTTGGGAGAGAATGGTTCAGGAAAGAGTTCACTTATTGAGTTCGAACTTCGTCTTATCAATAACTTCTCAGCCATTATTTTCGGTGAATATGCAAGGCTGAATGGATGGCCACATCTTCATTTTGTAGATGGAGTAGAAGGCGACTTGTATTACCTGCTCCGACAAAATGTATATAAACTATCACTAAGGGGAAGAAATGCTGGACTCTATTGCTACCATTGGCAAGATGAAGAAGAGGACGGTAAGTATGTGTTCAAACAATACAATCCTCAGCTGGACTTACTACGGGCGAAGAATACACCTGTGAATTGTCCTATCAGAAGTATCTATTATGACAGTTATTTTGAGTCGCTGAAAAAACTTTTGCCTCGGTTCTTCTACACCGTGGTGCTAAATCAGTCGGTGTATGCATATAATACCTATGATTTTTGGAAAGAATGTAATAACGAGGAGTACGAAATATCTGTACGTGGAGGCAGGAAAAAGAATGAGAGAGGCGAGGAGATTCCTTACTCGACCGAGGATAAATGCTGGCTGAACGGCTTGTTTCACAAAAATGATGGCTATCAAATACCCGTGGTGTTGACACCTTACCGCAAACGGGGAAACTATGACATCAACACGGAGAACCAATTGGCTTACGAACGACTGATTTCGATTATGGTGCGCTCTGAAGAGCAAGACCGCATTATAAACGGCCACCTGCGTGTAACCTCTTTCAATATTTGGCAGAAGGAAGATAAATACAATCTGGAATACATTCATCAGAGATTAGGTTATGCTCAATTTACGGAGGAAGACTTCAATCAGATGAAGGAAATCTTGGTGAACACGTGGAATGAAGTATTGGACTTCGATATTCTCAAAGACAGTGTGTCGTATCTGTATCGGACGCAGGCTGTCAATTATTTGGTGTATAAAACGCTTAAGATTGCTAGTATATACGATGAATACAGGGATTACAGACAAACGTATATTGACAATAATTCGGCATTTGATGCTGATGGCTTTCATAAGCTTGTGCAGCGAACGATTGCAAACGATTCACATGTAACAAATAAACTCTACCGTACTATAGCCTATCTTCTTTGGGATGTATATGAGATTCATGGCGGAACGCCTGACAATCCCGTTGCCGTAAGAATAGATGAACTCAGCCAAAGATGGGTGGCCGCATGGAAGGCAAAACGGCTAGATTTTAAGAACACAGTCTATACGACACTAATACTTGAAGCCGCTATACCACCACCTTTCTTAGAAACAGGAATAGGTCTTGTGGAGTTGATGACTGGCGTTTATGTGCCGTTTGAGTATCTGAGTTCTGGAGAAAAACAACAGGCTTATTCGATAAGTTCACTGGTGTATCACTTAAAGAATCTTGATTCTGTCAGTAGGGATAATAGTACACAAGAGCGTGTCGCTTATGAACATGTTCAGTTGGTCTTGGAAGAAGTGGAACTGTACTATCATCCTGAAATGCAGCGTCTATTTATGCGAAGTCTCTTGGATGGAATACGACGGGCGAACCTGACCCATATAAAATGGATTCACATCTGTGTTGTGACCCATTCACCCTTTGTGATTTCCGATATTCCTTCGAGGAATGTACTGGCATTGAAGAAAGACAATACTGAGGTAGAGAAGATTCCCTGTTTTGGTGCTAATATTCATGAAATGTTACGGCATTCGTTTTTCTTGGAGAAGGGAACGATAGGCGGTTTTGCGCGTTGGACAATAGGAAGAATTGCAAAATGCCTCCGGGTGACGCGATGGATTAACGATATGGAAAATCCGCCTGCCTTTTTCCCATCATTGGAGAATATTCCTGAAGAGTTCGCATTCCTGGAGGAGTATAAGTCTCTTCTGAATGACAACAAGTTCAGTAATGAAGCGTTTATGATGGTTTATTCCAAGGAGGTGCTATTATCGCAGATTAACCTTATAGAAGAGCCTGTTGTGCATCGTGTATTGTTGGATGACTATCATCGCACTTTTGTGGAAGATGAAGAAGGATACAAGCAGTCACTGAAGGCGATGCTTCAGGCGCAGTTAAAGGCATTAGGCGATTAATACAACATTGAGACAATGTGGAAGTTGGCGATTGATAAAACACTGGAGGCGGAATACAAGGCCAAGATGCTACCCGGATTGGTGAAACGTGTAAAGGCCTGGCAGAAACCCTGTGATAAGAAAAGCGGGACAACGGCTTTGTATAATGCTTTTCGTACAGAACTCTTACCCGATTGGGATAAAGATAACCCTTCGCAGACAGGAGTATTGGAGAAGTTGCTGACAGCAAGTCCAACAGATGCCTATGCACTCAACAAACAATTGATGGAGAAGTATGTGAGCGGGTATGACGAAAGCGAGTTGGGCGGAAAAAAGCCACCGAAGAAATACAGACGTCGTTTCCGAGTTTTAGATTGTATCTTTGACTACGAAGGTCAGTTGTCGGCTTCGAAAAGCAAATCATATTGGCTTGCAGAGCGGATAGGACATAATACATGCACCTACTGCAACAGGCAGTACACTTTTACAGTTAGTGGCAAGAATGACAGGGAGCGTATCACACGTCCGGCCTTCGACCATTGGTTCCCGAAATCCTCATTCCCACTGCTGTCGCTCAATCTGTATAATCTGATTCCCAGTTGCTCCATTTGTAATAGCGGTGCAAAAGGCGATAAAATATTCAAACTAGGTGAGTATATACACCCCTATGAACAAGTGGACGACGACCCGAAATTCAAGTTCGTTCCAGTAGTGTCGGATAATGGAGGATGGAATGTGACATTGGAAAGAGACTCTATTGCTAATCCTGATGTTGACAATACAATCAAAGCTTTTGCTCTTGACATGATATATGACATGCATGGAAATCTAGAAGTAAAGGATATAATGAATTTTGTACAGGCATATAATGGAACCTACCTGAAGAGTATCTATGCGATGGTGAGAAGAGATTTAGGCGCATCCGGCTTCTCGCAGGAGGAGGTATACAGGATGCTCTTTGGCTCAGAAGCCCTGCCATCAAAAAATTTGGACAGGCCACTGAGCAAGATGAAGCGGGATGTGCTGGATTATCTGGGAATAATTAGAAAAAGTTAAGTATATTTTAGGAGTGGCTAATAATTCCAATACTGACTACATAATAGTTAAGAAATGGCAGAACAAAGTATAAAAAATAAGTTTAGAATATTATGAAGAGAATAACTATACGCGACTTTGGACCAATAAGGGAAGCAGACATATCGCTCAAGGATGTGAATGTGATTATCGGAGAGCAGAGTATCGGGAAGAGTTGTGTTTTAAAGGTATCCTGCTTCTGTTCGTGGGTTGAGAAACGAATAGAGATAGAACAGAACGCGAAACGCTTTGAGAAGAAAGGTGGCTTTATCAACGAACTCGTGAATTTCCATCGTATAGATGGTTATGTCCATGAGAATACGATGATTGGCTATGAGTCAGACTTTATGAAGTTCTCTTATGATGCAGAGCATGGTTTCATATACGAATGGAAAGAGAAGAGATGGGATTATAAGCGCCCGAAAGTAAGCTATATACCTGCAGAAAGAAATTTGGTGGCCGTAATACCCAACTGGTTTGAAGTGAAGTCGGTTGCCAACAATATTCAGGACTTTATGGTGGATTGGTCAGAAGCCAGAAAATCTATTGAGAACGACAAAGTAATTCTTAACTTAAACGTGGCTTATCATTATGAGGAGAGTACAGAATCCGATCTGATTAAAATGAGTGACGGACATGTCCTTCCTTTCGCAAATGTATCTAGTGGTCTGCAATCATTGATTCCACTATACATACATCTTGTTAATATTACCAGTAAGAAGTATCAAGATAAGGAAGACAACTCGGTTAAACATAAATCAGAGATAGAAAAACTGGCCAATTCGCTATTCGATTATTATGGTAATAACATAGGCGAGGCTATTATTAAAAATCCCAATTATGGACTTATCGGGAAAGGAACGGATTCAGACAAAGCGTATATACCTAACCCGAATATGACTCAATGGACTATCAGGAGACTTTTCAACATATCGAGAATAAATCATTGTGAAATATTCTTGGAAGAACCTGAGTTGAATCTCTTTCCCCCGACACAACAGATTCTCATGAGGACCCTTCTAAAACTTATTGGCCAGAAAAAGGAGAATACACTTTTCATATCTACACATAGCCCATATATTCTCGATGTTTTGTTGGAAAGAGAGAATTATGATTATGGGCTGTTTTATATTCATTCCTCAGAAAGTGGTTCTATTGTAAAGACTGCTACAGAAGAGGATGTACAGGATATGTTTGAAGCTGGAGTAGATGCTTTCTTCAATATAGAAAGGTTGGGCAATGAAGCATAACGACATCATGCCAGAGTGTTTCATTGACACAACACTTGTTGAATCATTGCTATATGCTAAGGTCAACCATAAACATAGTTGCAATGAGGTTGCAAAAGAGATGGAAAGCGGAAAATATAAGGATGCGTTTGCCGTCGGAATTATCGACAATGACAAAAGAAAGTTGAGTTATACAGAAGAATTCGAACAGATAGGCCAGACGGATAATTTGACGTTCTTGAAGCATCGGGAGAAACATCAGTACTTGATAAAAGTGGGGAAGGAGCACAAGGCTATGGAAACCTTCATCAAGGAAAATGTCTCTGCGTTAGGAATGAAGATGGAAGATTTTGGTTTGCCATCCGATTTGGACAAATTGATTATAGCAACAAAAGACAGCATCTCCACCCAAAAAGATCCGAGAATATTAAAATTATGCAAGACTCTGCAACAGTCACAGGAAGTTGGCAAGTTGAAAAATGTACTTGACTATCTCGCTGCAAACAAGTATAATGCAAACGAGGAAACGATGAAAGCCATGATTAAAGGATAGAGCAAATGGCCTAACAAAACTTAAAAGGCTATACAGTAAAAGGTATTAAACCGCTGATGTTGGCAATTCTTTTCCTTGAATTCCCGAGCGGTAAGAGAATATAAGAAGAAACCTTTCCTGAGAACCTTAGAACAAAAAAACAGACCTGTACTTTACTTGGTCATTTATGAATAATCAAATTGAATTAAATGGATAGTCTCGATAATCAAATAGTTGTTAGTATCCAATGCTTGACCTACAATCACGCACCATACATTCGTCAATGTTTGGATGGATTCGTAATGCAAAAGACGAACTTTCGATTTGAAGCAATTGTTCACGACGATGCATCAACAGATAAGTCTGCAGAGATAATCCGTGAATATGCGGAAAATTATCCAGATATTATCAAGCCAATATATGAAACTGAAAACCAGTATTCAAAAGGGGATGGCTCTTTAGACAGGATTATGAGAGAAGCTATTTCTCCTTCATCAAAATACATTGCAATATGTGAGGGTGATGACTATTGGATAGATTCTTTGAAGCTGCAGAAGCAAGTAGATTATATGGAGTCTCATCCTGAATGTGGGTTGGTTTACTCTGATTATTCAGAGTATGTACAGAATTCCCATACTTTGACTGAAAATATGATAAAGTCTGGCCGCAGACCACAAATCAAGTCTTTTGAAGAGCATTTATGTAAAGCTGCATATATCGCCCCTCCATCATGGTTGTATAGAACGGGTTTAAAAGCTATTGAAGAGCATAAGAAAAATAATGGCTTTATTGATGCCTCCTTCTCACTTGCTCTTGAGTTTTTTAAAAACAGTGAAGTTCATTATATGGAAGATACAACTTGTGTATATAGGATATTGGACAATAGTGCTAGTCATCATATTTCACCATATAGGAGGTATTTATATGCAAAGAATGTTTTTGAAGAACAATTATACTTTGGATCTAAATATGTTGTGAATCCCGACATACTCAAAAGCATTAGACAAAAGTTCTATAGAAAGTATTATGCACAAATCCTTTCATATGAAGATAATCAGCAAAAGGATTTGTTAAAGTTAGAATCCAAGAGCTTTGATTCTTCTAGTTTTTCTAATTGTGTATTAAAGGTTGCATTGTCTTCTCCTGTATTAACATCGTTTTTGATAGGTATTTTCAGAATTAGATATTCTAAGGATTAAATATGGAAAAGAATAGCCTTAAAGATAAAACGATTAAGGGCTTTCTGTGGAGTGGATTAGGAGATTTTGCCAATAAGGGTTTAGGCTTCCTTTTTGGAATTGTATTGGCAAGGCTTTTAGATCCTGCGGATTATGGATTGACTGCAATGATTGGCGTTTTTATGAGTATTGCGTCAACTTTGGTCGAGAGTGGTTTTAAAAGTGCATTAGTTAGGAAACAAGTAGTTTCAGAAGAAGATAATTCAACGGCTTTTTATTTTAACATTGCTGTTTCTATATTGTGCTATTTTATTCTATATCTCGCATCTCCCCATATTGCTTCTTTTTACGGGAAACCAATACTCTCGTCAATTCTTCGAATTCAGGCTTTATGTATTGTAATTAATGCTTTTACTATTGTTCAATATACAAGGTTTACCCGAGCACTTGATTTTAAGACTCAATCCAAGATACTTGTAATTGCAAATGTCATGTCGTGTATCATAGGAATCATATTTGCCTTCTTTAATTTTGGCGTATGGTCTTTGGTCGCAATGAACATATCGTATTCCTTCATCGCAGCATATTTGATATGGTATATTTCTCCTTGGAGACCTATTTGTCGTTTTTCTAAGTCTTCGTTTAAGTACCTTTATGGATATGGGTCAAAACTATTAGCATCAGGCTTATTGAACACGCTCTTTGCTAATATCAATCCCATTGTTATAGGTAAGTTGTTCCCGGCTGCAGACTTGGGCTTTTACACAAAGGCATTAGGCATTGCAGATATTCCATCAACAAACGTAACTGTAATGATCCAAAGAGTGACTTTTCCTGTTATGAGCCAAATACAAGATGATTTGCAAAGGCTACAGACTAATTATAGGAAGTTAATAAAAATGTCTGCATTTGTCGTCTTTCCTTTATCAATAGGCCTAGCTGCAGTTTCATTTCCTCTTGTATCTTTTTTATACGGAGAAAAATGGTCTCCGTGTGTTCCCTATTTGCAAATTATATGTTTTTCAATGATGTGGTATCCAATCCATTCTCTAAATTTGAATCTACTTCAAGTTAAAGGTAGATCTGATTTGTTTCTTAAACTAGAGATAGTAAAAAAAGTATTGTCAGTTATAGTTATAGTTTGTTCTGTTCCATTTGGCGTGATAGGAATATGTGTTGGTGGTGTTATTTCTTCGCTTATTTCTTTGGCTATTAATACCTATTATACAGGCAAGTTAATCAATGTAGGCTATTTTACTCAAATGCGGGATATCTTTGGTATTATTATTAATACTTTGATCATGGGGTGCATAGCATATTTGTCCACCTTTTTCACTAATATACATTTTACAAATTTCATGATTGGCTTTTTGGCTGGTGCTATCTATTATTTATTATCATCATATTTATTTAGCTCTGAAGAACTAAAGGAGTTGTATTCTATGATAAAACATAGACGTTCTTAGTTCACCGTTATATGGATGTCTTTTTTTCTATAGTTATTCCTGCTTTTAAGAGATGTTTCTTACGCGAATGCCTTGAAAGTATTTTAACTCAAAAGTATAATCTTTTTGAGATAATCATTGTCAATGACCATTCTCCTGAGGATCTTGATGAGATAGTAAGCGGGTTTCAAGACACAAGGATTCGTTATTACAAGAATGAAGTGGGGTTCGGTGCTGAACATGTTGTTGGCAACTGGAATAAATGTTTGGAATATGCTAAAGGAGATTTCATCATCTGCATGGGTGATGATGATAGGTTGAAGCCGGACTTCCTTTCAGATTTGAATGAGTTGATCAATAAGCATCCTGATTTGGATGTGTATTACTCAAGAACGGAGATTATCAATGAGAAATCAGAAGTAATACGGGTTTTAGAGGAACGACCTGAACGTGAATCAGTATATGAGATGATTCAAAGAAGGAAGGATGGACGTAGCATGTTTATTGGTGATTATTGTTATCGTACCAGTGTGTTGCGCAAGAATGGGGGGTTTTATGATTTGCCTTTCGCATGGGGTAGTGATGCTATCACAGCTTATATGATGGCTGGTCAGAAAGGAATTGCTAATACAAAAGAGCCAGGTTTTCAGTATCGTGTCAATAGCCAGTCAATCAGTAGTAGCTCTTCTAATATTGAAGGAAAGATGGAGGCAATTATGAAAGAACGTAACTGGTTTCGTCAGTTCTATGAAATAATTCCTATGGATGATAATGATAGAACCCTTTACCGGTCGCTCAAGAGCGACAATGACGTATACTTTGAACGTATGGCCTCAGGTGATCTTATTAAAGACATCTCTAATCATCCGTTAGCTTCATCCTTTAAATGGTTGCGTAAGGGAAGTAGATATGGGTTATCTCTATCCTTTGTATTGAAATGTATCGCCCACGGAGTGTTTAAAGTTTAATGGCTTAGTATGAGAATAGGTATCATTACTTTTCATGCGTCACATAACTACGGTTCCATGCTTCAGGCATGGGCTTTGCAAACCTATTTGGAAAAACAAGGTCATGAGGTGGAAGTCGTGAATTACCGTTCAAAGATACAACGAGTGGTTTATCATAAGCCAATCAGTTTTGTTAGAAGTGATGTGGCATTGGCTTCGATGAAGAGGCTTCTTATGTTTCCTCAATCCATACGACCTTCATACAAAAAGTGGCATTTATTCGAAGATTTCCTGGCAAAAGAATTGAAAACTACAGAGGAAAATCATACCATAGAAGAGTTGTTGGAGTTGAATAGTAGCTATGCTTTTCTAATATGTGGCAGCGATCAGATATGGAACACGAACGCACCTGATAGTGGAGAGGTCTATTACGGGAATTGGTTCCAAGGCAAGAAAATAGCGTATGCTACTTCATTAGGTCAGGAACCAGAAAAATGCAATTGTGAATTCTTGCATCTGCAGATTCATGGCTTTGATGCTGTTTCCCTGCGCGAACAGCGATCTTTGGATTTCTTGTTGCAAAATGGAATAATTCAGAATGGATGTGTTGTGTGTGACCCCACCTTGCTATTAGATGCTCAAGACTATGATTCGATAATGTCTGATGAACCATTGGTAAAAGGTGATTATGTATTCTTCTATACCCCTGTAGGTTTGCCATACGCTTATTTCGATATTGTCAGTAGTATTGGTTATGAATTAGGATGCAAGGTCATAACTGAAAAAGCATACTATCCGAAGGACATAAAAAAGTACGGTAACATTGAACCATATATTCCTACTGGCCCAAAGGAGTTTCTGAACTTGATTCGTCATGCGAAGTGTGTCTGTGGTGGTTCTTTCCATTTGCAAGTATTCTCTATCCTGTTTCAGAAAGATTTCTATTGTATCAATGGAGATAAGGACAGTCGTACCAACCACCTTTTGAATCAACTGGGATTACAAGATAGAATTATTAGTCTTAGGAAACCAAATCACAAGGCTACACTGAAGATTGATTATACGGATGGAATCTGGCAAGCATTACATGATTATCGTGTGTCATCTATTCAGTTCATAACTCAGTACGTACATGAATAATCCAAAGATTAGCATTATTGTACCCATATATAAAGCAGAATCTACGTTGCTTCGATGCATGGATTCTTTGAAGGCTCAGACTTTTACTGATTTCGAAGTCCTCATGGTTGATGACGGGTCTCCCGACCGATGTGGGGATATGATAGATGAATATGCTACAAAGGATAGTCGATTCAAGGCTTTTCATAAGCAAAATGGGGGCGTTTCATCTGCTCGTCAGTTTGGAATCGATCATGCTGGTGGAGAATACACCATTCATGCTGATCCCGATGATTGGGTGGAACCGACTATGCTAGAGGAACTATATAAGAAGGCTAAGGAAGATGATGCAGATATGGTGATTAGTGATTACTATGAGGATAGCTTATCTGATTCCAAATACATCTATCAAAAACCGACATCTTTAGATTCTTCAAGTATCCTTCGTGATTTGTTCCATTTTATACATGGGTGTTGTTGGAACAAGTTAATTAAGAGAAAGTGCATTTTTGATTATAGGATCCATTTCCCAGCTGGTGTTAGTTATTGTGAAGATCAGTATTTCATAGCTTCTTTATTAAAATATCCGATTAGAGTAAGCTATCTTCATAATGCTTTTTATCATTATATGAATATTGTTAATCAGGACTCATTATCAAGGAAGTACACGAAGAGTACATATATGGAAGACAAAAAAAATATAGATCTGTTTTCAGAATTATTGTATAATACAAATGTTCACCAAGAGGCTTACAATATAAAGGTGTCTTCTATGATATCAAGAGCTTTTTATTTTGGTTATCATTTTTATTCTTCTAAAGAGTTTAAGCATTTGTTTTATCATTATAGAACACTGTTCTTGAAAGAAAAGGTTGGTCGATCGTATGAAAGACCAATGTTATATCTTTCTTGTATCGGCTTTTATCATTTTATTTATAAAATATATGATTTTATGATTAAAACAAAGAGGGTCTTTTCCTAGTTTTTGGTTATAACAATAATCATAAAGGCAAAGTCTCCTTATTTTAAATAATATACAGCTTTTATATAGGGGAATGATATAATTAAATCGTGTATATATATCAGTTTATCTTCATTGAGATTAGGACGTTTTCTTTGTTGTTTCAGAATCGAGAAAGATTGAAGTGACTTATTATTTACAGTACAAAGGTAAAGATATGGTTGTTGTTGAGTTTATGGATATGAAATCGACCAAGTTTGGAGGGCTTGGGAAGTTTATGATTCGATTGATGGAAAGAATGAAAGATGATGAGTTCCATTTCGTCTTTCAAAATCTTCCGGAGAGTCCAGAGATGAGGAGGATATTTATACAATTAGGTGCCCATATCCATGTTATCGATACAGAAGGGAAAAAGGCGATTACAAAGATTCCGGCTGTATATAGATTGTTTAAAGAGATAAAACCAGACATTATCCATTTTCATTTTGCAAATGGGTTCTTTTTTTACGCACCTATAGCAAAGATGATGGGGGTAAAGCGATTGTATAAAACTCAGCATTGTTGTCTCACAAAGGATGATTTATCACAGGTTAATCATAAAAGAGAATTCAGTCTTAAAACAAAGATTGCATCATGGAACGGTAAAGTCTATAAGTTGTTTGATAGGATTATCATGTGTGGAAAGTACGTTGAGAATCAGTTCTGTAAGGTATATGGGCCGTCTGACAAATATGAAATGATCTATTTCGGTACAGAACCGATAAACCTTCTTCCTGTAAGTGAGCGACATCAATTAAGAGAAGATCTAAGTATAAAGGATTCTGATGTGGTAGTTGCAACTATAGCCTTTGCTGACCCTGTTAAGGGGGTTGACGTTTTAATACATGCTCTTCCTAATATAGAAAGCGATAATTATGTCGTTCTTTTGATTGGTTTAGATGACGGTCTTGAATTAACCCAACAATACCATCAGATGGCAAAAGAAGAAAACGTTGATCAGCACATAAGATGGATAGGTATAACAAACGAAGTGCACAAATACCTTTCGGTTGCAGATGTCTATTGTCAACCTTCCCGATCAGAAGCTTTGACTTTAGCCGTGTGTGAGGCGAAGTCCGCCCATCTTCCCGTTGTAGGGTCTAATGTTGGTGGTTTGCCTGAGATTTCTGATTTAGTCTTTGAGGTCGGTAATGGAAAACAATTAAGTGATGTCCTGTCTAGACTAATTAAAGATGAGAAATTGCGACACGAATTGAGTGATAAATCATATAATGAATATGTTCAGAACTTTAATATAGAAAAAGGAGTTGAAGCATATTGTCAATTATATAAGTGTATTCTTGATAAATGAGAGTATTTGTATTTACTACGCGATTAAGTGGGGGGGGGGCAGAACGTGTCGGGGTCGTGTTGGCTAATGGCCTTGCTTCTCATGGTCATGAGGTGTATATGGCTTCAAATAAACATCTTGATGTAGTATATCCGATTGACGATGTTGTCCACATTATTAACATATTCCCAAAGACAAAGAACAAACTGAGGAAATGGATTGTTGCAGTTGTGAAGCTACGAAAAGTAGTGAAGAACCATCGTCCCGATGTAATAATTGGTATAGAAGAAACGTGCTCGTTGATAGCAAAGATAGCCTGTATTGGGAAGCATTCTCATGTAATCTGTACGGAGCATAATTCTTATCAGCGACCTCCTTCTGCGCCTATGGGAAAGGTGGAATGGTTTATGAAATACCAGATGACCAAGATCTATGAGTGTGTTACTGTATTGACTAATGCAGATCGAGAGTATATTGGAAATCGACTGGGTAATGTAGTAGTAATGCCGAATCCGTTGGCGATTGAACCTCTTCAGCAGATTCCAGAAAAGAAAAAGGTCGTTTTGGCTGCAGGAAGGCTAGATGTCTGGCATACGAAAGGGTTCGACCTACTCATTCGCGCATGGGCGAGGGTTGTTTCAAGTTCCAAGAATCAAGTTTCAAGTTCCACAGTTTCTGGTTCCAAGTTTCAGGTTCCAAATATCAAGGAATGTCAAGTTTCAAAGGAGTTGGAACCTGGGACTACTGAAACCTGTAACCTGAAATCTGAAACCTGTAACTTGAAACCTGCAGATGATTTACAAGAATCTACTCCGTGGCGGTTGCAGATTGCCGGGAAATATGATTTTGTAAAGAGCTTTGATTATCTAAAAGGTTTGTGCAAGGAATATGGAGTGGAGGACTCCGTGGATTTTCTCGGTTTCAGAACGGATTTAGAAGAATTATATAAGCAATCTGAAATCTTTGTGCTAAGTAGCCGATTTGAAGGATTTGGGCTTGTTCTTATTGAAGCAATGAGTCAGGGTTGTGCATGTGTGGCTTGTGATTATAAAGGAAGGCAAAGGGAAATCATTTGCCCTGACGGAGCAAATGAGAGTTTCAAGTTCCAAGAATCAAGTTCCAATACGTCAACTTTCAAGAATCAAGATTCAAAGGAGTTGGAATGTGGAGCTATTGATAATTGTAACCTGAAACCTGAAACTCACTTGCAACCTGTGGCTAACTTGAAACCTGAAACCACTCCACTCCGCGGACTGGAAGTATGTGAGAATGGAGTTTTGTGTGAGCCAGAAAATGTGGAGGCTTTGGCTCTTAGTATTAAGAAAATGATGGAGGATGAGGAGTATCGAAAGAAAGTGCAGAGAAATAGTGTTGAACGTTCTAAGGCATATAGAGTTGACCGAACAATACAGCGTTGGGAAGAATTGTTGAATCAAATAGTTAAATAAAGTGTTAAGAAGATGGTAATAGCATATATCCTATTCTATGTGTTTGCCTTATTCGTAGAAGAGGAAAAACCCAAGAATAAAAGAGTTATCCTCATGATAACTTGTGTGGCGTTGGCTCTGATGGCTGGTTTTCGGGATATTTATAAATGGCCAGATACTATCGTTTATGCTACCTCGTTTAGTAAATATACTCATTCATTTTATGAGTTGACATCAGCAGATAGACCATATGGGTACGATGACTATGGCTTTTATTATTTAGGAGTGTTCTTTAAGACCTTCAGTAGCAGTGTTACAGGCTATTTGTTGTTTATTGCTGGTTTGACCTTTATCTTTATGTACAAAGATTTTAAACGTTACTGCTATTATCCATTGTTTGGAGTTTGTGCGTATGTTTCACGATTCTATTTTGCTCGCAATTTTATTCAAATACGAGCAGGATTAAGTTATGCTATCGTTCTTTGGGCTGTTCAATTCATCACTAAGAAAGACTGGAAAAGGTATTTTTTCTGGGTGTTGGTCGCTATGCAGTTTCATCAAAGTGCCATTCTCGCAGTTCCACTCTATTTCCTATGTATGATAAGGATAAAGAAATGGCATATTGTGGTGGGTATCATCATTGCATTCATACTTGGTGGCGTTTTTACGGAACCGATAAGACTTTTGGTGTCCGAATATGCGACCGACATGAAAGCTACAACATATGTGACAAAGGAATACCAACGTGAACAAGGATTATTGAATCCAATGATATACTTTCAGCTGATAATTCTTTATATCTATACGTTTAATGAGAAGGTATTAAGAAAAACATCAGAAGATTATTATACCATCAGAACAGCCTATTTCTATTCAACGTTTATCTTGATATCATTAAGTATGTATACTGCCTTGTCCGGTCGAACATCTTCGATGTACTCTACGTTGGAAATGGCTATAATACCAACTATGGTTAATACTTTTGTTAAGAATAATAGAATTGTCGCGTATATCGGATTGGGTGTTGTACTGTCAATAATATTCCATCTTTATACAGGAGGATGGTAATCACGGTCTTTAGGTAGTATTAGTATATGTATATTAAAGAATCAAGGAATCATAGTATAGACTTTTTAAAGTTCGTGTTGGCTTATGAAGTGATCATGCTGCATTGTAATCAGGCACCTGTATTCATTTCAAGGCCGATTGTTGATAGTGCTGTTCCTTGTTTTTTTATGATTTCAGGCTTCTTCATGTATGACATGGAAGAAATACGCTATGAAATGAAGTTGAAGAAAGCAATTAGCAAGGTTTTTGTTATTCTTTGTTGGAGTACGATCCTATGTGGCATTGATAATATTTATAGGCTTTGTTTTCATCATGAAATAGGTAACTTTACATGGAAGGCTTTATGGGAGTTTTTGTTTTTTAATGAGAATCCTTTTGCTTTTCATCTGTGGTATATTGCTGCATATCTATATGTCCTTGTACTCTATTGGCTAATGCACAAAACAGGTGTACGTGTTAAGTTGGTATGGGTAATCGCTTTGTGGTTGTTGGGTATTGGTGTAGCAGTATTATACTCACATATATATGGAAAAAGTATAGAGTATTTATATATACGTAATTTCCTTTTTGAAGGAATACCTTTCTTTGGAATAGGGCTTTTGCTTTCCCAGAAAGTTCGTTGGGTAAAGAAAACACCACTATGTGGCGTGGTTCTTACGCTTGCAATAATTATTATCTTGGCAATTATTGTGAAATCACATGAGAAGTACAATAATAGTACATACATCTTTTCTGGAATAATTGCAATTATTACATTGGTCTTATTCTTAAAGATTCAAATAAATGAACCTAATTATCTTACAAAGATTGGCAAAGAAGATGGATTATATATTTACATATTCCATCCTCTCGTGATGAATTTGTTAAAATCAAAGTATGCATTAAGTATACTAGGATATAATGCTTATCTGTTTTCAACTATTGTTTTTGTATTAACCATCTTGGGAATTAGATTATATCGCAAAACAACAGAACGGTTTAGTTTCGTTCCAAAGCTCTGTTAATAGTAATAATTCTGATTTTAAGATGAGAGATTATTGTGTAGCGATACGGACGCTGGGTACTGCTGGTGAGAAGTATCAGAAGTTGCTGGATTCGCTCAAAGAGCAGACAATACGGCCTATACATATTTTTGTGCATATTGCAGAAGGGTATGCTTTGCCGAAGGAAACGATTGGTGTTGAAGAATATATTAGAACACCTAAAGGAATGATCACACAGCGCTCACAGCCATTTGATGAGATTGATACGGAGTATGTGCTGTTTTGTGATGATGACCTGCGTCTTCCTCATGATTACATGGAGAAGATGTTTGAGGCGTTGGAAAGTGAGAACGGTGATTGCGTGGCTGTGAATATATACGAAGAGAGTAAAATGTCGAAAGCACAGAAGCTGGCAATCTTTTTACATAGCTTTATAACTTCACGAAAAGATGATGGATGGGGTATCAAGATCAAGAGGAACGTTTCTTATTCGTTCAATGAGAATCCCACAGGAAAGGTATTGCCAACAGAGAGTGCTCCAGGTGCCAGTTATCTGTGTAAGAAATCGGCATATCAGGCCATTCACTTTGATGATGAACGATGGATGGAGAATATGTCGTATGCTGCAGGTGATGATCAACTGTTCTTTTATAAGATGCACTTGATGGGTTATCGGGTGTTAATGATACAGAATCCAGGGGTAATTCATTTGGATGCGCAAGCAGGGCATCAATCGGTGAAATCCAATAAGATGTACTTGCAGAAGAAGAATATGTTCATTATGTGGTACCGCACCATCTATGATATCCGTTCGAAGGGTACTTGGGAAAAATGCCGATGCGTGATGGCATTCACCTGGCGCTGCTTGTTTGGCATCTTGACATTACCATTAGAGGTGATTCATTATAAGCAGCCTCGTTTCTTTATCGACTATTTCCGTGGGCTATGGGCTGGATACAAATATGTGCACTCGGAAGAGTACAGGAGAATACCATCCTTTGACGCTTACTTATGAAAATCGCATATTTGATTAATCATATTGGACAGACCGGGGTGAACAATGTGGTGTTAGACCTGGTTACACAAATGATGGAACATGGTCATGAATGTTGTGTGTTCTACCAGAAGGAGGTGGAGGAGGCATCAAAGATTGTGGATTATCCATGTGAAGTGAGACACCTGCAGTCATGGAACAATCTGGATGGATATGATGTGGTGCATACACATGGTATGGGACCGGAACTGTTAGCCTTTAAGGCCAGTGTCAAAGGGACTCGGTTAAAGACAAAGATGGTGACCACATTGCACTGCTACTGCTTTCAGGACTTCTTTGATCTGTATGGTAAGGTGAAGGGTTTTGCCATGGGAGTTGGTTATCTGTTGGCTAAAAAGGTTTTTGATAGGGTGGTGTGCCTGTCGAAAGACATGATGCAGTATTACGAACGGTGGATCCCGAGAAGGAAACTTACGTATGTATATAATACACGGAGTATCGATACAACACAACTGTCTGTTTCTGACGAGGAACGTGAAATGCTTTTGCAATGCAAGGGGGACGGGGTGCTGATCGGTATGAACTGTGTGTTACTATATAGAAAAGGTATCGACGTGATGCTGAAAGCAATGGCACTGCTGCCCGACCGTTTCCGACTGATGATTGTGGGGGATGGAAAGGAGAAAGATACATTTCAACAGATGGCTCAGGAACTGGGTGTTGAGCAGCGGGTATATTTTGCAGGACGGAGGAATGAGGCTTTCAGATTCTTACCATATTATGATATCTATGCAATGCCTTCACGTTCTGAGGGTTTTCCCTTGGTACTGCTTGAGGCTGCAGCTTGTGGCACGAAGGTGGTGGCATCGAGCTTACCCGTAGTGAAAGAATGCTTTGAGGAGAATGAGGTGATAACTATCGATATGCCAAATGAAAGTAAACTTGCTGAAGCTATTATAAAAGCACATGGTGATAAGGAATTAGGGTTAAGACTGAAGAATAGATTTGAACGGGACTATTCACCAGAGGCGTTTTATCAAAACTATTTGAGGATTTATGAAAAGATTTAGTGTTATAACCTCAATCTACAAAAGCGATGTGCCCGAGTTTGTGCGCATCGCTTTTGAGAGTCTGTTGAATCAGTCGAGAAGACCTGATGAGATTGTGATTGTTGGGGACGGGCCTGTTCCTGCTACGCTTGAGGCGGAAGTGGAGAACTTGAAGGCAAGGGTTGCAAGGGAGCAACTGCCAGTCGAGGTGAATTATCTGCCACAAGAGAAGAATGGGGGATTGGGTGAGGCGATGCGGATTGCGGTGGAGAACGCGAAGTATCCTTATCTTGCACGAATGGACTCGGATGACATCTGTCTGCCGGACAGGTTCGAGAAGCAGATGAGATGCTTCGAAGAAGACCCGGAGCTGAGCCTGGTAGGGGGAATGATTACCGAATTTGATGGTGAGCCGGAGAATATCATTGCGGAGAGGATTCTGCCGCTTGATGATGTGGGCATCAAAAAGATGATGCGCGGACGGTGCGCGGTGAACCATGTGACGGTGATATTCAAGAAGGAGGATTTGTTGAAGAGTGGGAACTATCAGCCGTTCTGGAAACAGGAGGATCACTACCTGTGGGCCCGGATGATGGAACATGGATGTAAGTTTCGGAATATTCCTGATATCGTGGTAAATGTTAGGTCGGGTAAGGATCAGATTGCGCGTCGTGGCGGGTGGCGGTTCTACAAGAGTGTAGTCCGCGTGTTCTGGTATATGTATCAACATCGTCTTATCTCATTTGGGTATTTCATATATATATGTGTCGTGAGAGGGGTTGTACAGCTGCTGATGCCGAATTGGCTGAGGACGTGGATATATATGAAGTTCCTGAGAAAGAAAGCACAGAAATAGAATCTCACACAGAAATCACAGAAATACACAGATCTTGCTCACACAGAAATGCGGAAATACACAGATTTTGCTCACACAGGAAGCACGGAAATACACAGAAAGAATAATTTCTCACACGGAAATCACAGAAATACACAGAAAGATTAATGGGGGCATGAAAAAGAAAGAGTTTCTGTGATTTCTGTGATTTCTGTGTGAGTAATAACAATAAAGGAAAAGGATATGACGGAGAATGAGATTAGTTACGAGATACGTGGAGCCATCTATGATGTGTATAAGGAGCTCGGGCCAGGTTTGCTCGAGTCGGTATACGAAGAGGCTTTGGTGTGTGAACTGACAAATAGAGGACTGAAGGTGGAACGGCAACGTAAGGTGCCTGTTGTATATAAAGGGGTGACATTGTCAACGGAACTGAGGCTCGACGTGATTGTGGAAGACATGGTGATTGTTGAACTGAAGTCTGTGGTGGAGCTGTTGCCTGTTCATTTTAAACAGATTCTTACGTATCTACGGTTGACGGGGAAACATCTGGGGATTCTGGTGAACTTCAATACTGATGATATCGTTCATAAAGGGATTCATCGGGTGGTGAATTAGTTTTATATCACGCAGAAAGCACAGAAATACACAGAATAAACTCACACAGAAATCACAGAAATACACAGAAAGAATAATGCTCACACAGAAATGCACAGAAATACACAGAAAGAATAATGCTCACACAGAAATCACAGAAATACACAGAAATATTATTGCGCAGGATGCACGGAAATACCAAATAATAGGTGCATGAAAAAGAGTTTCTGTGTATTTCTGTGATTTCTGTGTGATAAAGCAATAAACCATTCTGTGTGAGTTTTGGTTACGATGGCTAGTAAGAAGAATTATCAGTTATTCCTTGAACTATTAAGGGCGGGGCTTTGGGGAGTCTCGCCTGACCAGTCTCTATTCGATACAACGATTGAATGGGGGAAGGTGTTGGAAGTGGGACAAGAGCAGACCGTGGTGGGAGTTCTGACGGATGGGATCGCGATGCTGCCAAATGAGATGAGGGGGGAGAGAAGGGTGGTGATGCCATTCTTTGCGCGGACGATGGAACTGGAGGATGAGAATAGGAAGATGAACAGGTTCGCGCCGTTCCTG
>OCTW013416925.1_pt1 | contig 37366 bp, 37 predicted proteins | sample 1539671 | NCBI WGS metagenome assembly OCTW01 (sample SAMN02144230, study PRJEB22623) | gut metagenome | biome: sheep rumen | host: Ovis aries | place: New Zealand
AAGACTCGCTTCCTTTGTGACCCGTTCGGGGCTCGAACCCGAGACCCCAACATTAAAAGTGTTGTGCTCTACCAACTGAGCTAACGAGTCTTCCGTTTGGGATTGCAAAGGTAGGAATTATTTTTTGATTTGCAAGCAAAATATTTAAAAATATTTATGCCGAGTATTCTTTGATGTGCTGCTCCTGACTGAGCCGGCAGATCAGCAGCTGGTCCCGGGACTCGGAAACAATGTATCCGTCAAGTCCTTCCACCACGACGGTCTTCTCCCCTGCCGTGTGCACGAAACAGTCGCGGCAGCCGAAAAGGCGCACATCCTTCCCTACGACCACATTCCCGTCTGCGTCCTGGGGGATATGGCCCATGACGGAGCCCCAGCTGCCCAGGTCGCTCCAGCCCAGGTCACCGGCGATGACAAAGATGCGGGGCGACTTCTCCATGACGGCATAGTCGATGGAGATTTTCTCACAGGTGGGGAAAAGGCTGCGCAGCCGGGGCGTCTCATTCTCCGTAAAGAAGGCGGGAGCAAGCTGGTCCATCACCTCCGCAATCTGCGGCGCATAGGCGCGCAGCTCACGGACGATGGTGTCCACATTCCACACGAAAATACCCGCGTTCCAGAAATAATGGCCGTCCTCCAGATAGCCGATGGCGGTGTCCAGGTCCGGTTTTTCCTTGAATTCGCTCACCTTCACGAGCTGTCCGTTCAGGGCTTCCGCGGCGTGGATGTAGCCGTAGCCGGTCTCGGGACGGGAAGGGGTGATGCCCACGGTGACGATGGCGTCGCGCTCCTCCGTGAAGGCCAGGGCCTTGGAGATGATGTCGGCAAAATCGTCGGTTTTGAGGACCAGTGCGTCGGCCGGGGTGACGACAATGTTGGCCTCGGGGTCCTTCTGCTGGATTTTCCAGGAGGCATAGGCAATGCAGGGGGCGGTGTTGCGGCCTTCAGGCTCGGCGAGAATCTGGTCTGCAGGGATGTCCGGAAGCTGTTCCCGGACCAGGGAAACGTAGCGCTCCCCGGTCACCACCCAGAAATTCTGCGGCCGGCACACGGGAGCGAACCGGTCGGCAGTGAGCTGGATGAGGGTGCGACCGACGCCCAGCACATCGATGAACTGTTTGGGGACATCCGGCGTAGAGAGGGGCCAGAGGCGGCTGCCGATTCCGCCGGCCATGATCACGACATGTGTATGCATTTTTCAATAGTCTTGAATCACAAAGATAAGAAAAAAGCCCGACGCTTCAAAACGCCGGGCCTTTCGGGAAAAAGGTCTTATTCTTCGGGCCGATATTCCAGGATATCGCCCGGCTGACAGTCGAGGGCTTTGCAGATGGCCTCCATCGTACTCAGACGGATGGCCTTCGCCTTGCCGCACTTCAGGATGGAAAGATTGGCGGGAGTGATGCCGACTTTCTCCGCCAACTCGCCGGAGGACATTTTCCGGCGGGCCAGCATTACATCGATATTGGTGATGATCGGCATACGGGGCTATTTCTGTTCCTGAGCGGGCTGCTCGTCAGCCTCGGGTTTACCTTTCAGATAGGACGGAAGTTCCATGCCGGCCATTTTGAACAGGTCCTCCAGCGGAGGGACGCTCTTCATCATTCCGGAGATGAAGTTGGACGTGGCGGTCTTGCCGTCGGCGCTGTTGCCGCCGTCCCAGACGGTCACCTTGTCGATGTTGATGCCCTTGACGGCCTCGACCTGGGTCTTCACCAGTTCGGGCAGCTTGTCGGCGATCATCATCAGGACGGCCTTCTGGGCGTCGCCTTCCGCAGCTCCCACCAGGTTCTTGAAACCGTCGGCCTGCTTGGTCAGGATTTCCAGCATACCCTTTGCCTGGGCGTCCATCTTGGCGAAGATGGCGTCGGCCTCACCTTTCGCCTTGCGGCGGATCTGCTCGGCTTCGGCCTCGGCTTCGATGATTTTCTTCTGTTTGTCGATTTCAGCGGCGACCACGATATTGGCCTTCTGGGTGGCCTCTTCACGGGCGGCGCGGGCCAGTTCGGCGTCACGCTCACTCTGGTAGGCTTCTTCGAGGGCCTTTGCGGCCTGCACCTTTTCGGCGGCGACGGCCAGGCGGTCGGCTTCAGCGGTCTTCTGGCGGCGGAGGGCGTCGGAGTTGGCGATTTCGATCTTCGCGCTGTTCTCACCCTTGACGGCGTCGGCGTCCGCGGCAGCCACGTTGATACGGGTGTCCTTGTCGGCCATGGCCTTACCGGTTTCACCGTAACGGTTCTGCTCGGCCACGCTCTTCTTGGCGTCGTTGATGGCCTTGGCGGCGGCTTCCTTACCGAGGGCTTCGATGTAGCCGGACTCGTCGCGGATATCGGTGACGTTCACGTTGATGAGTTTGAGGCCGATCTTGCGGAGTTCCGCCTCCACGTTGGTGGATACATTGGCGAGGAATTTGTCGCGGTCGGCGTTGATTTCCTCAATGTCCATGGTGGCGATTACCAGACGCAGCTGGCCGAACAGGATGTCCGTGGCGATGCTCTGGATGCTGTCCACGGAAAGGCCCAGCAGACGCTCCGCGGCGTTGGTCATGTTCTCCGGGTCGGTGGAAATACCCACGGTGAAGCGGCAGGGAACGTCCACGCGGATGTTCTGCTTGGAAAGGGCGTTGGTGAGATTGCACTCGATGGAGATGGGCTTGAGGTCCAGGAAGGCATAATCCTGGAAGACAGGCCAGATGAAGGCAGCGCCGCCGTGGATGCAGCGGGCCGACGAGATGGATCCGGAGGAGTTCCGGCCGGTCTTACCGTAGATGACAAGAATCTTGTCGGAAGGGCAGCGGCGATAGCGCTTGAGGATGGCCGCGAGGGTCACGAACACCACGGCCACAAGAATCAGGAGCAGATACAGTTGAGGCATAATTTATACGGTATAAGTGTTGATTTCTTCTACGAGGAGGGTGCTGGCATCCAGGACATCCACCACGCGGATGGAGGTGCCGGTTTTCAGGGTTTCGGCGCTTTCGGTGACGGCGTCGTATTCCCGGACGGCTCCGGCGATGGTGATCTGCACCTTGCCGCTCCCCTGCCGGGCGGCGGGGATGGTGAGGTACACCTTCCCTTCACAGCCGGCAGCGTTGCGCTGGAGGTTGATGTTGCCGCTCTGCTGCATGCCGGCGAGCCACTTGAACAGGTACATCACCGCCGCCACAAGGGCTGCGCCGATCAGGGCGGACACGAGGACCAGAACGGTTGTGCTGGTGATGCTTTCCTGCAGAAGAATGGCACTCCAGCCGAACCCCAAGGTAAAGTTCACGAAGTTGCGGAACGTGTACAGGTTGGAGCCGCCGTCGATGTTCGAGAGGTCGGATCCGTCCATGGAGGTGTCAACGTCCACGTCGAAGTCGGAGTCGGCATCGGCCCCGACAAAGGTGAGGATGCTTTGAATGATGAAAATAAGGGACGCGGTCAGGGTGACGCCCCAGAGGATTTTCATGACAAGGCTGAGACCAGCCCACCAAGATGCTATCATATGGCTTTTGTTTTAGGTTTCTTCTGCAAATATAGTAAATAATTATTGATTTGCAATAAAAATTACAAAATTTTCAAAAAAAAGGCCGAAGGTATGAAACCATCGGCCTTACAGGAGATCCGGAAAACTTATTTCTTTCTGCCGAACAGACCGCCCAGGATGCTGGTGGCTGCACCCAGCAGGCCGCCGCCTGCGGAGCCCTTTCCGCCCTGGAGGGAGAGGATGATGTCGTTCAGGTCGACATCGCCGTCGCCGTCCTGGTCCTTCAGGATGCCGCCCAGCTTGCCCATGATGCCGGGGATGAGGGCTGCGAGGGAGGTGCCCAGGCTGCCGAGGTTGAGTTTGCTCAGAACATTCGAATTGAACAGGCTGCCGGCGAGGGCGGTGATGCTGGAAGTGGCAGCGTCGGACTTGCCGGTGAGGAGGTTCTTCACCTCGTCGATGCCGCCGCTCTTGGTGACGGTCTGGGTGAGGGAACCGAGGATGGAACTGGACAGGCCGCCGAGGACCTGGTCTTTCAGGTTGGAGGGGATTTCCACCTTACCGGCGGCTGCGCCGACCAGCTGGGAGATGTAGTCGTTGATGTTTGCCATATCAAATGTGTTTAGTGTGTCCAAATATACAATATTATTTCCCAAATCGCTACTTTTTTCTCCAAAAAATGGAGGTAATGTCCTCTGCCTTACCCGCTTTGATCCGGTACAGCCGCTGATTGGTGGCGGGGTTATTGAGCGGGCCGCGGTCCGGGAGGTACGGTCCCAGTTTCAGGTAGTCGAAGGCTTCCCAGAAAACGGGCTCCACTTCCTGACGGCCGCTGTACAGGGCCGCCTCCAGTCCCAGCGTGCGCACATGGGCGGCCAGTGCCAGGAGGGTATCCGGGTCCTGTCCCTCGCCCAGGAAAAGGAAGCAGTTGACCCCGAAGTTGTCCTTCACCAGCGTGTCGATCACGTCAGGGGTCAGTTCCTCGCCGATATCCAGTTTCAGGAACGGGGAATGGCATCCTACGCAGTTTCCCCGGCAGGAGGAGATGTCCACCGCCAGGGAAACCCGGTCCGGAATCTCTTCCAGGACCACGGATGTCATTTCCGGTACGTACTTGATCACTTGTCGATGTAGAAGCGGTGCTCGGCTTCTTCCTGACGCATTTCACTGAAGGAAGAGACCCGTTTGAGGTAGCCGATGACGCGGGTGAGGTAATCCAGGTTATGGCTTCCGCACTTGGGGCAGACCGTCAGGGTGTCCTTGGAAATGTAGCCGCAGTCGTTGCAGACGGTGTTGCGGCAGTTGAAGGTGAAGTAGTTGGTGCCGTAATGGGCCGCCGTATTCAGCAGCTGGCGGTACTGGTCCTTGGTCAGGTGCTCCGCGATGTTCATGTGCAGGGCGCTGCCGCCGTCCAGATACTTGACGAAGTCCTCTCCGTGGAGCTTGAACTTGTCGATCATCGAGAGGCTCTCGTCCTCGGGATTGTAGAAGTAGGAGCTGTACATGTTGTGCTTCGGGCTCACGAAGTAGCCGTCCTTCTTGTCCCACTTGTAGTTCTTGCCGGAGAGGTTCTCGCCGGGGACGAACTCGGTGTTGAACATGGTCTCCTTGGTGCGGTCTTTCCGGTTGCAGACGTTGATGGTCTCGAGGAGGTTGTTCACGAACTCCTTGTAGGCGGGATTCGGACTGATCTCGAGGCCCAGGAACTCGGCGGCGTCGGTGAGGCCGTTCACGCCCACGGTGAGGTACTGCTTCTTCATGTCGATGAAGCCGGCGCGGTACACGTCCAGCATGTCGGCCTTCAGGAAGTCCTTGATAATCTCGTTGAAGGCGGTCTGGTACTTGTGCACGCGGACGGTCTGCTCGGTGACGGCGTCGGCGATGTACTTATACAGAACGTCCTTGTCGTAGTCGGAGGGCTTCAGGGGCATATCGGGGGCGATGGCCTGGCCCTTTTCCACCTTGAAGTATTTCCGGGCGGCATCCTGGATGAGGCGGTTCAGGTTGATGGTCATCACGCTCTTGGAGCCGGTGGCCACGGAAGCCGTACCCATGGAGTACTGGTGGGTGGTGTGGTTGTGCTCCTCGTCGTCCAGGTCTTTGAGGGAGTTCCGGAGGCGGCAGCAGCTCGAGAGGCTGTCCGGGCTGTTGGAGATGTAGCAGAAGAAGCTGTGTCCCTTGGACCACATCTCGGCGGTGAAGTCGGCGTACTCTTTGTCGGCATAGTCGTCGCCGCCGTCGGTCAGAAGGGCCATGGTCTCCACCGGGAAGGTGAGGATGTAGTGGTTGCGCTCTTCGTTGAACCAGTTCATGAAATGTTTCTGCAGCCAGGAGAGGGTCTCCCACTTGGGGGCCGATCCGTCCGGGAAGCGGAAGTCGCCGAACACGCCCTCGAAATAGGGCTTGTCAAAGTAGCCGATGTTCCAGAACACGGTCTGGTAACCGCGGTTGCCGGCGGGCATGTTCATGGAATGGACCACCTGCTGGAAGCAGTTGTCGATGACCTTCTTCAAGGTGCGCTGCTTGGTGTTCATTTCCACGACCTCGTCCAGGCGGTCGAGGTAGTTGTCGCCGTAGTCCTTGCGGATGAAGTAATCCAGGTACATGAGGAATTCCGGGGTGGCCACGGCACCCATGAACTGGGAGGAGATGGAGTACACGAGGTTGATGAACTCTCCGCAGAAGCTCTTCAGGTCCGTAGGGGCGATGGAGACCCCGCCCAGCTCCCGCAGGCCGCTTTCCAGGAACGGATACATGGTGATGGCGACGCAGTAAGGGTAGCCGGGAGTGCCGCTTTCGTCGTGCTTGTACAGGACGTGGGACTCCAGGTCCTGGATGTACTGGTCGGCGAGCTGGCGGCCATACAGGGCTTTGATCTTGTCCTGCATGATGTAGCGGTTCTGCTTGATGTTGTTCTCCTTGTACAGTTCGTTCCCCAGTGTGACGATGTTCTTGTGGGTGATGTTGGCGTTGGAGTCGAACTTGGAGCCGGTGGCGGCGTTGGAGGCCTTGATGTAGTCGCGGATGAAGTCGCGCTTCTTTCTCAGGTCCAGGCCGCGGTCGAAGGTCTCGATGTACTCCAGGGCCGCTTTCTTGTTGATGGACATGAGGGAATCCACCACCTGGCGACGGATTTCCTGACTGGACATCTTGTCATAGATGAACAGGTTGTCCACGACCGAGACGACCACGTCCTCGGGGACGGGCTGGCCGGTGTGGACGAAGGCGAGGCGGATGCCGCCGCAGAGTTTCTCGCGGTCGAACTCCTCGTAGGTTCCATTGGTTTTACGTACTTCCATATAGTTGTCTATCAATTACTTATTAAGGTTCTCAGGAACGGCCGGAAGGGGCCTGGGGCGAAAAGTGACGGACTGCCATATCAGGCAATCCGCCATTTTCACTACAAATATAGAGGGTTCGTTCAGGAAAAAACAGCCCCCCTACGGGAAAGTTATCAACATTGTTTTTAACAATGCCGTCCTGTGAGCCTAATAACCGAAAATCTCTTCCAGGGAAACGACCTTCACAGGGCCGAGGGTGCCCAGGAATTTCAGGTCCAGGTCCTTGGGGTCGCCCAGGATGCTGTAGCAGTAGGTGCGGCCCTTGATCCAGCGCTCATGCACGGCCAGGAGGTCCTCCATGGTCAGACCGTCCACCTTTTCGAACACCTGCCGGTCACGGGTCTCGCTAAGTCCGAGTTCCCGGTCCGTGAGGTAGCTGTACAGGACACGCTCCCCCTTCACGCGCTGGGTGCGGAGTTTTCCGAGGATGGAGGTCTTGGCAATTTCCAGGTTCTCGGGAGCCTCGGGCAGGGTTTCGATGATTTCCTCGAAGCCTTCCACGGCCTTCTGCAACTTATCGTTCTGCGAGGCGATGGTGGCCCGGAATGCGTAATTGTCGGTCTTGAACGAAGGCGAGGTGAGGCGGGCGCCGGCGCTGTAGGCCAGGGCGCGGGATTCACGCATCTCCTGGAAGACGATGGCATTCATGCCGCCGCCGTAGTACTCGTTGAACAGTTCGATGGCGGGATCCTGGGACAGATCCAGCTGCTCGCCGCGGTTGGAGTACTGCATGTAGTTGAACTGACGGGCGGTGAAGGGTGCCACTACGACCTGCTTCGAAGGAGTGAGCTGCTTCACGGGATAGGAGCGCTGCAGAGGCTCCAGGTTCTCGCCGACCGGATGGGCGTCCTCCAGCATGGCGATCACCTCCTCCGGAGAGGCGGGACCGTAGTAGAGGATCTTGTGCTGCTTGCCCAGGAGGTTCCGCAGGCTGCCGATGAGTTCCTCGGAAGTCAGGGCCATGAGGGCCGGGTTGCTGAGGGTGGTCCGCTTGACATATTCGGGACCGTAGATTACATAGTTCTGCAGGGCCGCATTGCAGGCGCGCTGGTTCATCTTGGCGTCGGAGCGGGCGCGGAGCATGTCGGCCTTCAGCTCTTCGAGGATGGTGTCGTCGGCGACGGCGTCGGCAAGGAGCTTTTCCTCCAGTTTGAGAGCATCGCCGATGTTCTCGCTGAGGCCGCTGACGGACAGCTGCGTGACGGAGGAGCCTACGCGGAGGGAAGCGCTGCAGGCCAGCGAATACATGGCCGACGCAAGGTCGGAGGCCGACATTTCCGGAGTGCCCAGATACCCCATATAATCAGAGGCCAGGGAGAGGGCGGGCTCGTCGGAGGAGCCGCGGTCGAAGCGGAAGGTCAGCGAGGCGATGTCGTTCTGCTCGTTCTTCTTATACAGGAGTTCAAGACCCTTGTAGGAAAGGACGGACATATCCTTTTCGTAGTCCACGAACACCGGCTCGATGGGTGCAGGTTCGCTGTCGGCGATCTCCTGGAGGAAGGCGCTCTGCTTGTCACGGTTGGTGACGATGGGCGTGATGCGCGGAGCTTCGATCTTCTTCTCGTTCGGATTCACGCCATTGTGCTTATACACAACGGCATAGTTGTTCTCGCCCAGGTACTTCTGCGCCCAGGCCACGATGTCTTCCTTGGTGAGGGCGGCGATGCGGGCGGGACGCTCCACTTCGCTCTTCCAGCTGGTGCCGTTGATGAACGAATCCACGAAACGGTCGGCCCGGCTGCTGTTCTGGGTGAGGCTGTGCATCTGACGGAGCTTCCAGTTGGCCTTGACGGCTTCCAGGAGGGAGTCGGAGAAGTCGCCGCTGCGGAGTTTGGCCACTTCTTCCAGCAGGAGGGCTTCCACTTCCTTCAGGGTCTGTCCTTCCTTGGGCATGCCTTCCATCATCATGAGGCCATAGTCGGCCCGGGTGTAAGGGAAGACGCTGACGCCGAGGGCTTTCTGCTGCTGGGCGATGTCCAGGTCCATCAGGCCGGCCATACCGTTGGAGAGGATGGAGCCGGCGATGTCGGCGATGTCACTTTCCTGGGACGAAGCGCCGGGGGTGCACCAGCCCATCAGGAGGAAGTCGGCCTCAGGGCCCCAGACCTCGGCCACGGCGGGCTGTCCGAGGGGCTTCACGGGAGCGACATTCCATACGGGCAGCTCCGGATTGGGCTTCCAGCCGCCAAAGTATTTCTTCACCAGGGCGACGGCCTCGTCGGGGTCAAAGTCGCCGGACATGCAGATGGCGACGTTGTTGGGGACATAGTAGGTGTCCTTCTGCTTGCGGATGGCCATCAGGGAAGGATTCTTCAGGTGATCCTGCGTGCCGATGACGGTCTGGGTGCCGTAAGGGTGGCCCTGGAACAGCATGGAATCCAGCGCCTCCATGGCATTCTCGCTGCCGGAGGCCATCCCCATGTTCTTCTCTTCGTAGACGGCCTCAAGCTCGGTGTGGAAACCGCGGAAAACGCAGTTCATGAAGCGGTCGGCCTCGATCCGGGCCCAGTTCTCCAGCTGGTTCGAAGGAATTTCCTCCACATAGCAGGTGACGTCGTTGGACGTATAGGCGTTGGAGCCTTCCGAGCCGATCAGCGACATCAGCTTGTCGTACTCGTTGGGAATGGCGATCTTGGAGGCCTCGTAGCTGATGGAGTCGATCTGGTGGTAGAGGGCCAGACGCTCGGCGGGATCCGTGAGGGTGCGGTACACCTCGAACAGGGAGTCGATGGCGGCGAGCATGGGCTTTTCAGCCTCGTAGTCCTGGGTGCCGAACTGGGCGGTGCCCTTGAACATCATGTGTTCCAGGTAGTGGGCCAGGCCGGTGTTGTCGGCGGGGTCGTTCTTGCCGCCGGAACGGACGGCGATATAGGTCTGGATACGGGGCTCATCCTTGTTGACCGTCATGTACACTTTGAGTCCGTTGTCCAGGGTGTAGATTTTGGCCTGGAGCGGGTCTCCTTTGACGCTCTGATAACGGGAGCAGCCGGTAGCGGCCAGCGTAAGGACAGCCGCAAGGAACAGGATAAATTTTTTCATCTTCTAATGAACTAACGTTTCAACTAACAAAAATAAGCATTTTTTCGTATCTTTGTACGATATATTGAAAATGTAAGAAAAACAATATGAAGAATTTTGTCCAAGAACTCTCCTGGCGCGGCATGATCCAGGATATCATGCCCGGAACGGAAGAAAAACTCATGGAAGGTCCCCAGGCCGCCTACGTCGGCATCGACCCCACCGCCGACTCCCTCCACATCGGCCACCTCGTGAGCGTGATGATCCTCAAGCACTTCCAAAGCTGCGGTCACAAGCCTTACGCCCTCGTGGGCGGTGCCACCGGCATGATTGGAGACCCCTCCATGAAAAGTGCGGAACGGAACCTCCTGGACGAGGAAACCCTCAATCACAACGTCGCCTGCATCAAGGCCCAGCTCGCCCGCTTCCTGGACTTCGACTCCGACGCCCCCAACAAAGCGGAACTGGTCAACAACTACGACTGGATGAAGGACTACAGCTTCATCGGCTTCATCCGCGACATCGGCAAGCATATCACGGTCAACTACATGATGGCCAAGGATTCCGTCAAGAAGCGCCTCTCGCGCGACTCTTCCGAAGGCATGTCCTTCACGGAATTCAGCTACCAGCTCATGCAGGGCTACGATTTCTACTGGCTCTGGAAGAACAAGGGCTGCATCCTGCAGCTGGGCGGCTCCGACCAGTGGGGCAACATCACCACCGGCACCGAACTGATCCGCCGCATGGACGGCGGCACCGCCTACGCCCTCACCTGCCCCCTGATCCGCAAGGCCGACGGCACCAAGTTCGGCAAAACCGAAAAGGGCAACATCTGGCTGGACGCAGAACGTACCTCCCCGTACGAATTCTACCAGTTCTGGCTCAACGTGGCCGACGATGACGCCGAGCGCTACATCAAGATTTTCACCCTCCTGGACCGCGAAACCATCGAGTCCCTCATCGCGGAGCACCGTGAGGACCCCGGCCAGCGGAAGCTCCAGAAAGTCCTCGCCCGCGAGGTCACCGTCATGTGCCACGGCCAGGAAGCCTACGACAACGCTGTCGCCGCCTCCCAGATGCTCTTCGGCGGCAACTCCGAGGCCCTGAAAAAGCTGGACGAGCGCACTTTCCTGGCCGTTTTCGGCGACGTACCCTCCTTCGACATCGCCAAGGAAGACCTTCCCTGCAATATCCTGGACCTCCTGGCCGTCAAGACCCAGATCCTTCCCTCCAAGGGAGAGGCCCGCAAGATGGTGCAGGGGAACGGCATCGCCATCAACAAAGACAAAGTGACCGACATCAACGCCTCCGTCTCCGCGGAAGACATCGTGAACGGCCATTACATCCTGGCCCAGAAAGGCAAGAAGAACTATTTCATTATCAAGGTTAAATAATGGAAAAACAAGCGACCACAAGACAGCTGAAAGTAGCGCGCGAACTGCAGAAACACCTGGCGGAAATCATCCGGGCCAAGGGAATGGCCGCATTCGGCGGCGCCCTGGTGACGGTGAGCGAAGTCCGGGTGAGCCCGGACCTGTCGGTGGCCAAGGTGTTCGTCAGCATCTTCCCCTCCGAGAAACAGGGCCCCGTGATGCAGCTGCTGGAAGAAAACAACAAAGCCCTCCGTGGCGAACTGGGCCACGTCGTGGCCAAGCAACTGCGCATTGTCCCGGAACTGAATTTCCTCCTGGACAGTTCGCTGGACTATGCCCAGCATATCGATGAACTGCTGAAAAAATAGATTCTTCGCTGACGCTCAGAATGACAATGCTGCCGCTCAGAATAGCCCTCCGTTACCTCTTTGCCCGGAAATCCTACAATGTGATCAACCTGATTTCGGGCCTGGGAGTCGCAGGGATGGCTGTCGGGACGGCGGCGCTCATTGTGATCCTGTCCGTATTCAACGGATTCAACGCCCTGGTGAAAGACTCCCTTTCCGACGCTGCGGCCGACCTGGTGGTCCGCCCCGCCGCCGGCAAGGTTTTCACGCCTTCGCAGGACGCTTTCCAATGGGCCGTCGGCAACGACGACGTGGTGCGCCTGAGCAGCGTCCTCGAGGAGCAGGTCTTCCTCTCCTATGAAGGCCGGCAGAGCCTTGCCCGCGTGAAAGGGATCGACGAGGCGTCAGAGGAAGAGTCGGCCCTGAAGAATCACATCATTGACGGGCAGTGGACGCTGCACCGCGGGTCGCTGCCACAGGCGGTGGCCGGAGCCCAGCTGGCCCATTCCCTGGGGCTGAATCCCCGTTTCGTGACACCCCTGGAAATCCATTACCCGTCCCGGACGCAGCAAGTCTCCCTCTCCAATCCCGCCGCGTCGCTGCGCACCGTCCGCGTGCAGACCGCCGGCGTCGTATCCGTGAATGCGGAGCTGGACGCCAAGCTTCTCGTCGTCCCCATCGAAACCCTCCGGGAACTCCTGGAATACGGGACGGAAGTCTCCTCCGTCGAGATCTGGACCGCACCCGGCAAGGCCGGGACCCTGCAGAAAGAGCTCCAGAAGCGCCTGGGAGATGGTTTTAAAGTACTCGACCGCTATCAGCAGGATGAAGGGGTCTACAAGATGATGCGCTACGAAAAACTGGCCATCTACCTGATCCTTGTCTTTGTCGTGCTCATCGTGGCCTTCAATATCTACAGTTCCCTCCGGATGCTCATCATCGAGAAGGAAGGCGACCGGGAAACCCTCAGAAGCCTGGGGGCTCCGGAAAGTCTCCTCAGACGCATTTTCCTCCTCGAAGGCTGGCTGGTATCCCTGCTCGGGATGGCCATCGGCCTGGTGCTGGGCATCGCGCTGGTGCTTCTGCAGCAGCACTTCGGCCTGGTTCCCATGCCCGGGAACTTTGTCATCAGCGCCTATCCCGTGGCCCTGAAAGCCACCGACATCCTCTGGACCGTCGTGGGCGTAGCCGGCGTCGGCTACCTGATGGCCCTCATTCCCTCCCGACAGCTATGAGCCGGCGCACCCTCTGGAAAGCCCTGTCGCTGGGACTGGTGCTTCTGCTGGCCGGGCTGGACCTCCTGACCGGAAACGGCTTCAACCTGCCGCAGGGGGCCATTTTCCTGGACCTCCGTCTTCCCCGCATGCTCACAGCCCTTGTCGCCGGCGCCGCCATGGCACTGTCCGGCACCCAGATGCAGGCCATCTTCCGCAACCCGCTGGCCGATCCCCACATCATGGGCGTCTCCGGCGGAGCAGGACTGGGCGCCGCCCTGGCCGCCCTCGCCGTAACGGGCAGCACCGCCGGCTGGGCGTCCAACCTGAGCCTCGTGAGCGCCGCCTTCCTCGGGGCACTTGCCGCCGGAGGAGTGATTGTGGCCGTGTCGGCCCGCGTCCGGAGTACGGGAACGCTGCTGCTGGTGGGAGTCATGCTGGGCTTTGTGCTCAGCGCGGTGAGTTCTGTTCTGCAATACACGGCCGGAGAAGAGAGCCTGAAACTCTTCTACAACTGGATGGCCGGCAGCTTCTCGAGCGTACGGTGGAGCGGTCTGGCGTGGATGGCCGCCGCCCTCGCCGCCGGGGCCGCCTTCAGCCTGGCCGACAGGAAAGCCCTGGACCTCGTCCTTTTCGGCGACGAATTCGCCGCCTTCTCGGGCGTAGGGCTCCGCGGTCTCCGTCTGAAGACCATGCTGGGCTGCGCCATCATGACAGGCGCCGTCACGGCATTCTGCGGCCCGGTGGGATTCGTGGGCATCGCTGCGCCCCATCTGGTGCGGCGGATGTCCGGGACATCGGCCCACAGGATAGTAATCCCGTGGGGAATGGCTGCCGGTGCGGGCCTGGCCCTCGCCGGTGACATCCTCGCCCATGCCGGTCCCACTCCCCTTCCCGTAGGAAGTACGCTCGCACTCGTCGGAATTCCGCTCATCCTCATTCTGTTAGGGAGGTCCCGCCTATGATCCAAGTGAGTCATCTGAGCCTCTCCTACGGTTCCCGCATCCTCTCCAGAGACATCTCGTTCACCGCCCTCGGCGGCGAATGCCTCCTCCTGGCCGGCCCCAACGGCAGCGGCAAATCCACCCTCCTCCGCACCCTCGCCGCCAATGAGGGGGATACAGGGGCGGAAATCTGTGGCCACCCTCGGCCACATAAGAGGGAGGGACCCGCAGACAGTCATGGCGGACGGGGAACGGCTTCGCTGGTCGGCATGGCTGGCTGTGGGAGGGGCCGGAGCGAAGCGGAGGCGATTTCCGCCCCTGTATCCCCCTCATTGGCCCGATGCGTCCTGATTCCGACGGGAATTCCCAAGGTGAAAGGCTTCACGGTGGAGGAATTCGTGCGGACCGGATGCTACCGGGAGAGCGACTGGGCCGGAAGGCTCCGCACAGGGGCGCAGCAAAGGCTGGAAGCGGCGCTGGACATGCTCGGACTGACGGATTTGCGCCAGCGGGACATCTCCACCCTCAGCGACGGTGAATTCCAGAAAGCCTGCATTGCCGTCGGCCTGACCCGGCGGGCCGATGTCCTCCTTCTGGACGAGCCCACCGCCTTTCTCGACGTCGACAGCCGCGTCATGGTCCTCCGGACCCTCCGGGAAGTGGCCCGGAAAAGCGGCATGGCCGTCATTTTCTCCTCCCACGACCTCCACGAAGCCCTGCAGTACGCCCACCGCGTCCTGGCCTTCACCCCCGGAGGCGCGTTCCTGGAGTCCACAAAAGAAAACCGCCGGGAGATTCTCCAGGCGGCCTTCCCGATGTATGAACCCTAGCGGGCGATGATCTCCCGCATCTGAGGGATCTTTTTCCAGGCAGCGTGGAACAGCGCCACCTGGTTGCGCGTACGCACCAGGTTGTGTTCCGGATACTTGATTTTGTAGTAGGTGTCGCCGCCGATATAGTCGGCAAAGAAGCGGACGGCCTGCATGTAAGGGAAACGGCAGGCGGCATAAGGCAGGTTCTCCACCTCCACGGGAGTGAGGAACGAGCCTGCACCTTCCAGGTATCCTTTTGCGAACGCTTCAAAGATATCCATCCGGAAGTCCACCTTCTCCCAGGCGGGATCATCCTCGGCCACCGTGTTGGCGGCCGTGCGGAGGAAGTCGCCGAAGTCCGAGAACACGAACGAAGGCATCAGGGTATCCAGGTCGATCACGCAGAGGACGCGGCCCTTGTCGTCAAAGAGCATGTTGTTCACCTTGGTGTCGCAGTGGCAGATGCGTTTCGGCAGTTTTCCTTCCCGGTACAGGCGCTCTGCCTTGCACATCTCTTCCTCGTAGGGCAGAAGATCTTTTAGGATGGCCTGGACTTCCGGCTCGGCCATGCGGCCGACAGGATCGGCCTGGACGGCATCCTTGAGCTGGCGGACCCGCAGTTCCATATTGTGGAAGTCAGGGATGGATTCGCCCAGGGTGTCCGGGATGTCGGAAAGCATGGCCTCGAACTCTCCGAAAGTCTTGCCGGCAAAGTAGGAATACTCCGGATTAACCGTATCATAGGAGAAGGAATCCTTGATGAAAACCGAGACACGCCAATGGGTCTCCCCGTCGGTCCAGTAGGTCTTTCCGGTGGCTTTGCACCGGAGGAAGGTCAGGGTCATGCCTCCCTTGCGGCGGATATGGGCGGTGGCGCACTCGATGTTGTGCTGCAACAATTCTACGTCGCGGAAGATGGCGGTGTTGATGCGCTGGAGGACGTAGTCGTCGGGACCGTCCGTGAAAACGCGGTAATTGTCATTGATGAGGCCATTTCCCAAAGGCTTGATATCCAGAATATTTCCATGAATGTCAAAGGCTTTTGCAATGGCGGTGAGTTCTTGCAGAGTCTTCATAATATTCTAACGGGAAAAAGCATAAGAGAATCCTTGAATACGGTTCCAGGCGCCGCGGGTGAAATCCGGCACCTCCACCGGAACGCTGCCGTTCTCCAGCGAGATGCGGGAGAGTTCGGTAATGCAGCACCATTCGGCCAGGTCGTATACATCCATGTCCAGCGGCAGGCCGTTGTTGAGACAGTAGACCAGGCGGTAGTCCATGATGAAGTCCATGCCGCCATGGCCGCCCACTTCCTTCGCCAGGGCCTCCAGCTCAGGGGTCAGGATGGGGTTGCGGTATCGGGCCATCAGTTCCTGGAGGCTTTCTCCGCGGTACACCTTCTCATAGCCCAGATTCTGGTAGTCCACATTATCGGCCCCTTCGGGACGCAGGCACATTTCCTGGACGGGATACTTGCCGGCATAGCCGTCTGTGCCCACCAGCTGGTACATGCGGCTGTAGGGGCGCGGGGTCATGACGTCATGCTCGATGAGGATGCTCTTCCCCTTTGCCGTCCGGAGCATGGTCATGGTCACGTCGCCGTTCCGGAAATCGGTGCAGGGAGCGCCCGTTGCGGCCTCAACATGCCTGGGACCGTTGAACGGGTCGGTGTCCATGGCGACGAGGGTGGTGAGCCGGTCGCCGCGGTGGATGTTCAGCACCTGGCACACCGGGCCGAAGCCGTGGGTGGGATACAGGTCGCCGCGGTGCTCCCGGTTGAAGTCCAGGCGCCAGTTCTCCCAGTAGCGTTTCCAGTAGGGATCCAGGTTGTGGTTGTAAGCCCCTTCCGCATGGATAATCTCGCCGAAAACGCCCTGCTGGGCCATCGTGAGGGCCGTGAGTTCGAAGAAGTCGTAGCAGCAGTTCTCCAAAATCATGCAGTGCCTGCGCGTACGTTCGGAGGTATTCACCAAGTCCCAGCAGGCCTCGAGGGTCTCGGCCGACGGAACCTCGATGGCGACATGCTTGCCGTGCTCCATGGCATACAGGGCCACGGGGACGTGATGGATCCAGTCGGTGCAGATGTACACGAGGTCCACGTCTGGATCCTCGCACAGCGCCTTGTAGGACTCCTCCTCCCCGCCGTACAGGTGGGCCGACAAGCCCTTTCCGGCAAGGAAATCAATGCCCTGCCGGGCACGGTCGGTCTCGACGTCGCAGACGGCGGCGACGTGGCAGCCCGGAACGAACGTAAGGCGCTGGACGGCACTGCTGCCGCGCATCCCCAGCCCTACGATCCCGATGCCGACATCCTCAATGGGGTCGGCGGCAAATTGCAGCATGTCGGTCTGGGAGGCTTCACGCGGAGGGACCGGCAGGGTGATGACGGATGGAGTGACGGCACTTTTACAGCCGGCGGCCAGCAGCAGCGCTGCGGCAAGAAGAAGAAATTTGGTACGCATATCCGTGTATAGTTTATTGCATATCGTCAGTCTGCGGGTTCAGTACGGTGAGCTGCAGGACCAGCGCCAGGGCTGTGACGCCGCCCAAAACGGCAAAGGAGAGCCCCAGGTTGGGGATTTTTCCCAGGAGCGTAGTGCAGAGGGCGCCCATGGTCACCCCCACCATATTCATCACGCCGTAAGCCGTAGCCCTGAGGCGGGAAGGGACAAACTCACAGAGGATGGGCATGTTGTTGGTGTCGAACATCCCGTATCCCAGGCCGAAGACCAGTCCCGACGCCACGGCGGGGACCAGTCCCTTCCCGAGACCCATCAGAACGAGCGCCGGAATCATCATCGACAGGCCGATGGCGCTGGTATAGATGCGTCCCCTGAGGTTTTTCCTGACCCAGCGGTCACTGAGCGGTCCGCCCACCATGACGCCGATAAAAGAAGCCAGGGCGATGGTGATGGTGGCGACGGGACCCGCCACGGCCATGCCGCCGTCAATGTGCTGCGAAAACAGCGTGGGCAGCCAGTTCTTGGTGGCCCAGCCCGGCAGCGACGTAGAGGCGAAGAAGAACAGGATGACCCAGAAGGCTATGTTGGAGAAGATCAGGCCGAAGGAGCGCAGGACCGGTTCCCGGTCTGTGCCGGCGCGGACCGCCTGAGCAGCAGCCGGCTGCCGTTTTTCCTTGAGGCAGAACACCAGCACGACGGCATAAAGGATGCCGACGATCCCGAACCAGTGGAAGGTCATCCGCCAGCTGAGGGCGCTGGAAAAAATGGCGCCGAACCCGCCCACAGCCTGTCCCAGGTACAGACCGGTCATGTGAAGGCCCACCGCCAGGGAGCGGCTCCGGCCGGTGTGGTAGTCGGCAATCAGGGAGAGGCCGGAGGGGATGTAGAGGGCTTCGCTTACGCCCATCAGGCCGCGGAGCCAGTACATCTGGGAGAAGGTTTCACAGTGGCCCATCAGAAGGGTCACCAGCGACCATACGCCAAGGGAGCCCACGATGAGCCACTTGCGGCTCAGGCGGTCGGCGATACTGCCGGCAAAGGGACTCACCAGGGCGTAGACCCATAGGAAGACAGCCATCAGCCGGCCGAAGGAACGGGCCTGCCGGAGCTCGGCGATATCGGCCCCGATGGCGGCCTGCATGGTGGAGAGCATCTGGCGGTCCAGGTAATTCAGGAAGGCGACTGCGGAGAGCAGGCCGACCACGATCCAGGGATAGATTTTCTGCAGTTTTTCGCTTGTCATGGCTTAGCGGATGTCTCGGAGTTTAACAGCCTGGAAGGTCATGTGAGCCTGGGAACTTTCGTAGAGGATGCCCACTATGTCGCTGTCGATCATGCTCAGGCAGGAGTAGCCCCAGCCGGTCCCTTCGTCCAGCAGGAGTTCCCGGGGCCAGGTGACGCCGCCGTCCTCGCTCACGCGGACGGTGATATTGCGGCGGACCTTCGGGTCGGCGGGATTGGAGAAAAGAAGGAGGTTTCCCGCCTTCAGCAGACTGGCCATGCACACCGGTTCCACCAGGGCGGCGTCGGAGACATGGGGTTCCCAGGTCTTTCCCAGGTCACGGGTCACGTACACGGCGCGGCCGGTACCCCGGTTGTCGCGCATGTTCAGCATCAGCACGCCCGGCTCCACCTCCGCCACCTGCGACTCGGTGGTGTTGATCTTGGCATACGCATGCACCTGCCAGGTGGCGCCGTGGTCTTTGGAATACATGACGCCGGCGGCAGGGGTACGGTCCGGCTCCTGGTGCTGAAAGGGGACCACGAGGGTGCCGTCGGCCATGGTGATGCCGCGTCCGGGGCCTTGGAACGTGAAATGCCAGGACGCCTGCTTCACTTGACGGGTCAGATTCACGGGAGCGCTCCAGGTGAGGCCGTCGTCGGTGGAGCGGACCATCATGAGCTGCGGCGTGGAAGACGGGTCAAATCCGCTTCCGGCCGACCACCAGGCCGCTTCTCCGGCCGTTCCGCCATGGGTCCAGGCGGCAAACAGGAGAATGTCCCCCGTCACTTCGTCCACCAGGATGCAGGGGTCGCCGATTCCGTTCACGTTCTCCGGCAGTCCGCCCCACTCGCCCATGTCCATGGCTATGATCATCGGCCCCCAGGTGAGCCCGCCGTCGGTGGACCGGCTAATCCCGACGTCGATGTCCTCCTGCAGGTCGCGGGAATTGTTGCGGCGGATGTCGTAGGTGGCAATGAGGGTTCCCTTCCCCGTGGTCACCAGGCCGGGAATGCGGTAGGCCTGGACGCCGCCGTCCCCGCGGGTGCGGACCTTCCTGGCCAGCCGGTGCTCCTGGACGCCTGTGTTCCGGACTTCGGCACCGCGGGCCGACACGGTAAGCCGGAACGGGCGGGTCAGGTCCTTGATCCGGCGGCCGTCGACATTCACATACACCCAGCCGTTCCGGACATAAGCGCCGCGGAGGGCTCCGGCGGGAAGGCCCGAGACGGCAAACTGCCACTCCGGGGTAATGCCTTCCGGCACGGTAACGGAGGCGACGGCGACGTCCCGGTCGGTCACGACGGGTACCTGCCGGTGCTGGACCTGGATGAAAGTCGCCGCAATCAAGGCAAGTAAGGAGCTCAGTATCATGGTCTTCAGAAATTACAGTCATACGTCAGCGGAGCAGCCGACCGGCCGTCCGGGGTAAGGAAAGCACAGGTGAACATCCATTTCACCAGGCGGGTTTCCGGCGTGGAGAAGGCCCCGACAGGCAGTTTCACAAGGACTTCATTCCATCCTTTCTGCAGCCGGACGGTCCGCTCGGAAGGCTGGATTTCCTTCCCGTCAATCCAGATGCGGCTGCGCCGGTAGTCCCAGGCGCCTTCCGGCTCCGGAAGGTCGCGCTCCGAACGGCTGTGATTCTGGGTCTGGAACAGCATCCGGACAGTCTGCTCCCGGTCGGAGCAGATCCGGGTCCGGGCATAGACGGTGCTGCCGGGCTGGGGATCCGGATACACGCCGGCGACAATGGAAGGACCCCAGACATGCCGGAGGTAGATTCCGGAACCGGAAACCGTCCGATCCGTCTCCCACTCCCCTTCTTCAGGGGGGAAAACGGCGTCCAGGTCTCCTCCGTTGGGATAAACGGGAGAAAGGGCCCATCGGGCGTTCCCCTGGCGGACATAGCCGGAAGGCAGCCCGTCCAGGTAAGGGAGCATGCGCTTTTCGAAGTCCAGGAAGTCTGCCCGGGCCGGACCCTCTTCCGGAAGGACCGCGCCGAAAGCGTCAAAGTACTGGTAGCCGCCTCCGCGCCAGGCCCGGTCGGAGAGCGTCAGGGCCGACGCATAAAGGTTGTTCTCCCGCAGGATCCGTTCCTCGTCGGGGATATAGACGTCATTCCAGAGGGCGACGATGCTGCCGGCCAGGTCCGGGGAGCCTTCATCGGCCCCGCAGATACGGCTTGTGTGCAAGGCCACGATATCGCCGAAAAGGTCGTAATGGTTGACGTAGTGGAGGCGGCAGTCGACGGCGGGGATGCCGGGCTGCGCCTTCCCACGGTAGCTCCACAGCTGCGTGGCGTCGATCTCGCCGGGTGCATACGTCCATCCCGGATTCCAGGAAACGGCTTTCCGCCCCTTCGAACGCACGAAACGGACCACTTCAGGGACAAAATCCTCCATTGTGAAATGGACCTCGTCCGTGCCGATATGGATGTACTCCGACGAAAACACCTCCATCGCTTCCTCCAGCAGGTCCTGCACCACAGCGAGGCCTTTTTCCGACTGCATGGGAAAGCCGAAAGCCCGCTCAAATGCGGCGCTGTGGCCCGGCATGTCGATTTCCGGAACCAGGGTGACGCCCCGGGACCGGCAGAAAGCGTCCAACTCCCGGATCTCTTTCCGGGTATAGAAAAGGCCCTTCTGGCGGGTCATGGCATCGGGGGCGTTGAGCTGCGGATACAACTTGCTCTCCAGCCGCCAGGCTTCGTTTTCCGTCAGGTGCAGGTGGAAGACATTGAGTTTGAAGCGGGAGAAGACTTCCACTTCCCGGTAAAGTTCTTCCAGGGAAATGTAGGTCCGCCCCACATCCATCATCCAGCCGCGGACACGGAAAGAGGGCCAGTCGGTGACCGTGCAGCAGGTCACTTTCCCGTCACGGGTAAGCTGGGAAAGGGTCTGCAGCGCATTCCACCGGCCTTTTTCCGTCACGGCCTCGATCAGGATGCCCTGCTTCCCTACGGTGAGCCGATAGGCTTCATCCTCATTTTGCCGGGCCCCGGGAATGCTGTCCACCCACTGCACATCCGGTTCGCTTACTGCTACGGAACCCCTCCCCCAGCGGACTTCCTTGGGCAGCGGCAGGAGGGAGACCTCCGGCGCAGGCGAAGCGCAGGAAAGAGCGATAAGGGAAAGACCGAGCAGGATGGCGAAACGTTTCATAAGTGAAGTACTAATGCAGGACAAAGTTCCGGGGGCTCCGGACGCCGGGCTTGCATTCGCCGCCGGTGACCACGATTCCGTTCCGGCCGACGGCCACGCCGGCACCGGCCAGGGCGGTTTCGTCGAAGGTGCCCAGGATGTCCCACTGCTGTTTAACAGGGTCGAATGCCCATACTTCCTTCCGGAACCGGTACCAGGAAGGTTCCTGTGACAGATACGGAATCCGGTCTTCGGGGGTGTTGCGGAGGGCCCGCTCAAAGACGGTGCGGTTCACACCGCCCACGACAAGCAGCCTTCCGTCCGGCAGCGTCGCGCCCGAAGCGCCCACGAAGGTGCCGCCGTCCGGGACTGCAGGGGCACTTCCCCACTCCAGCGTATGCAAATCCAGACATCGGCCCGCATCCGGCGCAAGCAGCGTCTCAGGATTGAATCCGCCCCAAAGGTAGAGCTTCCCGCCTGCGGCAAAAGCGACGGGCTGCACCAGAGGCTCGGGGACGTCGGCCAGTTTCTGCCATTCATACTGTCCTGCTTTGCTGCAGAAAACGCCCTCCTGGCCCACCAGGAAGAGGGTTCCCGCGTCCTGCGACCAGCCGCACTGCTCCATGGGGACGGGAAGCGGCGGAAGCGCAGTGACTTTTGCCTGCCCGTCCTGAAGGCTCACCTTGTACACTTGGTCCGTGGTTTTTCCGCACACATTTCCGCCGGCGAAAACCAAGGCGTCCTCAACGGAGAACGAAGCCCCGTAGGCAACGGAATCCGGGAGGCTTCCCGCATGGATCCAGGCCCCGTCCGACAGGGCCCAGATGCTGTCATAAACACGTTTGGAACCGCCCTCCAGAAGGGGCGTATCCGGGAAATTGGCCCCGCCGGCCATAACAAGCGTTTCTCCGGCAAAGCCGCAGAAAGGGGCCGATACACCCTTTGCATAATCCGCATCCGGAATGGACGGCAGAAGCGTAACTTGCAGCTGCTTCATAGGTTCTGAACAGGCAGCCGCCACCAGGGCGGCGAGCGCCATTATGATTGGTTTAAAGGACATTGCAACGCGAGAAGAAGCCGATCTGGTCCAGCTGGGCCTTCAGCTGCAGTTCTTCCTCGCCGGTCAGGTTGCGCCAAGGGACGCGGTTGGGCCCCAGGTCCAGGCCGATGAGTTTCATGATGCGCTTGCCGCCCACGATGTTGCCGCGGAAGTTGCAGATGACATTGATCACCGCCTGGGAGAAATTCTGCAGCTCGCGGGCCTTTTCCAGGTCTCCTTCCGCCCAGGCCTTGCCGATGGCCACCTGCACGCGGCCGTTGTAGTTGGTGGTGCCGCAGATTCCGCCTTGGGCGCCGCCCTGGGCAAGGGACGGGAGGTAGGTCTCGTCCTGACCGTGCAGCATGTCGAACTTGCCGTCCTTGTACAAGCGGCACTGATTATACTCATACAGACTTTCGAACGTGTACTTGATGCCGGCGAAGTTGGGGATGCGGCCGTCGACGGCCTTCAGGAAATCCAGCATGGGCAGGAAGCACCCGTTGAAGGCCGGGATGTGGTAGAAATAGAACGGGAGCTCCGGCGCAGCGGCAGCAATGGTCTCGCAGTACTTCACCAGTTCCTCGATACGGCCGATCTTCGGGAACGGCGGAGCCATGGCGCCGATGCCCCATACGCCCAGCCCCGCAGCGTGGCGGGCCAGTTCCTCGCTCTCGCGGAGGCAGCAGCTTCCCACGTGCACGATCACCTTGAAGCCGACGGGCACCGCTTTCACCCAGGCCTCCGCCAGGGCTTTGCGCTCCTGGGTGGTAAGCATGTACCCCTCGCCGGAGGAACCGTTGATAAACACGCCCTTGAGGCCGTTTTTCGCCAGCATGGCGGCATAGGCCGGAATGGGCTCCAGGTTAATGTCCCCGTTGGGTTTCATCGGAGTGAACGGAGCGTCGATAAGGCCGATAATCTTTTCCATAAGTGCGTTATTTGGTATAATAATCAATCATTTGCAGGATGGCGCGCTCGCATACGGGGCAGAAGCGGTCACACTCGTTGGTTTTCATGCGGCAGTCCGGTGCCGGCCGGTATACGCCCTTGGACTGGTAGCCGCCGCCTTCGTACAGGCCGGCCTGTCCCAGGTCGATCAGGTCGCCCCATTTGGCGCTGAAGTCCCTGAGGGTGGTGAGATTGGGTTCCCAGGGCTCAGTATCGGAGGGATACTGGGTGTCGAACTGGTCATCGTAGTAATACTCGTCTCCAAGGCCGGCGAAAGCATGCCCGAACTCATGCACCAGCACCGGAACGAAGGTACGGTGACCGCTGTTCATGATGGTGATGCTGTTGTAAATGCCCCCGCCGCCGTAGACGGACGTATTCGCCAGGACGATCACATGCTCGAAAGGAACGGTGCCGATGCTGTTCCACACCTCCCAGACGGCGCCCGTCGTCAGGTAACGGGCCGAATAGAAGGTGTCGAAATGACTGGAGAATGCCGTCTTTTTCCAGTCTTTCCCGTGCGGGACACTCACGCCGCTCCGGGCCGACGGAACGAACACTGCCCGCATCGAGAACTGAGCGGCGCGGCTCTTGAAAGGCTCATGGGAGAAAAGGGCGCCGGCCGCGCGGTGGGCATCGGCAAAGAATTTGGCCTTTTCCGCTTCCGTGTAACCTTCCGAGACCACCACGATATCAATGGTCTCCGCCAGATTGCCGCCCCCGTGGACCGTTTGCACGGGGTAGCCGTTGTCCTCCAGCGGGCGGATGAGGATATCGGCCGGGTCCACGGGATGGCAGATGCGGGCCGACACTTTTCCGTGGGTGTCCGTCAGGGTGATTTCAATGTTGACGGGATGCTTCGGGAAGGGTACCTGGAGGCTGTTTTCGAAAGCTTTCGGCACCCGGGTGGCTTCCTCGGTCACGGTCCATTCCTGGAAGAGGGAGGAGAAGCTGTTCGCATACAGGCAGGCCCCGCTCTCCGGGTCCAGGACGCGGACCTGCCCGTTGCCCTTCAGCAGGGGCTCCTGCAGATGGGAACGCCTCCCGGCCCAGGCCCCGGTGCGGAAAAGCTGCCGCAGGTAAATGTCCTGACGGCGGGCGTCTCCGCAGAAGACATAGTCCAGCCGGAGGGTGGCATCCTCGAAGTGCGACGGGAAGTCTTCTTTCCCGTAACAGTCATTCAGGGCCAGGGCGGCAAAGCACTCCCCCGCCGGTTTCTTGTTCCGGTAATGGACTTCCGTCCACTCCCCGAGGTCTTTGGTCACCACCATCCCCAGTTTGGGACGGCTCCGGAGCAGCTTTTCCTGGGAAGCACGGAAGGCAGGCCAGGCGGGACGGTTCATTTCCGACAGCTGCGCATAGTAAAAGGGAACCGGGCCGAACAGGCCGCGGAAAGAATCCACCACCAGCGGGAACAGCCGCTCATGGACGGGGATGTTGTCGGCATTGGATTCGCCCTGGTACCACAGGACGCCCGTCACAGGGCAGTCTTTCAGCGGCAGCAGGGCCGACTCGAACAAGTAGCAGGGTTCATACGGATGGCGCGTTCCCTCCCCTTCCGAGAGATTCTTCTTTGCACGGTCACGGGCCCATTCCATGATTTCCGGGTTGTCCAGCCAGTCGTACAGGATTTCCGGGAAGCGGGTTTCCAGGAGCTCCCGGTCCACCCAGGACTCCGCGGTGGAGCCGCCCACGGCATTGCAGATCAGGCCCACGGGCACCTGGAGGCTGTCCCTGAGGGCTTTCCCGAAATAATAGCCGATGGCGCTGAACTGCGCCGCCGTCGCGGGACTGGCCTGCATCCACTGCACAGGGCGGAAATAATCCAGGTACTGCACGTCCACCACTTCCCACGGCTTCCAGGCAAGGTCGTCCGTGCGAAAGCGGCACTTCATGTCATACAGGCGGAGGCCAGGATCGGCGGCGGAGAGGGAATCGGCCGCCGTGGAGCACTGCTGCAGGCTGAACTCCATGTTGGACTGGCCGCTGAGGAGCCAGATATCGCCGAAAGCGACGTTTTTGAAGTTCAGCTTTTTCTTTCCGGCCCGTACCGACAACGAAGCGGAGAGCGCTGCAGGGAACGGCCCGGCCTGGACCGCCCATCCGCCGTCCGGACCGGCCACGGCCGTATAGGATTTCCCGGAAAGCTTAACGGTCACTTTTTCTCCGGCGTCGGCCTTTCCGCTGATTGTGAACACCTTGTCGCGCGGGAGAACCATGTTGTCACTGTACCACTGGGGGAGCTGCAGGCCGCCCCAGTCGCCGGTGATGGCACCGTACACCTCCAGGGCCAGGAATTCGGTCCCTGCGGCAGTGGGATGGACGGCATCCGGGAGCATCCAGGGATAGTGGTACAGGGGCTCGTAGAAATCGATATACCGGGCACCGGAGCGCTCCACGACCTCTTTTATGGCTTCCTGGATTTCCCCGTGATACTGCTTGGTCCCGCTCAGAAAGCGCGGATGCGTATGGCCGATGGGGGTCATCCTGGCCACATAGAACTCGGCCTTGGGATTGCTGGAGCGGAGACTGTCGATAAGGGCCAGGTAGTCGTCCACGAAATCGGCCGAATAGAGGGGCCAGTCGCGGGGGTCGGTGTCGTTGATGCCCAGGTGGATGACCACGATGTCGCCGGCGAAGTCCATGGCCCGGCGGAATTCTTCCTGGTCCATATAAGGACGGTGGCCGCGCCTCAGGAGCGTCGCCCCGGACTTCCCGAAATTCCCGACCACATACCCGTCCCCGAGCATCAGCTGGAGTTTGGAGGGATAGGCTTCCCGCTCACGGTTTTCCAGCTTCATGCCATAGGTGATGCTGTCTCCGATGCAGGATACTTTCACGGGTGTTTTCTTCCTGGCCTCCAGGAGAAAAAGGGACAGAAAGAGCAGGACAAAAGTCAGGGCGCGTCTCATCGGGGCGGGAATTGTGGTTAACCACACAAACTTACAAATTATTTCTGATTTTTTTCGTATGTTTGCAACGAATAAATTGCAAGCCAACATGAAAAGATGGATTCTCCTTGTCGCCTTTGCAGCGCTCTGTTTCACTGCACAGGCCCAGTACGCCACCTCCGGCGTTCTCAAACGTTCCGGCACGCACCTGAAACTGGACGGGGTGAAGCTCACTCCCCAAGAGCAGGCGACCCTTCTGTCCGACATTGACGGCACCGACTATACCCGGACATGGGACAAGGCAAAAGCCTGGCGGAACACGGGTATCGGCCTTACCATAGGAGGAGGCGTCGCCGCCGTCGGCGGCATGGGCGTCGCCCTCGTGGGCCTTCTCACATCCGCCTTCGGGGCAACCGCAGGTGCAGTCGTGGGCTCCATCGGAGGCCAGGAGTCGTCCCAGCAGGCGGCGCAGAAAGGGGCCGACGCGGGGAAACCCTATATTACCGGCGGCACGGTCGCCGCGCTGGTGGGGACAGCAGCCCTCGCTGCCGGCATTCCGCTGATCGTGGTGAACTGCCACAAACTCAACAGCGTCGTCCATACCTACAACGGAAAGCGTCCGGTCCCGCAGGTCCAGCTTGGCTCCACCCCCAACGGCGTGGGGGCCCAACTGGTTTTCTAAGGACATATATACGAAAAAAACGCCAGCCTGTGACAGCAGACTGGCGTTTTTGGTACTGGGTAGGAGAATCGAACTCCTATTGCGAGATTGAGAATCTCGAGTACTAACCGTTATACGAACCCAGCGGATAGGACTGCAAAGGTACGATAAAAATCCGAATCTCCAAATTTTTTATTTCAAAAATACGAAGAAAACAGCCATTACCAGGCAGAAAAAGGCTGCCAGAAGATTCCACTGGAAGGGCTGTCCCTTGAACAGGAAGGTGACGATAACGGTAAAGATGGTCAGGGAAATCACTTCCTGGATCACCTTCAGTTGCATCAGGTTGAACGGTCCGCCGTTTCCCTGGAAGCCAATCCGGTTGGCTGGCACCGTGAGGCAGTACTCAAAAAAAGCGATGCCCCAGGAGAAGAGGATGATGAGGATGAGCGGCCAGCCGGTGGAGATTTTCATCTCCTGCAGTTTCAGGTGGCCGTACCAGGCGAACGTCATGAATACGTTCGAAAACACGAGCATAAGAATGGTCCAGAATCCGTTCATGGTTTCATTTGTAATTGGGGCGCAAAATTAATAACTTTGCAAGACTAAATGAAATAAAACTAACTTTATATGACACTCATCAAATCCATTTCCGGCATCCGCGGCACCATCGGCGGCACCCCCGGAGAGGCCCTCACCCCTGTAGACATTGTCAAATTCACGGCCGCATACGCCGCCACCCTGCCCCAGCGGAAACCCGCTCCCAACGGCTCCCGTTACAAGATTGTCGTGGGCAAGGACGCCCGCCTGTCCGGCGACATGGTGGAACAGCTGGTCGTCGGGACCCTCGTGGGCTGCGGCATCGACGTCGTCAAATGCGGCTTTGCCTCCACGCCCACCACTGAAATGGCCGTCCTGTTCGCCCAGGCCGACGGTGGCATCATCCTCACCGCCAGCCACAACCCGCGCCAGTGGAACGCCCTCAAGCTCCTCAACGACAAGGGAGAATTCCTCACCGCCGCAGAAGGTCAGGCCGTCCTGGACGTAGCGGCCGACGAAGCCTTCCGTTTCGCGGAAGTGGACGCCCTGGGCACCATTGAGGAAGAAGATTTCACCGACAAGCACCTGGATGCCGTCCTGGCCCTCCCGGCCGTGGACGTGGAAGCCGTCAAGGCCGCTCATTTCACAGTAGTGGTGGACGCCATCAACTCCGTGGGCGGAATCATCATGCCCCGGCTGCTGAAACGCCTCGGCGTCAAGTGCATCGGCCTGAACTGCAACCCCACCGGCGATTTTGCCCACAATCCCGAACCGCTTCCCGCCAACCTCACGGACCTGTGCGAAACCGTGAAGAAAGAGAAAGCCGACCTGGGCGTCTCCGTGGACCCGGATGTGGACCGGCTCGCCTTCATCAGCGAAAACGGCGAGCCCTTCGTGGAAGAATATACCCTGGTCTCCGTGGCCGACTACCTTTGTGAACTAGCCCAAAAGGAAGGCAAGCCCATCGCCACCGTCTCCAACCTCTCCTCCACCCGCGCCCTCCGCGATGTGACGGAGAAGCATGGCGGCAAGTATTACGCCGCCGCCGTGGGCGAAGTGAACGTGACCACCAAGATGCACGAAGTGGGCGCCCTCATCGGCGGAGAAGGAAACGGCGGAGTCATCTATCCGGCCCTCCACGCCGGCCGTGACGCCATGGTGGGCGTGGCCCTGTTCCTGTCGAACCTGGCCCACAAAGGCATGAAAGTGAGCGAGCTCAAGAAGACCTACCCGCAGTACTATATCGCCAAGAACAAGCTCCAGCTCAGCGACCCGGCCCTCATCGAGAAGATCCTGTCCGAGCTCAAGAAAATCTACGCCTCCGAGCACATCAACGACATCGACGGCGTCAAGATTGACTTCGAAGCCTCCAAGACCTGGGTGCACCTGCGCAAATCCAACACGGAGCCCATCATCCGCATCTACTCCGAAGCCTCCACCCCCGAGGCTGCGGAAGCCCTTGGCAATGAGGTCATTGCCGTCGCCAAAAAGATCATCGGCTGATGTTCTCGTTCCGGACCACACCACTGGAGGACCAGCTGGACAAGGCCCTGCTCTACGGCAAGGTAGGCTGTTTCTGCACCCAGAGCTGCTGGGACACGGCCAAAGGCCGGTGGATGTGGGAACTGTTCTCCGCCCGCGGGAATCTCCAGACGGTCTTCACCCCCAGGGACGCCGAGCTCACCCCCGGCACCAACCACATCGTCTTCGAGGCCGACCAGCTCCGCGAACTGAACGCCGTCGTAGTGGAGATCCAGGACGTGGGCGTGCGCTGGTTCAACTACACCAAGGATGTGATACAGCTCATGGAGATGCTCAAGCTCCTGGGCGATGAAGCGCCTTCCCTGTATATCGTAGACCACATCAACCCGTCCGGCCGCGTGGTGGAAGGCACCATACCCGCCGTCGCGGGCGAGATGTACGTCCCGAAAGTCGCCCATCGGCACGGCCTTACGCTGGGAGAGCTGGTGAACCTGTACGCGGCGGAGATCGGCGCCAGATTCCCCATCCACGTCATATCGGCCATGGCCACGGACGCCGTCCGGCAGCTGATGCCCTGGACCATCGCGCCGGCGTCCGACATCCCCGGCCTGTTCAGTTCGTACCTGTACAGCGGCGGTGGACTCTGGAACAACACCACCATCACGCCCGGTATCGGCACCGCCCGGCCGTACGAGTACATCGGCGCGCCGTTTGTGAAGCCGCTGCACCCGGAAGATCTGCCGCAGGCCCACGGAGCGCTCCTCCGCCCCTGCTCCTTCACCCCGGCTGCCGGCCGGTACCAGGGGGAACGCTGCTTCGGATTCCAGATCATGCTGGTGCCCGGAGAGCCCTATCACAGCCTGCTGCACACCCTGCACCTGATGCGCTGGTTCCGCGAGCACTACTCCGCCTTCGAGTTCCAGCCCGCCTTCTGGACCAAACTCTCCGACCCGGTCCTGGAAGCCTACCTGAAGGAAGAAATCGGCTTTGACGTCGTGCAGGAGCACGTAAAAGTGGAAGAACAGAAATGGATCCGCAAGGCCAAACGCTATCTCCTGTACGAAGATCAGCCCTATCGGATGAAATAATTTGGAAGTCTGAAAGGAATTCACTATCTTTGCGGTCCCAAATTGTTAACGATTTTAGATTTTACGTAAAATGAAGAAAGGAATTCATCCCGAAACCTACCGTCTTGTAGCTTTCAAGGATATGTCCAATGACACTGTCTTCGTCACCCGTAGCTGCGCCCCTTCCAAAGAAACCCTTGAGGTGGAAGGCGTAGAATACCCCCTGGTGAAGCTGGAAATTTCCAACACTTCCCACCCCTTCTATACGGGCAAGGTGAAGCTGGTGGACACCGCCGGTCGTGTGGATATGTTCTATCAGAGATACAAGAGCCGCAAGAAATAAACATCTTCGGACAAAAGGTACAAAAAACGGCAGCCTGCAGAGCGGGTTGCCGTTTTTCTTGTCTTTCTCTTCCCTACAGGACCGTCCTGCTGACGGGAAGCGAGAACACGATGCCCACTCCTTCGGTGGACAGGCCGGCGTTCTTGTAGATGGCTTTCATCACCTCGTCCTTGATATCGGCCGGCACCAGGACCAGCACCACTTCCTTGTCGGGCTGGATGGCGATGTTGAAGAATTCCTCGGCCTCGGGGTTGGCGGAACCGCGGCCCCTGAGGATGCTGCCGCCCCGGGCGCCCGCCGAACGGGCCGCCGCCATCACATTCTCCGAATAGCCGGAATTGACAATGCAAACGATGAGTTCGTGTTTGTTCTCTTGCGCCATGTTATGCTTCCTCCATCACTCTTTTTTCGTTACTTAAAAAACCGTAGGGCAGCACGCCGATCATGCTGCTGAAGGGAATGGTGAAGGCCACGCCCTTGTAGTCCTTGCCTTTTTGAAAATTCTCTTTCAGGACATCCATGAGTTCTTCCGCCTCGTCGGCCCGGACAACGCCCGAGACAAGGGTCTTGGGACGGTCCGGAAGACCCAGGTAATTCAGGATGGTATGGGTGGTTCCCTTGACCGGCATCTGGAATTGGAAATTCACCTGGCGGGCCTGGATGAGACTGGAGTAATAGGCCGTCTTTTCCGAATGGACGATGGCCACCACCACTTCCAGCTTCATGGGTGCTATGTTTTTGTCTTGGGACATATTATTCGAAATAAATGATGGGATCTTCTTCTGCGGCCAGGATGCGGCGGAATGCCTTGTTGCGGCGCCGGCGCACGGCCACTACGGACTTGAAGCCCAGGCACTGGATGGTAATCAGCGGAGTCATGGCCACCATGGCCACCACGCCGAAAGCCAGCTCCATGACATTGCTTTCCCCCTGCATGGCCACGCAGGCGCCGATCACCATGGGCAGGATAAAGCTGGAGGTGAGCGGACCGCTGGCTACGCCGCCGGAGTCGAACGCAATGGCGGTATACAGCCGGGGCACCACGAACGAAAGGCCCAGCGACAGCGCATACCCGGGAATCAGGTAATACAGCAGCGAGAAGCCGTAATAGACACGGATGACCGAAAGGCCGATCGAAACGCCCACGCCGATCGAAAGGGCCGCCATCATCTGGGTGCGGCTCACTTCCCCGCCCGTGACCTCGTGGACCTGCTGGTTCAGGACATGGACCGCCGGTTCCGCCAGCACCACCACCATGCCGATGATGAAAGCGAAGCCGATAATGAGCAGCGGATGCGCCTGGGACAGTTCCTGGCCAATCTTGTACCCCATCGGCATAAAGGCCATCTCCACGGCGGCCAGAAAAATCACGAGGCCGACAAAGGCATACACGATGCCGAAGATGATCTGGATGATCTTAGTTTTGGGAAGTTTCAGGACGGCGAACTGCAGGCCGAAGAAAAAGACGACGATCAGCACCAGGGACTTGGCTACGTCCACCATCGTAGTGCCCAGGACGCTGTCAATACCCTCCGCGAGGATGGCGTCCATGGAATAGTCCGGGACGTGGTAGTCCAGGGTGCCGCTGGAGAGCATGGACAGGATGAGGACGGCCGCCACCGGGCCCACCGAGCACAGGGCAATGAGGCCGAAACTGTTTTCACTGGCATTCCGCCCGCCTACCGTCAGGGCGATGCCCACGCCGAGGGCCATGATAAATGGCACCGTGATGGGGCCGGTCGTGACGCCGCCGGAGTCGAAGCACATGGCCAGCAGGGGCCAGGACTCGTCGTTGTCCATCAGGAGGGCGGCCAGGCAGAACAACACCATGTAACAGTAGATGAGGATGTTGGTGAGGTCCGCATGGAAGATAATCTTCGCGACGCCCACCAGAAGCATGATCCCCACTCCCAGGCCGACGGTAAAGATCAGGACCGTTCCGTTCATGACGGCGCTCACCTGGCTGGCCAGCACCGACAGGTCCGGTTCCGCCACAGTGATCAGAAGTCCCATCACAAAAGCCACCGACAGCAGCAGGCCCAGCTTTTTTGACCGGGTAAGTCCCTCGCCGATGTACTGGCCCATAGGGGTCATGGCCAGGTCTGCACCCAGACTGAACAGGCCGATGCCGACTACCAGCATCCCTGCCGCCAGCAGGAAGACACCCAGTTCACGGGAGGAGATGGTGACCCATGGAGTGGCCGACAGGATAAGAACGAGCGCGCTGACCGGGAGTACGGACAGCAGGGACTCTTTCAGTTTTTCCGCCAGGCGATGCCACAGGTCCTGGAAATAAGAAGCGTCTTCCTTCATAGTTTGCGGGGTTTCATCCGCAAAGTTAATCAGAAAAAAGAAAAACTAAAAACAGAACTTGTATCCGATGCCCAGGCTCACATTGAAGGCCTACGCATCCCCGTGTCCGGCATCCTGTACATCGAGGGCTTCACGTACTGATCCCTCACAGTAGTTTCACCGCGATTGCTGCGCACGCCTCCGCATCGGAGAGCGCGTGATGATGCCGCGTGAGGTCATATCCGCAGGCCGCCGCGACCGTCTGCAGCTGGTGATTCGGAAGCCGACGCCCATAGTACTTCCGGGATGCGGCCAGGGTATCGTAGAACACATAATCCGGATAATCCATCCGGTACACCCGGTGTACGGCCTTCAGGCAGCCTTCGTCAAAACGGGCGTTGTGCGCTACCATCGGCAGACCCTCGACCAAGGGGGCAATCCTGGCCCATACCTCCGGAAACAACGGCGCATCTTCCGTATCTTCGGCCGTCAGTCCGTGAACCCGCTGGCAGAACCACTGGTAGTACTCCGGTTCCGGGTGGATAAGGCTGTAGAACGTATCCACCACTTCACCGCCGCGCACAATCACCACCCCCACGCTGCAAACGCTTGAGGGCTGCTCATTTGCCGTTTCAAAGTCAATCGCTGCAAAATCAGTCATATACAAAATTACGCCGAATTCCCGCAATATGCAAATTTACTGCTCCCAGTGCATGGAAAAGCCGTCTCATTTCTGACAAAAATAACTACATTTGTAACTCAGTTATAATTGCGTATACCATGAGTAAAGAAAGAGAGATCTGGATTGACTGGCTTCGGATCATTGCCTGTCTGTTTGTCATGATGACCCACTGCTGCGAGGTGTTTTATTTCGGCGACGGCGGAACCCTGGTCATGACCAAGGCGGATGCATTCTGGGTCACGCTCCTGAATACGTTCACCCGGGCCTGCGTCCCGCTGTTCGTGGTGGCGTCCAGTTATCTGCAATTCCCCATTCATTACTCCACCGGGGAATTCTTCCGCAGAAGGCTGGTCCGCATCCTGATTCCCTTCATTATTTGGTCGCTGGTCTACGCCTTTGCCTGGGGAGATCCGCTGCAGAACCTGAAGGATCTCTCGCTCAACTTCAACTATTCGGCCGGTCATCTTTGGTTCGTATACATGCTGCTGGGCGTCTATCTGATCATGCCGCTCCTCTCCCCCTGGGCCGAGAAGGTCGGGAAAAAAGAACTGCTGCTGTTCCTTGGCATCTGGATCTTCTCGACCCTCATTCCCTTTATCCGCCAATGGGCCGGAGGGCCGGGAGAAGTCATCTACGGTCCTTCCGGGATTCCCAACCTGGCCAAATATCCCCTCTGGGGCGAGGCCAGCTGGAACAGCTACGGCACTTTTTACTATATCAGCGGTTTCGTAGGGTATCTGCTGCTGGGACTGTATTTCCGCAGATTTGTCAAGCCGCTCTCCTGGACGAAGACGCTTGCAATAGCCCTTCCCCTTTTCGCCGCGGGATTCGCCATCGGCGCCCATGGTTTCTACAGCCGCGTCCTTAAAGACGCCGGCGGTGTTTTCCCGGTATCTGGCCCGGTCGGCTACGCAGCCATCTGGGAGACCACCTGGTTCAACGACACATTCGGCCTTGCACTAATGACCATCGCATGGATTCTGGTCATCCGGAAAATCACCTGCGCCGGTCCCTTCTACCGCAAAGTCATCCTGCCCATATCCAAGGCCAGCTACGGGATGTATCTGTGCCACATGCTCATCCTGAGCAGTGCCGCCACATGGATATGCGGTTTGCTTAAACGTGGCACAGAGGGAATTCTCGGCTTCTGGACAACGCCCGTCGAAGTACTCTCCACCGCCCTCATCACCTTCATCACCACGGCCATACTTTGCGTACTGGCACAAAAAATCCCCAAAATCGGGAAGTATATTGTCGGGTAGGCTGGAGATGGCATAAACCTCAGCATACGCTTCTCCAAGGAAGAGCACAAGGAGTTGTCTGACTATATCTCTGCCTGGATGCAATCCGTAGGGACAGGGAATACCGGGAGTTCAGGAAAAAGGTGTAACTTTGTACCGTAAAAAACCGCCGTATGACCACTCCTTTTACAGATTGCCACTGCCATATCCTCCCAGGGTTGGATGACGGAGCCACTTGCGTGGCTGAATCAGCCATTCTGGCAAGGCATCAGGTGAAATGGGGATTCCGCAAGGCTGTCTGCACGTCTCACAGGGTTCGCAAGTACCCCAATACTCCGGATGATGTAAGGAGGGCATGCGACCTTCTTCGGGAAGAGCTTTTCAAACAGGGTATCGCCTTGGAACTGGAGCCTTCCATGGAATACCGTCTCATTCCGGAGACGTGGCCGGAGACCCTGGAGAAAGGCTGGCTCCTTCCCTGGGAGGGCAATCACATCCTCATTGAACTTCCCATCCACAATGCTTCAAAAATCGGCGACATAGTTCCCGAGGATGAGATAAAGAGGCTTCTTGACATGGGATACCAGCCTGTCCTGGCCCATCCGGAGCGGTATCTTTATCTCGATATGGAGAGGTATCTCTCCCTCAAGGAGGCAGGAGCCCTGTTCCAGAGGAACATCGGCTCCATTGAGGGGCTCTACGGAGAGGCCGTCAGTGTCAGGGCGGAAGCACTGCTCTCAGAGGGAATGTACGACCTGCTCGGCTCGGATCTTCATAATGAGCGCTATGCGGCGTTCTTCGACTCGTTCGGGTTCAACGTAAGCCAGTAAAGGTATGAGGTTCAAGCACACGGACAGGCCGGGCTTTTGGCTCGGGTTCATAGACTTCTTTACGGCGGGACTTTTCTTCCTGCTGTACATGCCTCTCGGCGGCCTTCAGGACGAGCTGGATGAAATCCTCGGCCGGAGGACACAGCGTTACTGGGTGGCCTATCTCCTTGGAATCCCCACGGCGTTCATCTACCCGCTTGTCTGGATGGCCCGGATTGCCGAAGAGCTAAAGGCCAAGGCCATCGACATGGGAATCGAGGGTCCCCACACCTCCTGGTGGCACATGTTCGGCTGGAACACCTTCGGCCTCCCCCTCATGGGGCCCGCCGTCGCCACCTGGCGCTTTTTCGACACGCTCAATAAGATAGAGAGGAAACTTAACGGGGACACCGTGAAATGGCACATCGACAACCAAGAATGGGTGAAGAGAGGATGATCCAACAGATGCCGGCTTTCCTTCTTTAACCACGGGCTTTCAGTCAGTAGGCAAATACCATCCGCTGGAAATCCACGCCGAAGGCATGGCGGATTTCCTCCTTCCTGAAGCCAATCTCTTCGTAGAGCTTTATCAGGTGCGGCATGTCATGGTCAGCGTATCCAGGTAGTACTCCCCCGGGTCGGCCTCCTTGGCCTTCATCGCGGCCTTTATGTCTTCCTGGATCTGTTGTTCGAGTGTCATAATCATACCTATAGTTCAGAATGCAAATTTACTCTTTTTAAGCGAGATGTTCAAGGCGGCATTGCAACCCGGTTGCAAAACAATCTTCGTAGATTTGCAGCGTTATGAGAATTGGACTTATCGACAGGGCGATGTACGCCGTCATGGCATCGGCCTGTATCAAAGAGCTCAGGAAAGAGCACGCGGACTGGGACGGAAGTGCCATTCGGAGGAATGCGCGCAGGCGGTTCGGAAGGATGATGAAGGAAACCCCTTCCATCGGCTCCTACCGGAGCAACTGCTGGAAGATGAACCTCGTGGGCGGAGCCGTCTGGTTCTCCCTGTATGAAGCGGTGGAAGAGTTGTATGGGAGAATGAGTGATGATCTCTACGGAAAGATGTGCAATGCCACCTATGCCATCCCCATCATGGCCTGGAAGTATGCCTCCACGCCGTTCTTTACCGAAAAGTACCAGGATGCCTACATCCGGAAGATAGACAAGGCGAACCGCATCAGGTCCGAGTATAACTGGACCACCCATTACGAGAAAGGTCCCACGCCGGATTCCTTGAAAATACGTTTCACCACCTGCGGTCTCTGCGCCCTCGCTACCCGTACCGGTCACCGGGATATCCTTCTCATCATGTGCCGGACCGACTACACGGTGGCGGACGCCATCGGCGCCTGCCTGCATCGTGACAAGACGCTGGCTACCGGCGATTCCTGCTGCGACTATCTCTATACACGTCCCGGGAGCGAAGCCGAAAAAAGATGGCTGGCAGAGCACCCGGAAGGGTCATTCATTTCCAAGTAAGCCGATAAAAAGTATCTAGCCATGTTCTGGGACAGGGTCGCCGGGGCCAGAAGAGCGGCTTCCATCCCCGCCTTGAACCATCCGGGGACTTCGCCATCGGCCTCGTAGAACTTCTCGACGGGTTTCAGGGGGTGCTGTTTGCCATTGTCAACGCCATAGCCCAAGGCGATGACGCAGTGAACCTCTTCTCCCTCGGAGACGGAGATAACCTCATCTATTTCCTTGAACGTCAGGCACAACCGTCTCCAAAGGCTCCGATACATTCACCGACGCCGCTTTGTAGTGGAGGAACCTTTCTATCAACTTCATAGAAACCGAGACTTGATATTACAAAAATAAAATGTTTTCTTGAAAAACCTATTCCTCCTGTTTTCCAACGGGTTGTATATAGAGAAGTCCTGTCGTGTAGTTATTTCGCAAATCCTTTCTTCAGGAAATCGGCAAAAGGAATGTGGATGATGCCCTCCCATTGGGAGGAATCCATGTATGGTGTCATGGATATGACATATTTGGGATAGTTGTCCTTGATGGGC
>OCTW011590880.1_pt1 | contig 37356 bp, 34 predicted proteins | sample 1539671 | NCBI WGS metagenome assembly OCTW01 (sample SAMN02144230, study PRJEB22623) | gut metagenome | biome: sheep rumen | host: Ovis aries | place: New Zealand
ACATACCTGGTTACGGCATTACCCACTCCCAAATCAAGCAGCATAAGGTAGCTGACAATCGAGGCGGACAGCTTATATACACCGTACTCGGCGCCGCCGAGCGAGCGGATAATAAACGGCGTCAGCAGAAGCGTGGAAAGCACTTCCAAAATCATCAATATATATGATAAGAGCACTCCTTTTTTTCTGCTCATGAAAACTTCCTCTCGTTAAATAAACACGAAACACCTGACTAAAGGTTACGGATATCGGCGCGAAAACGCTCCTCAAGCTGCAAAATCACTTTGCGGCTGTCATAGGGTGTTTCGTAATCTATTTTTTTAATAACATTTGCAATCTCCTGCGGAGAATCCGTATTGTAGTAATACAGCAAATCGTTCATCTCGGACTTTTTTAATACATCTATCGGGAAGGTCACTACCCTTAAATTATTGGCAAGATACGATATAACCTTTGACGGAAATGAGGTTGCATTAAACTTTGCCGCGGGATTTTGCGTACTCAATCCAACGTCACAGCGCTGCAAATAGCGGTTATAATCATCTCCGCTGAGAATTCCGTCATAAACAATTTCGCAGGCGTCTATTTTAGAATGATCTTTAATAAAAGCTTTAAGCCGATTAACGGCATCATCTGTTCCAATTCCGAGAATATGCAGACAATACTTTTCGTCCAAAAACCTTGCAGTCTCAAGTGCTGTTGTTAATCCGCCCTTGTTAGGATCAAAAGAACCCGTATAAGTAATATGTTTTCTTCCGTCATTAAAAGGATTCGACGGCAATGTTTTTACATCATATGCACCGTAAATTATAATTTGGGGTTTGCCCTTTTTGTTGACTTTCGAAGCTAAAATATCCGTAGGGAACATATATGAATCAGCCGAGTCCAAAAACTTTTGCTCTGTTTTTTTGTTGCGTTTTGAGCGCACAAAAACATCATTATATATTTCTTCCGTCTCCAAAAGTAAATGGAAACGTTTTATTTTATGAGCCAGCATTACGCTGCGCATAATTGCGAGAGAATGATAAACAATGATTTTTTCATCTTTTTTTGTGTTAAACAAAAGGAACAAAAAAACAGTCAAACTGCGTCTAATCATTTCTTTCAGTTTCCACAACTTACTGTTTCTGAATTTGACGGTTTTAAAATATCTGACGCTTGTATGCTCGCTGAGCTGTTCCGTTTCAGGCTTCATTGAACGGGGCGCAGTCATAGAGCAGGAAACTATTTCCACATCTATGCTTTCCTCATTAAAAGCCGAACATATATATTTAATTTTATTAACTGCAGCAATAGTTGCCGGACGGTTATTCGGTTTTGAATCAAAAAAGCAGAGATATTTCATTATGATACCTTAATATAAAAAGATTCCGTAAGCGGAATCCGCGACCAAAGCCGCAGATTCCGCGAACGGTTAAATATTATGTTACTTGTTATCCGATAAGCAAAGTGTTACGAATTGTATTAATCTGTGATTCTGTAACTCCGCAGTCAATCAAATATGCAGTTGCCTTATCCTTAAGCGTATTGCCTGAATAAGCCTTCAGACCTGCCTTAAGTGTGTTAAGCTTCTGTTTGTTGTAAGTGCGGAACCAGTTCGACAGGCTATACTCTGTTGTAGCGTCTGTCTCGCTCAGTCCGAGAGCTGCCTCAAGAATATAACAAACTGTACCTGTTCTGTCTATACCGTGTGTGCAGTGTACATAGATAGGATAATTATCGGGGTTAGCAAGGTCGGTAAATATTTCTTTAATATTTGCCTTTCCTTCCTCGGTAAACGCATCGGCATATACTGTTGCGTCATAATACTTGTGTGTTACCGTATCGCCGAGCATATCCTTTCCGCCTACTTCGGGTGAACGGAGATCCATCTCTGTCTTAACCTTAATATCGTTAAGCATAGTGTTGATACCTGCTGCTGTTATCTTTGATTCGGGATCAACAACACCGTCAAGCTCTGCACCGCGGATAATCATCTTTTCCTTAATCTTTTTGCCGTCGGTTGTTACCCAACCGCCGAGATCACGAACATTCTTTACGCCGTTGATGTCAACGCCTACAACCATCTTTCCTTCTTTGTCAAAGGTGTAATAGCCGGGCGAAACAGGTGAACCGTTAGGATATGTCTTGCCTTCTACGAAGGAATCTGACAAATATATTCTCTTGTTAACGGTGTATTTATGACCATCGTTGATAAAGAAGAAGTATCCGTTATAGTAAATAAGCTGGTATGCGTTTTGACGAACACTGTTGAGGTAGAAGAATCCGTCGGGCTGAGGACCGTTTTTAACCTGCATTACACCGTTTTCGTCAAAGGTGTAATAGCCGGGATTAAACGGAGTACCGCTTGTAAACTGCTCACCGAGATAGATTGTTGCACTCTTGGCATACTTATGAGCATCGCTGATAAAGTAGTAATTATCCTCAAACTCAACAAGCTTATATGCCTTTTGGAAAACACCGTTGAGGTAGAAGTAACCGTCACTCTGAGGACCGTTCTTTAAATTGAGCTTGCCTTCTGAGTCGAAGGTGAAGTAGCCCGGTTCAAAACCGGTGCCTTTTGTGAACTGCTCGCCGAGATAGAGAGTTGTGTTCTTGGCGTACTTATGTCCGTCACTGATAAAGTAATAATCGCCCTCAAACTCTACTAACTTGTAAGCGTTCTGGAGCACACCATCAAGGTAGAAGAAACCGTCAGCATCGGGACCGTTCTTTAAGATGAGCTTACCTTCTGAATCAAAGTTGTAATAACCGGGTGTGAGATCGGTGTTATTTGTAAACTGCTCTGACAGATACAGCTTAACATTCTTAGCATACTTGTGACCGTCGTATACAAAGTAGTAGTTGCCTTCCCAGTTAATAATCTGATATGCGTTCTGGCGAACACCGTTTAGGTAGAAGAAACCGTCGCTTTGAGGACCGCTCTTGTCATCCATCTTTCCGGTTGCGTCAAAGTAGTAGTAGCCCGGTGTAAGCTCTGTACCATCCGTGAACTTGTCTGTCAAATACAGCCTAACATCCTTGGCGTACTTATGACCATCGTATACAAAGTAGTAATGATTGTAGTACTTGATAAGCTGATAAGCGTTCTGGCGGATGCCGTTGAGATAGAAATAACCATCCTCGTCTGGTCCGTTCTTCAGTTCAATCTTACCGGTTGAATCAAATGTGTAGTAACCGGGAGCGAGGTCTGTGCCGTTTGTGAACTGCTCGGACAAATAGAGCTTAACATTCTTAGCGTACTTGTGAGCGTCATAAATAAAGTAGTAGTTACCTTCCCACTTAATAAGCTGATAAGCGTTCTGGCGAACATCGTTGATGTAGAAGAAACCGTCCTCATTAGGTCCGTTTTTCTTGTTCGTAAGCATCTTGCAGTCGTCGCCGAAGTAGTATGTTCCGGGCTCTACATAGCCGTGAGCGCCTGCTTCGTCAATGTATCTTGAGCTGTTGCGGAGAGCCTTGAATTTTCCGGGGAAGTAATAGAAATCACCGTTGTAATTAACAAGACCTGCAACCAGCAGATGACCGCCGGAGATATAGTAGATATCTCCGTCAGCGTTATTGGTGAAGAAGATACCGTTCTTTGTAATTGTCTCAATCAGCGCACCGGTTTTCTCATCAAAGTGATAGAGAGTAGCAATCTGTCCCTGTGCAACCGGAGTATAGCCGAGAGCAGCGTGACCGGAAGCGTCAAAGTGATATGTCTTTCCGTCTTCCTCAAACCAGCGTGAGTGCAGACATTCGCCTGCCCAGTAGTAAGCAAGACCTACGCCGTCGTTTACCCATGTGCCGTGCGCGAGGATATTGTTCTCGAATGTGTAGGTTATACCTGAAATTTCAACGTTGCCGTTTACGGCTGCATAATTATCGTCGAAGTAGTATACATCGTTTTCAATTGTCTGCCAGCCCTTAACAAGCTTGTTGTTGATTGCATAGTAGGTTTTTCCGTTCATCTCAAACAAACCTGTGCCTGCCTGATAAACGTCTCCGCAATCCGAGCATACAAACTTATCGCCGTCAAGCTCATATGTGTGACCCTTGGCGGGAACCACGGTACCCCAGTCGATTACCGAGCCGCAGGTCTCGCAGTAGGTTCTGTTTTCGTAGCCTTCCTCTGTGCAGGTCGCTTCCCTGTTCTGAACCGTGAGCTCGGCATCGTGCTCATGCCATGGAGAAACCTTGTTACCTGTAACAGCTGTTTCCTCAGAAATTGATCCGCCGTAGGTGCCCGATGTCTTGTCGGTATAAACAACCTCGCCGTAGAGCACGTTTGCTTCCATAAGGAGCACGGGCTCACCGTAGGTTGTAGCGTATCTTGCGGCTGCTGTCATCTTCTTGGGAGCAGCCGAGGAATCGCCGCCTACAAGGGTATCCTCGTTAAACGACCATACACGTGCGGGAAGTGAAACAAGTACTTGCTCGCCTGTAAGGTCTGTATTACCGGTCTTTGTAATTGTAATTGTGGCAATGTTATCCTTTACGCTGTTGAGCTCATAAGAAGCCTCAAAGCCCTTTGCAACGATCATATGATCGAGCTCCCACTCGTGAGCGGACTGAAGCTCAATAGTTGTTGTAACACTGTCAATATTTTCGATAGCATCAGCCTTTACGTCTACATAGTAAACCGAGCCTGCTTCGATTGTGTTGTTTTTATCGTTGTGACCTAACAGCCTTACAGCACTCTTGGCGGCCGTGCTGTCAACTGTAATAGTCTTTGTGAGGGTTGTTGAGTTACCGAGCTTATCTGCAATCTCAAATTTAACGCTGTGCACGCCGTTAGAAAGTACAACGTTCTGAACTCCCATTGTGTTTCCGGAAGCCTTTACATTTCTCTGGGCGATACCGTCAACATAGATTTTTGCGGAGTTATAATCAAGACCCTCTGCGTTTGAAGCGGCAAAGTCGGCAACATTTGCATCGAAAGAAACCTTGTTTACATCAATAATCTGGTTATTAAACGCAATGTTTGTATCATTGGTGCAATATGTGGGGTTGGAAATAACAGGAGGCTCACGGTCGTCAACAGCAGAGCTGTAGTCGAGAGTGAAATCGTCAAGATAGTATGTCATTTCCTGAGCCTCTGAGGGCTTAACATACATACGCACAAATGACGGAGAACGGTAAATATCGTTAAGGGGATCTACCAGCTTAACATAATTATTAGCCGTGAGGTCTGCCTTAATATAAATCCATCTGTTTTCCGGAATATCCGATTCTTTAAGAGAATTGATATTCTTTCCGTTATACTGCATATTAAGCTGAGAACCGCTCAGTGTCGCGGTAGCTGATTTGCCCTTCATAACTGTAAGCTGGAATGCCTGGGCACCGGCGTTTTTGGCTGTGTAGAAACCCTTTGGAACATAACACCAGCAACCGAATGATGTGGCCGCCTTGCCGTTCGCCACGTCACGAAGAACAGTGTTGCCTGTTTTGTTCCAAATAATGGAGTAAACCCAACTGTTGAATTCAACGTTCTTCATATCAAAGGTAACAGCAAGAGCCTTGTCACCGCCGTGAGCTTGTCCGCCGTTTTCGATTGACGAAAGCTTTGTGGTTGTTTTATTACTCCATGAAATCTGTCCACCTGAGAACAGTGTACGGAACGGAGTAGAGAAGTCGCCCTTTGTTGTGAGCGCAACACCGCTTTCTCTGAGATATTGGTCAACCTCATCCGTACCGGGCCAGCTGCTGATGTCGCCGTCCTCAAAGTTCCAGAGAACCTCAGATCCCTTACCGTAGTTTACCGTGTAGGTAAAGGGAGTGTTTGTGGGTTTGTAATTAATTGAAATAGCCGCACTTGCTACAGAAGTATCGTCTGTTGCGGTGAATTTAAGACCGTCAACTGTACCGCCGTTTGCCGGTGATACGGAAATGTCGTACGCTCCTGTTGTATAAACATCGTTCTCGCCGATTTTTGCTACCATCGGAAGAGTAATTGTGCGCGTTTTATCTGCTGTTGAATAAGGTAAAGTTGTTGAAACGGAGGAAAGCGAAAGCTCTGTGGGGTTAGCGATATGAATTGTCTTTTTTCCGACAACTTTGCCACCCGAAACAACCTGAATATCAACTGCGCCTGTTGTTCCGTTAGAGTTGAATGTTCCGTTACTTACTGTTCCGAACGAAGAATCTGAAAGCGACCATGAAGCATCAGCGGGCATATCCATTGCGTAGCCGTGAGTGTCAATAGCCTCTGTCTCAAATGTGTAGCTTGTTCCCGGAGCGAAGTAATCGTAATCAGAATTGACGTTTACATTGTTAAGCTCGCCTGTAGGACCAACATTTGAAACGATAAATACACCGTTAAGTGTAGGACGCTCTGCGCCGTCGCAGGGAACTGAACGCATTGTTATGTCGGTTTCGCCGGCTCGCTTTGTTACAAAGCCCGAAGAACCGCCGCCGTCGCAGTTAAACGCCCATTTACATCCGAGTGCGAGCATTGCCTCGCCTTCCTCATATCCGGAAAAACCGACCGAGTTGTTCGCTCCGCGTCCATCGTTCATTACGAGCACGAGAGTACCATCCTCTTTAACGCCGATCATCGAACGGGCTGCCGCGTCACTGCGGCTGACCGTGGTAGAAACAAGCTTTCCGTTGTTTACTACCATAGCAAAGTTTGCTCCGATAGCCTGCCACTCGTCTCCGCGCAGACCCTGTGCTTTCGTGCGCAGCTCGCAGTAGCAAGTGCCGTCGTTGTTTTTGTAAACACAGAGAAGTGTCTGACAAGCTCCGCTGTGGAAGTTGTTTACACCGCCCTTTGCATCTACAAGAACTTTTCCGTTGTAAACGAGGTATGAATAAGGAGCGTTGTTGTCATAAGCAAGCGCTGTGTTCATACCGCAAACAACGTTGTAGCCGAGCTCCTTCTCGTATTTGGCAGCCATATCTGTCATACCTGCCGCTGCCCAGTTGTTTACATCAGTAATGTCTTTATCGATGTTGTAATATCCCGGAATAATCGAGATATCGGGATTAGACGGGTCGCATTCGAGCACATGCATTACCTGTCTGCGATTACCGTCAGAGTTGTTTAGGACAATCTCTGTTTCTGTCGCAGCACCGGGTACCAGCGTCCAATCCTTTTTGGAAATGACGTTGTAGTAGTCGTTTGTTCCGAATGTTGAGCCGTCGTATACAACATTGTCATCTGACCACGCTGCAAACGCTGTCAGCGGAAATGTGCTGAAAAGCATCAATACACTCAGGAAAACCGCTACTACTTTTACTGACCTGTGGTTTTTCATTCTTTTTTCTCCTTTTCTTTCGGGTGATGTCCCTTATTTTTTATATTCTGCCGTTAAAGCATTATATACTGTTTGATTCTGATGTATCTTTTACGCTGATTTTGCGGTCCGACAAAACCGTAATATAGTCTATATATGAGTGTTGCAAATCCATTTTCTCATAAAAATGATGTCCTTGCTGCTCTTGTTCAGGAGGATCGCTGCGCCAATCCCCATATTTACGGGTAAGATACTCGTCAAATTTTTCCGGCACCGTCACTGCGAGCCCCTCAAACAAAGAGCCTGCACCTTTGCCGTATTGTGATTTATCGGTATATTCAAGTTTTCCCTGCCAGTTACCGTGGTTGCAAACAATTTGCGAATCCGTGTTGTTGTAAGCTGTCAGTAACCTCTCATACTTTTTTATCAGCTTAGGAATTCTTTTGTCTACCCCGAGCATGAGGTTAAATCTTCTTATAATCTCTCCCGGCAGAGTACGTTTAGTTTCATAAACAGTTGCCAAAAGATGAGTATAATACCATTTTTTTATTTCAAAAATATGTTGGGTTAATCTTTTTTTCGGATACAAATCCAGTGGGAAAATATCAATATAAACCCCATGGTTTATATTGAGAGAATGTATGCTGCTTTCTATATAAGTTGTTTGGGAATTTCTGATTTTAGCGAAAATCAGCGGGTACGCAGGATCTGTTTCATAGGTTTGCAAAAAATACGGTTCACTTAAATATTTTTGAGCTTCTTTACAGAAACGCTCATAGTCATCCCTGAACATACCGACGTCAATATCGTCGTCCCAAGGGATAAAACCTTTGTACTTTACCGCTCCCAATGCCGAACCGCATACCAAAAAGCATTTTATTCCAAGCAATTTGGTTATACGCAGCACCTCTTTGAGCATATCAAGCTCAAGCTTTTGAAGTTCTGTCATATATTTCCTCGTACAGCTTTACGTATTCTGCATATGTTTTGCTTTTGTCAAACTCAGCGGCTTTTTCAATGCAGTCCGATGATTTAATCACTCCGTTAAAGCTGATTTCCTCTATACTCTTTTGGAGAGCGTCTACATCTCCGCATGGAACTGTTATGCCGCTTTTTTTATTTATACATTCCGGGCTTCCGCCCGTATTAAACGTTATTACCGGAGTACCGCATGCATTAGCCTCAATGTTAACAAGTCCGAGCACTTCTTCTCTTGTGGGGTTTACAAACACATCGGCGGCAGTATATATTTCCGCCAGTTTCTCCCGGCTTTCTGTACGCGGAATTGCAATAATATTTTCCGGAATATTTCCGTTTAAATAGCCCGCTCCTACCAAAACAATGGCGTATTTTTCCTTATCAAGTCTTTTTGACAACTCAACAAAAACATCCAGTCCCTTTTTATAATCCCAGCTAAAAGCAACTCCGAGAATAATCTTTTTATCAGCGTGGATTTTATAATGTTCTCTGAAGCTGTTTTCGGTCGGGCGGAACACTTTTGTGTCGATACCGTTATTTATTGTTTTGACAGGATAATCCTTAAAGATGGATTGCAAAACTATTTCTCTTAACCATTTCGATGGAGTTACAATCGTTAAATCAAGCCCGTTAAACAACTCTCGCTTTTTTTCGAAAAGCGTCTTGCTCCTGTCAAAAAACAAGCTGTAGTCTTTGTACTGAGGGCAATCGCAGCATGCTGTTTTCCATTTTTCACATCCGCAAATCGTAAAATGAGGACAATAAGCGGTAAATGCCCAGCAATCGTGAAAAGTCCATACCAGTTTGGTATTTGTTTTTTTGAAATATCTAAATAAAATCTCAATATCACAGTCGTGACCATGGATATTATGTATATGGACTATATCGGGGTTTATTCTTTTTATCTCGGAAATTATCCTTCGGGTTGCTTTTTTTGAATTAAAACCGTAATTCCCGAGTATTCTTGACTTAACAGCCTGCAATTTGATGTATCTGTCGCTTGAGCACCGGATTCCAAGCTGATAACCATTGCCTCTGCTGCTGAACAAAATGTAGTTTTCTATACGGTTAATATTAAGCAGTTCGCTTATACCCAAACAAATTTTGCCTGTGCTTCCTACTCCGCAAGTAGCGTTAATCTGAACTACTTTCATACCGGATTCTCCCAAAAGAAGTGATACGGGAAAACATTTAGATTGTTTGATCTAAAGATAGCGTTAACAAGGAAATAACCAAGGAAAAAAACAATCATAATATTTCTTCCCCACTTTGCAAACTGATTCCAGCGAACACTGCTTGACTCTATAATTTTCGGTATCAGAAGAGGAATAAAAATTATGAAATAATAATTCATCCTCATCGCCCAAACATTCAAAGGTGCAAACATCTGGAGAACCAATGCCAAAAGCAAAAAATTCCTTAGCCCTATAGTTTCGCTGTCCAGCAGATTTTCATCCGGAATAACATATGAAAAAACCGCGAAAAATATAAATAGTACAATCATCGTATAGGCGCCCGTTGATGTTACGGTTCCCTGATAATTTGTAAACCGTTCGGCTATTGCGGTTAAAAACGAAAAAATCGGTTTGTTAAAAACAAATACTGCCAAAAGTACGGGTACAACAAAGAACATCCATTTTCTTTTTATTTTAATATGGTAAAGCGGATACATCAAAGCTATAATAAACGCACTTGTATGAAACAAAACCGCTAAGACAACCGTAAGAATAAAAAACACAAGTTTTTTATTTCTGGTGAATTCATACGCAATAAACCCAAGACCAACCGCCAGCATTTGTCTTATGCCCGAGAACATCATAACAAAAGTGGACATTGTGCAAAACAGAGCAATAGTCAGCGCTGCGTCGTTGGAAACTCTCCTGTACGTCGGATAAATCAACGCGCTTACCAACAAACCCATTACCGCAATATAAAAATGATGATTGGTAGAAATTAATGCCAAGAGTTTGTTTAGAACCTGAAAACCTATTTCAGCAGTGCCCTTTCCGATTGCCGACCAGTTCATTCTGGCATTGTTTTCAAATATAATCAGATAGTTTGCAGTATCTGCGCCGACTTTTTCATGCCGGAACATTATAAGAAAAGTCAGGATAATGAAGAAGAAAAACAAAGGAAGATTTTTTATATATATCCTGTTGATTTTGATACTTCTCACAAAGGGAGATATCGCAATAGGAACAAATAATAAAATTATAAATGGTATCATGCATTATCTCCTTGTTTTTGCGTTAATATGTAATAAAAGCAATACTGTTTATTTGCTGCTGCGCCTCGATAATCCGGCAATCCCTCTATACGCTTTCCTGAGTACAGGACGAAAAACGGCGTATACGTTGTATACACAAAGCTTTGCCTTATGTTTTGGTGTAAACAAACCGCTGCCTTTGGAGATTGAAACGCATTTTTTGCATATGTCGGAATTGCCGTGTATGGCTTCTCCTTTGGCGTATACATAAATGCAGTTGTTATCCTTTGTACTGACTTCGAGCAGCTTTTTCGGGATGATGTTTCCGATATATCTTGCGTCGTGATGGTACAGTTTTGACTGTGTAAACGTAGCCTGTTGTGAATGAACACGTGAAAGGACACACTTGTCGGGGATTATTATCAAGGAATATTTCGCGAGAAAGATATTCCACCACATCAAAACATCTTGACAGTAGCGTAACTTTTCATCAAAAAGGCCTGCTTTTTCAAAAGCTTTTTTGGGAATGAGCATTCCGCAGCCGTTTGCGCCGTACTTTGTGATATACATAACAGCCTTTTCCCAATCCAAATGTCCCGAAATGGTTTCTCTGCCGTTTTGGTTTGCAGCAATAGGTGTTAGGTCCGGATTTACCTGAACATAGTCGCAAAGAACGACCGTATTATTTAAAGCGCAATCTTTAATTGCATTGATTTCTTTTTCTACCTTATCGGGCGTATATAAATCATCGTGAGAAAGCCACGAAAAATAATCACCCTTCATATTCTTAATTCCGGTATTCAAAGCAGATGAAACTCCGCCGTTCTCTTTTTTTATATAACGGATTTTATCTCCGTATGACAAAGCGATTTCTTCTGTTTTTCCGTTGTCATTTGAACCGTCGTTAACTACAATAATCTCAACATTGTTATAGGTTTGGTTCAGCGCACTGTCAATCGCTTCCGACATATAATCAGAACCGTTATAAACAGGAACGACAATAGAAACCAAAGGCATATAAGACATATCAGCAAGCTCCTAAATTAAAATCTTGTCCGGAGAAAACCAATCATTTTTCCCATGATCAAGAGCATAAACGCATTTTTCTTCTTTCCGAAGAAAAAGAATAGTTTCCAATGAACAGGCATTTTTGAAATATCCAGCCTTGATAAAGCATACTCATACAAAGAATTGCTCAAAACATTTTTTCCAAGCCTGCGGCTCATCACGTACATTCTTTCGCCGGAAAATAATTCAATAAGTGTTTGCCCGAGAATATCCATTGCTATACGATTATAATAGCTATCCAATACTTCCTTATCAGACTCGCCGATTACTTCCATAATTTTAGAATATAAATTAAGTCTTTTTCTTACAAACTGCTCTTGATATGTACTTGAAAGCGTTTGATTTTCACTTTTGCGGTAATGAAGAAAATATCTGTCAATATATACCGCGCTGCCGGCACTCTTAAAATAGCAAATATTAAACAGCAAATCCTCAGTTCCGATCTCCTTGGTATCCTCAAACCTTAGTGCGCCTATTATTGATTTTTTATACAGCTTGTTGCAGGCAGAAGATAATACATCCAAATTTTCGGGATGGCATAGTTTTTCTCCATACGGACCTACTACAGAAAGGTATAACCCACGATAATCATCTCCCGTATAAAGAGTTGGAACTGCAGGCAAAACATCTCTATTAAGACTTCTGTCGGGATATTCCCTTAAATATGACCATATTACAGTGTCAGCATTATATTCCTTTGCTTTTTTAACTGCTTGTTCAACAGTATCTGCGTCAATCCAGTCGTCACTGTCAATAAACAATAAATATTCGCCTTTCGATTTATCAATTCCGGTGTTTCGCGCACCTGACAAGCCCATATTATCCTGGTGAATCACGGAAATATTACCGGTTACTTTTGCGTAACTGTCACAAATCAACTCGCTGCCGTCGGAAGAACCGTCGTCAATCAAAAGGATTTCTAAATTTTCATATGTCTGGTTTATTACACTATCCACGCATTTTCTCAGGAATTCTTTTACGTTATAAACCGGTACAATAACAGAAACAAGTGGTTTGGAATTGCTTAAAGTCTCATTCATTTTATAACTGTTTTCTTAAATAAGATGTCTGTTGTTTACGGCAAAAGCTCTCAATAAAAATACCAAGCATTAAATCCGGTCTAATCAAAATCCTCTGCCATAAGCTCTTTCATTTTCTTCTCTATAATATCAACCGAAAACATTTTGACGGTTTCATTTCCGTTGGTTGTTAAGCGGTGTCTGAGCGACGCATCAGAATATAGCCGCTCGATGTTTTTTGAATATTCGGAAACGGTATTATTTTTACAAACGAGCGCGTTAAAGCCATGGCGAGCATATGATTTTGTGCCGCGATTATCCGAACAAATCAGCGGAAGTCCGGCTGCCATACCCTCTACTGCGGCTAAGCCGAAACCCTCACGAACAGACGGAAAAACATTAACGTCAGCAGCCTTGTATAATTCGGCAACATCTGTACGAAAGCCAAGTAAATGCACCCTGTTTGATAGCTTTAAGCTCTCGGAAAGGTCAGTCAAATAACCGGCAAGCTCGCCTTCACCGGCAACAGCATAATGGATATCTTTATATTTTACTTCAGCCAATGCACGTATTATCGTTTCGTGGTTTTTATTTTTATTTAGTTCTCCGACTGATAACAAAAGAAAACAATCCTCCGGTATTCCCAGCCGGCGTCTTTTATCCGCTATATCTATTTTTGTATTCGAGAACTTTTCAATATCAACGCCCATTCCGGGAACAAAGGCTGTTCTTTTTGCATGAAGTTTTTTTTCAGCCAGTTTGTAGTCCTCTTTGTTAATCGTAATTAAAGTATCCGTAAAAAAGCTCAACAGCCATTCAACAGGATAGAACACGCACCAATTTACCACCGGCGCGCCTTTATAAAAATGAAAACCGTGAGCGGTATAATATATTTTTAAACCTTTATTTCTTAATTTTTTACACGCCAACCTCGTGCAGGCGGACGCTACAGGCGTATGGCAGTGAATTAAATCATAGCCGGCCGCAATACGTTTTAACTTTTTAGCAGCCTCTATATTCGATTTACTAAGCGGATTTCTGCTCCACGGAACGTTATATACTTTACATCCGAGTTTTTTGAAATAATCATCAACCTCAAAATCGTCCTCGTTTGTTACGATATCCACAACATTACCGTCATCAATCAGGCTTTTGACAAATTGCCTGAAGAAAATCATTGTCATACCGATAGTTGTGGCATAAAGAATCCTCATTTAATTCTCCTTGCCGGAACTCCTACATATGTTCCGGAGTCATTTATATTGCAGATTACCGCGGTTCCTGCTCCCACTATGCAATTATCCGTAATAGAAAGATTATTTGATACTGCACAGCTTGCGCCGAGAAAAACCGATTCGCCTACTTTGACAGAACCCGCAAGGCGCGCTCCTACTGCTACGTGTGTCCAATTACCCACAACGCAATCGTGGTCGACAGAGCTGCATGTATTTATGATAACTCCGTCTCCGACTTTTGCTTTTGACTGCACCACGGCGCCTGCCATAATCACAGTACCTTCGCCTATTTCTGCGCTTTTTGAAACACTGCTGAACGGGTGAATTATCGAAGCAATCTCACCGCCCAGTTCTTTTACATTTTTTAATATTTTTTTGCGAAGGCTGTTGTCGCCTATCGCAACAAAAAAACAGTATTCGCCGGTATATTTTTCTATATCATTTAAGGTGCCGATAACCGGCAGCCCCTCAACTTTTCTATCGTCTAAAAAAGCTATTTCACTGTAACCGCTGAGCGAAGCCGCCTCCGCGCAAACTCTGCCATGGCCGCCTGCTCCGATAATTATCAGCTTTTTATTGTTCATTCAAATCATTTCCCATAAATTCTTCCATAGTAGAGGAGGTTTGACTGCTGATACCGCTGCGGGTAAGCACCACTGAAATAGTCTTGAAAAAGACCTTTACGTCCATCACAAATGTCAAATTATCGACATAATAGACATCCAGCTTAAACTTTTCCTGCCACGACAGATTATTTCTGCCGTGCGACTGAGCGTAACCCGTCAGCCCGGGTCTAACCTCGTGTCTGCGCCTTTGCTCGGGTGAATATCTGTCAAGATAACGTACAAGCAACGGTCTCGGGCCAATCAACGCGCAGCTTCCCGTGAGAATATTAAAAAGCTGAGGGAGCTCATCAAGGCTTGTTTTTCTTAATATAGTTCCGTAACCGTTAAGGCGTTTTTCGTCGGGAAGAAGGTTTCCGTCCTTATCCCTTTCGTTCGTCATTGTGCGAAACTTTATCAGATTAAAAATCTTTTCCTTGCCGTCCTTGCCAATTTTCCCGGGACGCGGCTGAACAAAGAACGGATTTCCTTTCATTTGCCATGCTCCAAGCAGCGTCAGCAAAATCATTACGGGAGAAAGAATAATCAATGCTGTCAGCGAGATAACAAAATCTAAAACTCTTTTTATATAACGCGCATAGATACCTTTTCTTTTGCCGTTCATACGCTTACCCTTCGTATGTTTATTCAAAGCAAGCGCGAACCGCTTTTATAACAGCGTCCTGCTGCTGTTCAGTCATTTTGTTATCACTTGGGAGACACAAGCCGCGGCTGAATAAATCTTTTCCTGTATCACCGCTTGCGGTGATGTAATCGTATTGGTCAAAAAGCGGCTGCAAATGCATAGGCTTCCAGAGTGGTCTGCCCTCGGCGTTTATGGATTTTATCGCTTCCAAAATCTCCATCGGGCAGGTTTTTCCGCTTTCTTTTGTGTATGTATACTCTGTATCATAGAGCTTCTGTTCGCACATCGCCTCTGGATTTACCGTCATACAGGAAAGCCAGAAGTTAGGCTCGCTGTTTTCGGGGAAAGGATTCATCTGAACAGGTAAATCCTTAAAGCCCTCTTTATATCTTTGATATATTTTTTTCTTTTGAGCTATATGCTCACCGATATACGGTATTTGTCCGCGGATTACTCCTGCGACAATGTTGCTCATACGGTAGTTGTAGCCGGTTTCCGAATGCTGATACCACGGTGCTAGGTCCCTGCTTTGCGTAGACCATTTTCTCGCCTTTTTTGCGATTGTTTCATCATCTGTGAGTAGCATACCGCCTGATGTTCCTGTGATAATCTTATTTCCGTTAAAACTAACCGCGCTTATATCGCCAAAGGTTCCTGCCAAATGTCCGTTATATTTTGCTCCGAGGGATTCGGCGGCGTCCTCGATTATTACAGCGTTGTGCCTGTCGCAAATTTCGCGGATTTTATTATAATCGCACGGTGTGCCGAAAAGATTTACCGTAACAACGTGCTTTACCTCGGGGTATTTTTCAAACGCCTTTTCAAGCGCCTCAGGATCCATATTCCACGACTTGTACTCGGAATCAATGAATATAGGCTCTGCGCCCTCATATACAATGGGATTAGTGCTTGCAATAAAGGTTAAATCCGAACAGAACACCTTTGTTCCCTTTGTTATTCCGGCAAGCTTTATCGCCAAGTGCAGAGATGATGTGCCGGAGGTAAGTGCTACGGAGTATTTTCTGCCCGTAAACCCACATATAAGCCTTTCGGCTTCATTAATATTCTCTCCAACTGTGGACATCCAGTTGGTGTCGTACGCTTCTTTAATATATTTCAGCTCGTCGCCGTGCATTGTCGGTGATGAAAGGTATAGCTTTTCCTCGAACGGAGGTATATTTGTACCCTTAAACATTTTAACTGTTCATTCCCTATCTCAAAAATTACTCGCTTTTTTTGTAGTAATAATAGTTGTAGTAATACTTACTGTATTTACCCTTACGGTAATATTTTTTGTGCTCATCCTTACCGTTATAAACAAAGCCGAGAATTTTTGCGTCGGCAAAGTTCATCTGCCTTAATGTTTCGTTTATCTTGGAGAATTCCGAATCGTTATGGCGTATTACTATCAAATATCCGTCTACAATTCTTGACATCGACGCCGCGTCGCTGACGATTGTAGCCGGCGGAAAGTCAAGTATTATATAGTCGTAGTACTTTTTAAGCAGCTCAATAAAAGCGTCCATCTGCTTTGAAGTTATAAGCGCAGTGGGATCCGGCGGAATATCACCGGCTGTCATAATGTCTATTCCGTACTCGCTCGAACGCCTGATTAAAGGCTGGTCGCTCTCCTGATTTCCCGAAAGAAAGTTACTCAATCCGGGCTTTGCCTCAATGCCAAGCTTTGAGGCGATTGTCGGAAGTCGCAGGTCGCAGTCAACGATAATAACCTTTTTATTTATTTGCGAGAAAGAGATTGCCAGATTAATCGCAACCGAGCTTTTGCCGTCGCCGCGTTCGGGAGATACAATGCCTATACATTTGCTTTCCTTACCCGGCAAAGAGAACATAACATTAGTTCTCAAAGTTTTATACGCTTCCTTTACGGAAAAGGCGGACTTGTCCGAAAGGAGCATTTTTTTAGGATTAAATAAAACTGTTTTGTTTTTATTTTTCTTCATTTTGCTGCTCGCTTTCGGAAATATTGACCTGTTCTGTTTTGTTATTTTGCTCATAATAATAGTAATCCGAGCCATTATTTGATGCCTTGGTTACATCCGGAATAACACCCAAAATCGGAAGGGCGAATTTATTTTCAACCTCTCCCTCATTCTTAACCGTATCGTCCATAAAATATCTTATAATCACAAAGACAATAACAATCAGCGCTCCGATTAAAAAACCGATTATCGCGTATCTGGAATAACTCGGCTTAAAGCGCTTTTCACTGTACTCGGGATGGTCGATAATCTTCATTGAACTTCCTTCAACAATTTGCGCCATATAAGTCGGAGCTGTCTTGGATATTGCCTGTGCGTAATCATATGCAAACTGCGGATCGGTATCTACAACATAAACCGAGATTATCTCTGTTTCATCCTTAACCTCCGTAGATACTATTTTTGCGAGACTTTCATATGATTTGTCAATTCCTATCGACTCAGCCGCAGTTGTCAGTATAGAACTGGATTTGATAATTGACTGGTATGTTAAAACAAGCTGCTTTGCTGCCGCAACATCTGAACTAGTTAAATAATCAGTATTTTGCTTTCCCTGTTTATTGTTTACGTAAGCGGTAAATCCGCTGCGGTATGTGGGCTTAACAAGTATCTTGGCGCCGACAAATGCACCGCCGCCGACGATTAAGCCAACCAATACAATCAGCCACAGCTTTTTTAATATCTCCTTTAACAAAGGTACAATATTAATTTCCAACTCCTGATTGTCCGCTTTTTTGCTTTCTGTTTTTTTCATGCTATTGCCTCGTAATTTGTTTTATTTATACACAAAATGATTTTGATTCTTTTTTGCGGTACATATCCCAATAAATTCCTATACACTCAAGCTCTTTTATTTTCTCATACAAAAGCTTAATTTTATCTTTACTTAGTTTTGACTGGCTGAGTATTATAAATGTACTCGGAAGGCGAAAGCCAGCAAACTTTTTTATCAGGGAATTTCTCGCACAGCTTAAAGCCGATATATGACTTGCCTGTACCCGTGGGATGAACAACCGCAGCCTTGCCTGTTTCGGCAAGCATATCAAGGACAGAATCAAACGCGGCTTGGTTGTGCTCAAACAACTTAACACCTATGTTTAATTCCTCCCTCCGGCTTGTTATATATTATACTGTAATAAAGTAGTTAACTTAATGATTGCCTGACTGCATATTTCATCACATTACATTTCTATTTTATTATAGCTGATTGGTATTTAAATGTCAATATTGACAGAAAAGTTATATAATTTTTCCTTTTTTTACTGAAATTTGTAAAATAATCTTTTAGTTTGTAATAAATCAGTAAATCTTACTAAAAACAAAAGTTGTAATATCAACTCCGAAAACCGATAATTCTGCACGAATTATCCCTCTACCTGTCTTTGTAATGGAATATCTTGAAAAGCTGCGCAAGGAGGGTTTTGCTTATGTTGGAGAATTTCGTTGTAATGATTAAAATAAGCTATATGCTATGCAGAATAATCAACCGCCCTTTGGCAATAATTATTTTAGAATAATTTTGTCAGGGGCGATTTTTTGCAGTATTCAAAGGTAGAGATTTGCGGAGTTAACACCTCTAAGCTAAAGGTGCTCAGCGAGAGCCGAAAGCGTGAGCTTATGGAGACGATTGTAAACGGCAGTGAAGCAGAAAAGAAAAAAGCTCGCGACGAGATGATAAACGGCAATCTGCGCCTTGTGCTGTCGGTCATTCAGCGCTTTACTAACCGCGGCGAAAATCCCGACGATTTGTTTCAGGTCGGCGTAATCGGGCTGATTAAGGCGATTGACAACTTCGACCCCACCCTCAACGTCAGATTTTCCACCTACGGGGTTCCTATGACGTATAGTGATAGAAATTACTACTCAGGAGGTACATATATGAGTATTATTTCTACCGAAAAAGCAATTCAAATCGGCATTGAATCAATCCGGCAAAGGGACGATATTCCGCCCAAAACCAAGGAGCAGGCACTTAAACTGCTCGGCAAGCTCGAGCAGGCGGATTGGTACAAAAGCTGGTCGAAGGAAACGATTATCGCCGCCTTGAACGACTACAAAGAACGGACAGGCAGAGCGCCTACGGTGACAAGCCTCAAGGAGCACGGTATGCCCAAGAGCGTTACGATAAGGTCTGTTTTTAATATGTCCCCTTCCCTACTGCTCAAACGGCTTTTCCCCGAAAACCGCACGCTCAAAGCCGTGAATCCCGAACTGTCAAATCCCTTCGGCTTTGAAACTCAGGACGACTGGATTAACTGTTTTATCGAGCAATTCAACAAGCACAAAAAAGAAGGAATGAACAGCAAGACCTACAATTGTCTGCGCGATGAAGGAACGCCTGCTTGGGACACTATAGCGAATCACTGCAAAATTTCGGGCTGGAATGAGCTTATGAAAAAAGCCAAGGTAAAATACGTTAAAAAGCCGAGGGAAACAGTACATAATATATATGTTGCAGACGCGACAAGCCCGTTGGTAGAAAAACTGAACGCGCTTAATGAAGAACGTAAAAGACTAAATCAGGAGTTCTTCGACTTTGTAAATCAAAGAAAACTATTTTAAACTTGAAGATACATAATGTTATGTTCCTAAATTTTAGGAGTGTTCCTAAGAGTAGGTTGATTATTTATTTACCAAATATGCAAAAGCGGCTTAAACATTGATTTTTTGAATAAACAAAACCCCAACAAAAATGAGTTAGAAAACTTCAAATTTGTTGGGGATATGATATTTGTTAACTACTGAAAAATCTTTTCCATACCGCGATGGCGTTTGCGTTTGAAAGCTTTTGCTCAACATCTATGCCTGCAGGACAAATGTTGTGACAGGAGAGCGATTTTCCGCAGCCGCCGTAAATGTTTTTTTGATATAGATTGGATAAGTCCTGCGGATTGCTTTTTTCAAGCTGGGCGAGAATTCTTGAAGCCGGTACAAAAGCTGCCGCTCCGTAAAAGTCGCCGTCAGGCATAAAGTTCGGGCAGACCTCAAGGCAGCAGCCGCACTGCAGACAACGCGAAGCGTCATAGCTTAATTCCGCCGCCTTTTTTGAATGATGAGCAGTCTGCTCCAGCCAGTTGTGAATTGACCTGAGGTTATCCATCATCAGGCTGCGGTCAACAATTAAATCACGGACTGTCGGGAATTTTCTCAAAGGCTCCAGGCTGAGTTTACCGCGCTTGCAGTTGCTCAGCTTTGTGTCGCAGGCGAGAGCCGGATTTCCGTTTATTCGCATTGCGCACGCTCCGCACTTCTTTTGCAGGCAGCTGCACTGCCAATGAATTATTCCGACGGGATTTCCGTTTACATCCTTTAGGTCATCGCTTGCGTTGATTTTATTTAATAGCGTCGCAACGGTATCGTCGGGCAGGGCTTCAAATTCAATTATCTGTTTGTACGGCGCGGACGCGCTGTCCTTTTGCCGTAAAATATCTATTGTAAGCTTCATAACTGATTAATTTCTCTGTAAAACACTTTTGTATTTTTAACTATTGTCTGCTTTTGGCAGTCGGAATTGGTCTCGGGGTAATCCGTCCGTCTGTGAGCTCCTCGGCTTTCTTTGCGGAACAGAGCGCAGTTTACAGTCGCTTTCGCGAGACCAAGCAGGCGGATTTCGGCAGGATTTGCGGCTTTATTTTTTAGCAAATCCAATTCGTCCAATGCTTTATTCAGGTCATCCTCACTGCGTAAAATTCTTAAATGACTGCCGAGGATTTGACTTACCGAATTTCTAAACAAAGGAGTAACCTCTGAATATGGTTTAAAGTCTTTTAATTCCGTTGCAATTTCGGTTTTATTGTACTCTTTTAATACTGTCAACGCGGCAACTTTTCCGCCGTAAACCGCGCCTAACAGCGAGTTGCCGCCCAAGCGGTTCGCGCCGTGATACTGACAGGCGCACTCACCTGCGGCGTATAGGTTTTCCGCTGAGGTACGGTGTTCTGAGTCAACCCAAATGCCGCCCATAAAGTAGTGAATACCCGGTGATACGGGTATAGGCTTTTTCACAGGGTCGAGTGCGAGGTAGTGGAGCACCTGCTCGCGCAAATCGGAAAGGCGGGTTTTCCAAACCTTTTTATCAATCCCTGTCATATCGAGGTAAACCTGATTTTCACATTCGGGCATTGTGGTCACTTCGACAATTTCCGCCGAGACAACATCGCGCGGCATAAGGTTTTTAAGCTCGGGGTATTTTTCTTCCATAAAGTACCACGGCTTGCCGTTTCTGTTTACAAACAGCCTGCCGCCCTCTCCCCTTGCCGCCTCGCTTATCAACAAGCGCTTTCCGGGGATTGCGATTGTCGTTGGATGATACTGGATAAATTCGAGATTTGCAAGCTCAACGCCGTTTTCAAGGCACATCGCGGTAACATCTGCGGTGTTCTGCGTAGTACCCGTTGTAAGTCCGTCAAACAAACAGTTCATTCCGCCCGAGGCGAGAATTACGCTTCCGAAAAAAGATATGCTCTCGCCTGTGTGGGTATCGGAAACGGTTGCACCTTTGCATTTGTTATCCTGAATATGAAGCGCTTGGAGCACGTGATGCGGATACCGCTTAATTATACCCTCCGCCTCATAACGGCGTGCCGCGTCAATCAGCGCTGTCATCAGCATTTTGCCCGTACTGCTTTTTACAAAGGCAGTGCGTTTTTTCTTCTGTCCGCCGAAATTGCGCTGGACAATTCCGTTTTCATTTGTCTGAAACGGAACGCCGAGGTTATAGAAATTTTTAACTATTTCGGGAGCATTTTCACAAAGACCTTGTACGGCGCTTTTATCAGCAAGGTTTACTCCTCCGCGGATAGTATCTTCAATATGATTTTCCACCGCGTCGTCCTCATCCATTGTGTTCAGGCAGGCGTTTATTCCGCCCTCAGCCATAACCGACTGAGCGCGTTCGGACTGCATTGACGATATTAAATTTGATTTTACTCCGTTTTCGGCAAGGGTTATTGCCGCGGAAAGTCCGGCAAGCCCTGCGCCGATAATATTTATCCTCATAATTGCCACCTGATGTAGTAGATAATAAAGCCTGCCGCCATAAACAGCATTGCGACCGAGATAAAGAACAAAATATCCCCTGCCTTGGGGCGAAGTCTTTTAACGCCGAAGGTTATGAGCACAGGCTTGACGTTTGTGATTATGTGAACGGCAATACTGAGTATAAATAATATTTGCGTTATCAGGCGGAAAACATCAAACGGAACTAAGCGGAACACTCCGCCCGAGGTATAGCCGAACGCTGTCATATGGAAAAATACAAGTGCTAAAATCAAAATTCCGCTGATTCTTCTCGCCCAGAAAAGGCGGTTATGACGGAAATAAGGAGCTTTTGTCTTTACCGCTGTTCTAACCGAACGAACCGTCAGCACTATGCTGATAACAGCGTGGACTATAATCAGCGCAAGCATTGTATACGACAATGCCTTAACGATAACCGTCGCGATATTCATTAAATTGAGCGCTCCGAGCAAGCCGTGAATTACAAACAGCACGAGCACGGTCATTGCGATTATTCCGTTGATTTTCCTCATAAAAGCCTCTACATTTTTATTGTGATAATATCATTTCTGTCATACAAGGTTTGCGCGCCGTAGGTGTTTGCAGCGGCTTCGCTCAGAATTATAACATCAAAGCGCGCAAGCTCCGCCTTTGAAACAAGCATAGTGCCTGCCTCCTGCACGATTTTCATTTGGTTCTCCGGCAAACGCGCCTGATATTTTTTCGCGGTGTCAAGTCCGATTGAATCGCCTTCTGCAACCTTACAGGTTATGTCCTCCATAATAAGCGGTACGTTATCGGAAAAGGTAAAGAACTTTTGCCAATCGGCGGTCGTGCCCGATTTATCGTGAAGTCCGCGGTTGATAAGCACAACCCATTTTCCCTCCATATCACCGGCTGAAACCGTCTGTGCTGTAGCCGATGACACCGCGTCGGGGGAATCGCTGTTTAGGTTAATATATCCGCCGGCCGTCAGCAGACAAATTATCAAAGCTGCGGCAACGGCAACGGACAAAAGCCGCATTGCGTATCTTAATACAGTTTTCATAAATTCACCAAAACAAGCAAATGGCAGAGAGATAATACTGCCTGCCATTTACATATTATTATTCAGCTGCCTTGTCAAGAGCGTCGTAAACCGCCTCGACGAACTGGTTGTGCGAGTAGGTCGCGCCTGAAATGCTGTCAACCTCATCGGGATTTATTTTTCCTACAATCTCCTTGGCGTACTGCTCACTGCCCTTAATGGCCTTTTGAGCCTTGTTGTAGTAGTCCTGATTTTTAATCTCGCCGTCTACCATACCGTAGTCCTTGCCCTTTAGGGTTCCGTTCTCCTCATAGGTTTTGAACTCGCAGGCGGTTATTGCGTTGTCCTTGATTGTGATTGTTACCTCGCCGTAGCCGTTGCCGTTGCCTTCCTCATCGCCTGAGAAAACCGAGCTTTTTCCGGTATATGTGCCGTCCTTATATGTCTTGTTGCCGCCGCAGCCGCACAGAGCCGCCGCGAGCATTAACGCGCATACCAAAAATGCAATTAGCTTTTTCATAAAATTACTCCTCAAAATTTTCGTTTATAATTTCCTTTACGAGCCTGCCGTGCTCGAGCACAACGGTTCTTTGAGCAACCTCGGCAACCTCGGGATCATGGGTAACAACAATCAGCGTTGTGCCCTGACGGTGAAGCTGCTTGAAAATGTCGATAACGATATTTTCGTTGGCTTCGTCAAGGTTACCCGTGGGCTCGTCGGCAAGGACGATTTCGGGGTGATTTATAAGTGCTCTCGCAATACAAACACGCTGCTGCTCGCCGCCCGAAAGCTGGCTGGGCAAATGCTTTGCGCGGTCGGCAAGACCTACGCGTTCAAGTGCTTCCATAGCCTCTTTTTCGTCGGGCATACTGTGGTAATACTGCGAAACCATTACATTTTCTACCGCCGTAAGGTAGTTGATAAGATGGAACTGCTGAAAGATAAGTCCGATTTTATCCCTGCGGATTTCGGTCAGCTTTTTGTCGCTTTCCTTGGCGATGTCAACTCCGTCAAGGATAACCTCGCCCAAGGACGGCTTATCCATACAGCCGATAATATTCATCATGGTTGACTTTCCCGAGCCGGAAGGTCCCATAATCGCCAGCCACTCGCCGTTTTCAACGGTGAGGTTAACTCCGTCAAGCGCCTTGAGCGGACCGTAGATTTTTGATACGTTTTTTATTTCCAAAAGACTCATATAATTCTCCTTTATCATTCGCCTTTAAGCACCAGAGCAGGATCTACGTCCGTCGCTCTTCTTACCGGAAGCACGCAGGATATTCCCGTTACCAGCACCGACACAAGTATTGTTATGGGGATTAAAATCCAGTGGAACTGAATTGAGCTGTTGAACACGTTAATGCTGACCGCCTGCGCAAAGATAAATCCGAAAATCGAACCGAGCAGTCCGCCGATTGCGCCGAGCAGCAAGCCCTCGCCCATAAACTCAAAAATTATACTTCTGTTTGATGCGCCAAGCGCCTTGCGAAGTCCAACTTCCTTCCTGCGTTCGGTAACGACCGCCATCATTGTTGTGGCAACGCAAATCATAGTCAGCAGCAGGACGATTATAGTTACAAGCAGCACAAGCGCCTGCAGCTTTGAAAGCACTGTGTTCTCGGACTGGGTGACACGCTTTACAAGGCGTGCCGAAAGTCCGTCAACCTCTGAGGATATTTTCTCGGCATAGTCCGAGAGCTGCTCCTGAGAAGCTGAAACACTGAGCTCTGTCATATCGAAAATATCGGATTTGCCTGTGAGCGACTCCATATCGGCTATTGAAACAAAGATGTACTTTTCCTCGTTGCCGCCCGTGTCGAGAATACCCGTCACCATAAAATCAAGGCTGTTCTGATTTCTCTCCGCCTTTTCCGAGGGCTTTGCCGCGGTTGTCTGACCTTCAAGGTCATAGACGAGCGTTACAGTATCGCCTGCTCTTAAATCAAGAGTTTCGGCTGTTTCTTTACCGACAAGAGCCTCGCCGTTTTTCGTGGGCCATTCGCCGTCAATACGCCAATAAGGACAGGTTTTTTCCGCGCCTTCAAAGTCGGTCGCCGCCGCCATAAGCGGACGTTCGTAAACCGTTATATTCTCATATCTGTACGGTGCAGTTCCGACAAGCTCCTTACTGTCGATAAGTCCCTTTGCCTTGTTGATCGCGTCTGTGCTGAGCTTATCGCTGCCCGACGGAGTAAAAATCATATTTGCTCCGTAGTTTCTGAACTGCTCACCCATCTGGCGCGGAACGTCGTAATAAATCGTCACAAGTCCCGAGAGAATTGTCGCGCCTACCGCGATTGCGAGGAGCGCGACCAGCATACGCGAGCGCCTTCTTAAAAGAGAGGCGGTAATCATTTTCAAAAACATTGTTTGTCTTTTCATTACTTAACCTCCCTTAACGTCCGTGCAATACTTCAGCCGGGCGGAGTCTGAGCAGCATACGGATTGCCGGGATACTGCCCAAAAGCGTTACAATTATAATAAGAACCGCTACAACGGGGATAACCATCGGCTTCATTTCAATCGCCGAGTTAAACACTGTATGACCGATAATCTGAGCGAAGCCGTAGCCCATAAAGTAGCCTGCGACGCCGCCGACAACCGCGGTGATTATAATTTCCGTCAGCACAATGCCCGAGATACGGTAGTCACGTGCTCCGATTGCCTTTAAAAGTCCGATCTCGTTGCTGCGCTCCATTACGCTTGCGGTTACAAGGTTCGAAATTCCGAGCGCGGAGCCGAACAGGCTGAGTATTGTTATAAGTATCATCAAAAGCTGGGTTTTATCGAGGATAGTTCCCTCGGACTCGGCAACCTGACGTACCGGAGATGCTACCGAGTCGGGAATCGCTTCCTGAATTTGATAGCAGATTGAGCTTACATACGCCGTGCAGTACCAAGTTTCATAATCCGCAGGAGATAGCGAGGCAGGGCCTTTTGTAGCCGCTTTTCTGGCAAGCTCGTTGTCGGGGGTTGTAAGAGCGCTGACCTCGATGCTGTCGATTAAGCCCTTAGTGCCCGATAGCTCCTGAGCGGTTTTGAGCGTGGTGAAAATCTGCTCGTCCTCGTCGCCGCCTGCGTCGTAAACGCCTGCGATATTTAAGGTTTTACTTCCCTTTGAGGTCTTAACTTCGATCTTATCCCCTGTGGTGACACCAAGCTTTTCAGCGAGGGCAACGCCTATCATTGCCGAATTTTCATTTGCGCTGTCGCTTTGCTCGTCAATCCACTGACCGTTTTTTACATCCCACCATGAGCGCAGGCTGTGAATTCCCGCGTCGAGCTCCTCGCCTGTGTTTAGCGCGAGGTGGTGGTTGAACCAAGTTCCCGTCAGCTTGACAGATTCACCGTTTGGAAACTGTACGTATGTATTTACAAACGGAGTAAAGTCGAGGATATTGAATCCCCAGAAAATCGTCTTGATTTTGCCGAGGTCATCCTCCTTAAGGTGTGCCGCGGCGGTTTCTTCCTTCTCGTCAAGGGAATACAGCTCGTTGAGCACGGAGTTTTCCTTCGGAACAACGGTGATATTAGCACCGTACGCCTTAAGCTCCTGATTAACCTTATCCCCTACGTCGAGCATAATGTTGAGCATAGCCGTTGCCAGCGACGCTCCGAGCGCGATTGTGACGGCAATCATAATCATTTTAGATTTTTGCCTGAACAGCGCTCCTCTTATCATTCTGAAAAACATAAATTTCTCCTAATCACTTAAACTTGCGCTCGTGCAGAACCAAGCCCTCAATCGGCACAATAATCCTGCCGTCCTTGACCTCGTAGTCAATAACAATCGGATTGCAGCCGCCCTTAAAGCCGATGGTGTTGATGTTCATTACAACGTCGCAGCGTTTGCAGACAATCTGTCCGTCGCGCTCAAAGTAGCCTGCCTCACCGCAAATGTCGCAGGCGTCAAGTCCTACGCCGTATGAGCTTGAATTCGGCTTTTTGATAACGATAAAACGGATTTCGGTGCCCTTCTCTGTCGTGTACGCAAAGCGGTGCAGGTGACCGTCGTCAACCTGAGAAAAATCGACGTACAAATTTGTACTGTCCATTTCGCACTGCTCGACAGGCGCCTCAACGGGCTTTTTGTTATTTATCGCGTCTATAACAGTAAGGTTAAGAGTCGCCGCGATAACGCACACGATAACTGCAACAGCCCAGCGACGGCGGTTGCGATTTGCCGCCTTGATTTTTCTGAGCTGTGCAGGATTCTCATATTCATCGCGAACCTTAAGGTTGCGGATAAACTGAATTACGGCGACTGCCAAAATGCAGCCTAACGCGCCGAAAATAAACAGCTCGGCGTTATTATTAACAAACTGCAAAATCGGGAACAGTATCTTAAACAATTCCTTATCGCGGTTCTGCCTGATAATTTGAAGCTGGAGCATAAGCTGAATAAGCCTGCCGAGCACGCTGAACGCCGAGATAAACACAGCTAAATCTATAAAGATTACCGACACCGCGTTTGAAGCGAATTTGAGCGTTTTGAATGTCGCAAGTCCTGTTATAATAACCAGCAAAAAGCCGAGTATCCAGCCGATGAGCCTGTATAGAAATTCCGTTGAAAATACCGAATTGCCCTGCAAATCAAAATTAAACGGATAAGCAAGCACTCCGGGCAGGGAATTTACCGTAACGGTAAACACAACGGCAACCGCGGCTATGGCCGCGATAAAGCCCGTTACCTTGCGGAATTTTTTAACCGCCAGCCAAAGCAGTGCAAGCACTATCAGCGCAGCCGAGGCGATTACGAGCACGGTCAGCAGATAATATGTAACCCCGTTCCAAAACGGAAGCTTTAGTTCACGGTTTGTATTTTTCAAAATCGCGACAAATACCGAAGCCGCGAGCGTTAATCCGCCGCCTGCCAAAAATACAATCCTGCATAGCCTGCTCAGCTTAAACTTTACAAACGCATAAAGCATAGCCGTGATGATTGCCGGTATCATCAAATCGAGCGATAGTTGTTCAAAAAATTTTAACATTTACATTCCTCTGATTAGTTTATTAACGCGCTTTTTGAGAGTTTAAGGTTCAACGCAAAAAGGGACTTGAACTCTAAACTCTCAAAAAGGGCTTTTGGCAGCCCCTTGTTAATTAAGAGGCTGCCGCGATTTTTTATGGAAAAAATTAGAGAGGCATTATACCTTTACAGGACCTGTGTAATCCCAAGTCTTTGTAACTGAGAGGGGCTCGCCGTTCTTGAAGTAATCCTCGAACTTACCGCCGGGGCCTGTAAGAGCGTCGCTGTGAATGAGGTAGTCATTGTCAGCGGGGCTGTGGATTGTGATTGTAAGCTCATATTTACCTGCGTCGGGGAGCTTGATGTTAGCACCGTAGTGGGGACCGTCGGAAGCTGCCATCTCCATAAATGTACCCTCAGCCTTAACCTCGTTGCCTGCCGCTACTTTGTAGTCAACTGTAAGGTAAGGAACCCATGAGCCTTTCTCGTAACCGAGTGTGTTTTCAAGAGCAGAGATATCTGCCTCGAGGTGTATGTCGTAATCTTCAGCCTTCTGCTCCTTGATTGTAGCGCCTGCTGTCATGGGAACTGCCTGGAAGAATACAGCCGATACGTTCATAAAGCCAACCTTTTCATCCTCAAAAATAGGATACTCGGTAAAGCCTGCGTCCGCAGCGGCGTCAGCCTTTGTCTCGTCAGCCTTTGTTTCTGCTGCCTTGGTCTCCTCAGCCTTAGAATCAGCCGCGCTTGAGGAAGAAGCGTTTGATGATGAGCTTGAAGCGTTGTTGCCGCAGCCCGAGAGAGCTGCTGTAGCTGTAACAGCCATAGCGGCTGCACAGATGATTGCAAGAATCTTCTTCATTTGTACATTACTCCTTTTATAGAAATTTTTATTTGAAAAATACCCTTAAAAAGTATTTATTCACGATTTTAACTCTTTTAATTCTGCCTTTGTTTTGAGTTCTTCTTTTATCCGTTTGTTCTCAAAGTGTTGTCTGATAAACAGCGCGATTGTTATGCCGAGCAGGATAACCTGCGGAACGACGGTCTCGGTGTGCGGATAAATTCCGAATATATCGAGGACATCGTTTGTCGGTATCTGTTCAACAAGCGGCGTGACGCCCTGAATTCTGAGCACAAGCTCAAAGCTGCCTTCCATAAGCTCCTTGATACCCGCGCCGAGGAACGAAATCGCCATAACAGCCATAAGGATACTTGTCGCGAGGAAGAACGGCTTTAACGGAAGCTTTACCGAGAAGAAGCGGATTGCGATGAAAATTGCTATAAGTACAACCGCCGCGGCTACTACTCCGAGCCAAAGCCAGCCCACGCCGTCGCCCTCCTGAGCGTCGGTGATAATCTGCTGATAGAACAAAATAACCTCTGCGCCCTCGCGGAACACCGCGAGAAACGCTGTGAAGCCGAGCGCTATCATACTTCCCTTTGAAACGGAGCTTTCAACCTTTTTGTCGAGGTACTTTTGCCAAGCCTCGGACTCTGATTTTGAGAGCATCCAGTTGCTGACGTAGAACAGTACGGCAACGGCAATCAAGGCTGTAACGCCCTCGATTATCTCCTGATTAGCGCCGCCGTTTGTGGCGTTTGCGGCTTTAATCGCGTTAAGCAAAATAGCCGCGCCAAAGCTCAGCGCAATCGCGAGAACCGAGCCGATGTAAACCGCCCTGACCTGCTTTCTGTTTCCTGATTTAATCAGGTAAGCTATGATACCGCCGATTACGAGAATAGCCTCTATTCCCTCTCTGAGCAGGATTACGAACGCCTGGGCAAATACCGCGCCTGCACTGCCTGCGCCGCCCTTGCCGCTTGTTACCTTATCGTCGGCGAGCTTAACGCCTGTTATGCTTGTGTAGTTATCGGCGAACTCCTTGTCCTCAGTGTATTTTTTAACGAACGCCTCGCTGATGTCGCTTAAAAGCGGAGCGTCGGTGTAGAGGTCGGTCATCAAGCCCTTAGCCGCCTTGTCGTAATCCTCAACCGAATTCGACTTTGCCGCCTGTCGCAAATCGCGGTAGTAGAACTCTACCTCATTTTTGCGCGAGCCCGAAATTCTCGCCATTGTCTGGCGTTCAAAGCCGCACACCTCGTAATATCCGTAGTACGCGTCCTGAGCGCATTTATAAGCGGCGTCGGTGTTGCCGTCCGCAAGGTTCTGTCTGCCTGCGGCAACGACCTTTTCGATAGCGTACGCCACCTCGTTCATATTCGTTTTATCACTGTCAGGGAAGTAAGCAGGCTGTGCTTCCTTCCAAGTGGCGTAGTGCTCGGTCTCAGCCGCCGCGAACGCCTGAAGCGAAAAAACGGTGGTAAATACAACGAGCGCCAAAAACAGCACCGCAAAAAGTTTTTTGTGTGATTTAGCTTTCGCCGCCACACATAACACCTCCAAATTTTCGTTAGTTAGGCAAAGCTAACTAATTTAGTTAAAAACAAAGCCGTTTTACACCGACTTTGATATTTTCTTGCGCTTTTTAGTTAAGTGATTTTACTTTCGGTTATCATACGCTAACCGTGTGGCAAAAAAATAAAGGAAAATTTCCGATAGATAATATATCACAAGAAAACGCCTTTGTCAAGCGGTTTTTAAAGGTTTTTAAAAATAATTTTCTCCGCGGCGGCGAACAATATTTGTCACCTTCACGGAGAAAAAGACTCTGATTATTCTTTATTTTTGAGGATTCCCGAGTCCATTTTAAGAACAATATCCGCATAGTTTTCCGCCTCGCCCTCGTGGGTTACAATAAGAACCGAGGTTCCGCTTTTGGCGGTGTCCCTCAAAAGCGAGAGCACAAGAGCGGTGTTTTCGTCGTCAAGGTCGCCTGTGGGTTCATCTGCGAGCAAAACCGAGGGCTTATTCATAAGTGCTCTGGCAATCGCCATTCTTCTGAGCTCTCCGCCCGACAACTCGTTGGGCATAGCTTGACTCAGCCCGGCAATTCCGACCTTTTCGAGCAGTTCCATAGCATATTTCCGCGCTGATTCATCGCTTTTGCCGTACATAAGCCTTGGCAAAAGCACGTTTTCGAGCAGTTCCATAGCATATTTCCGCGCTGATTCATCGCTTTTGCCGTACATAAGCCTTGGCAAAAGCACGTTTTCGAGCACGGTGAGCGTAGGCAGAGCCGTGCTTCCCTGCGGAATAATTCCTATATTTTTATTTCTGAATTCCGACAGCTCCCTGTCGGGCATTGAGTAAATATCCTTACCGTCGATTAGCACTCTTCCGCCTGACGGTTCAAGCAGTCCGCCGAGCATATTCAGGAAGGTTGTCTTTCCCCCACCCGACCTGCCGTATACTGCGGTCAGGGAGTTTTCTGCTAATTCAAAATCCGTCTCGTTTACTGCGTAAAAGTAGCTTGCGCCGCTTGTTTTTCTGTTGAATTTTTTACAGATTTTTTCCGCCTTAAGCTTCATCAGTTATCACCTCTCAGTATCAAGCCGGTGTCAATCTTGCTGATTTTAAACGCCGAGATTGCCGCTGTCAACGCGCCCGCCGCGACCGTTACGATAACGGTAATAAGCCCTGCTACGCACAGTGTAACTGCGTTCGGCAGTAAAAACGGCAGTCCGATGCTCTGCTCAATAAGCGGTGAAAACAGCAGGATAATTATTACGGTAAGCAGTACGCCAATCACTCCGCCTGTCAGCGTTAGTATAGCGTTTTCCTTAAACACAAAGCCTGCAAGCCGCGCTCTTGAAGCTCCGAGCACGCGCAAAACGGCAAATTCCTTTTTGCGCTCGTTCATAATCATTGTGAAGGCTATCGCCATAATGATGACGGAAAGCGCCCATACCGCAATCATCAGCGCGCTTATCATTCCAGATACTCCCGAAAGGCTGTCGGCTACGTCGGATATCATATTTTGAGTGCGGATTGCCTTAACCTGACGGACGTGCAGATTAATATCCCCCACCACGCTGTCAATATCATAGCCGCCGCTTACCTTAATCAAAACCGAGGAGACAACGTTATCGGGGTTAACCTCGCGCTCCTGGTTGGGATTTTTCTCGTTGTGAGCCTTAATAAGCTCCTTCATAGTTTCGGTGTTAACATAGATCGCGTGGTCAAGCTCAGTTCCTGTTTTGTCGAGGACCGACTGAACCTTTAAGGTTTTTCCGTATATTTCTATCGTCATATCGGTGTTGGGGGTTACGTCGCTTCCGACCACGGTGTCGTAAAGTCCGAGCTTATCGGAATAGCTTTTTTCTATCCACGGTTGAACCGAAAAATCCGTTTCGGGATCAAAGCCGATAATTTGCAGCCTCGACGAACAGCAGGAAGCCTTTGCCGAAGCGAGGTAAAACTGAGCGGTTATCTTTTCGATTCCGCTGATTTCTTCCTTGATTTCGTCGTAATATTTTGAGTCCATATAGAACTGCCCGGGCTGACCTTGGATGATTATTGAATCATAGCTGACCTTTGAGGTCGCAGAGTACGGCACAACTACAATATCCGCGCCGAGGCGTGCCGAAAGGCTGTTGAGCCCTCCCGACAGGCTCATAACCATTACAGAGCCTCCAAACGCCGAAAACGCGAGAAACGCCGCGATGATTATCAGCGCAGCGCTTCTGACGGGTTTTTTGATTATATTTCTAAAGGATAATCCGTTGATTGACTTCATATTACTTCTCTTTTCTTTTTAGATTGAGAACCGCGCTAAGCAAAGCGGCAACCGCCGCTAATGACGCGAACAAAATTGTAAACGGACGGAATGTGCTTACGCAGCGCATTGAATTCATCATACATACGTTGATTACAATTCCCGGAATGATTGCCGTTAAAACCGCCGTAAGCGTTGCCGAAAGCTCCAGTCCTGACTTAATTTTTCTGTCGGGTATGACAATAGCGGCAAGCGATATTACCGACAACAGCGCTCCGAGTGCCGTCACGGCGTTTTGAGCCCAGTGACAAGCCATAATCGTGTCGTCGTGTACCTGACAGGCTGAGAAAAATGTAAACGAGCCTATGCAAATCAAAAGGCTGAAAATAAACAAAATAATTTCGGGAATTAAACGTTTGAGTTTCATATATCTTCCTCCATAACAGTTAGTCTGAGCTAACTTTATTGTATTAAAAAGACTCCTCCGTTTTTCCAAAAGGAGTTTTGCGGATGAAAGTGAGATAATCGCGAAGCTTTATAAGCGCGTTCAAGGATTCGTCGCTGATTCCGTGCTCAATGTTGCAGGCGTCGTCATAAGCGGTTTCGCGGTTCACGCCCAAATATGTAAGCAGTTCAAAGATTATCTTATTTCGCTCAACAACGCGGCCGGCGATTTCCTCACCCTTTTGCGTTAATATTACGGTTCGGTCTGACTGGATTGTAAGGTAGCCTGCATCCTCCATCTCTTTAAGCGAAACCGAAACCGTCGGCTTTGTTACCCCCAGCTCACGCGCGATGTACGCTCCGCGCACAACGCCTTCCTCGCGCAGGCGGTATATAGTTTTCATATAATCTTCTACTTTTTGATTAACGCCCATACAATGACCTCGCAGTATATAGTTAGCCCTTGCTAACTATATTACAAAATACAAAGGCGGGCAGTTAGCCCGACCTTACTGACATTATAACGATTGTATTCCTTTTTGTCAAGACTAATTTTTGACATTACTATTTTGCGTTTGGACTTTTACAAGCCCAAGCTCTATAGCTCTCTGCTTGCTCAGCGCGCGTTTTTTATAGGACGGTATATCAATTTTGGGAATTTCCTTTTGAATATAATCAAAAGCTGATTTTGCAAACGCAAATTTAAAGTCCGTATTTCATTTTTCCCCCTAAAACAAATACTTAAAGCAATTTTTTGGTGCTGAGCAAGCCAATTCCCAAGGTTGACGCATTATGGAGCATAGCGGTCGTTGTGGGCTGTGCAAAGCCGCCTACGCCGAGGACGATTAATCCGCTGTTTATTGAAAGAATTGAGCGGTAATTAAAGTTAATCCGCTTCATCATCGCGGTGCTGAGCTTTCGCAGGGTTATAATACTGCTCAAATCATTTTCCGAAATTGTGATGTCCGCAATTTCTCTGGCTATCGCCGCGCCGTTTGAAATAGCTACGCCGACATCAGCGGCTGACAGCGCGGGTGAATCGTTCACGCCGTCACCAATCATCACAACCGTGTTGCCCTTTGCCTTTTCCGCCTGAACAAACTTCGCCTTTTCCTCGGGCAGAACTTCAGCATAATAGCGGTCAACTCCGACTCTTTCGGCGATTGCCGCGGCGGTGTGCTTGCTGTCGCCGGTCATCATTACAATATTCTCAAAGCCGAGCTCTCTGAGTCCGGCGATAACATTCGGCGCTTCTTCCCTCGGCGGATCCTCAATGCAAATTACCGCCGCGAGCCAACCGTCAACAGACAGATAAAGCCGCGAATACTCCTTTGAAATATCAAGCAAACGCTGTTCTGTTCCGAGCGGTACAGCCGCGCCCATATCCTCAAATATAAAATGGTAGCTGCCGATTAACACTTCCGCGCCGTCAATTGTTGACTTTACGCCGTGCGCCACTACGTACTCAACCTTGGTGTGCATTTCGTCGTGGACAAGTTTTTTCTCCTTAGCCGCGCGGACAACCGCGTTTGCGATAGAGTGCGGAAAATGCTCCTCAAGACAGGCGGCAATCCTCAACAGCTCGCCGGGGCTTTTATCGCAAAACGAAACAACGCTGTAAACCGTAGGATTTGCCATTGTAAGCGTACCCGTTTTATCAAAAACTATTGTGTTTGCGCTTGCGGTTTTTTCAAGGAATTTGCCGCCCTTGACCGTAATTCCGTAGGCGTTTGCTTCTCTGATGGCCGACAAAACCGTAACAGGCATGGCAAGCTTTAAAGCGCAGGAAAAATCAACCATCAGCACCGACAGCGCCTTTGTTACGTTCCGCGTCAACAGCCACACCGCGGCAGTGCCTAAAAAGGTGAACGGCACGAGTCTGTCGGCAAGGTGCTCTGCCTTGCTCTCCACGCCTGATTTAAGCCTTTCGGTTTCTTCAATCATCGAAACAATCTTATCGTAGTGCGTTGAACCCGAGTTTTTTGTAACGCGGATTGTAAGCTCGCCTTCCTCTATAACCGTTCCTGCGTAGACCGTCGCACCTGCGGTTCTGTTCACGGGCACGCCTTCGCCCGTAAGCGTTGACTGATTGACAAGTGCTTCGCCGCCGCTGACAACTCCGTCAAACGGAATCATACTGCCTGCGTTTACGATAATTTCATCATCAGTATTTATCTCCGAGGAATTGACAAGCATAGGCTGTCCCTCTGTTTTAAGCCAAACCTTTTCGATATTCAATGATATGCTTCCTGCCAAATCGCTGATTGATTTTTTATGCGTCCAATCCTCTAAAATCTCGCCGATTTCAAGCATAAACATCACCGAACCTGCGGTTTTAAAATCACGCCTGAAAAGTGAAACGGTTATCGCGGTCGCGTCCAGAACCGACACCTCGAGCCTGCGCTTTGACAGGCATTTTAACGCCTTCCAAGCATACCGCGCCGCCTTTACGGTCAAAATCGCAATGCGGATATACCGCGGAATCAAAAAGCTGCGGACATAATGCCCCGCGACCTTTTTAATCAGCTTTGCGGTGTATTGCTGTTTCAGCTCTCTCGCGCTTGTTACAGCGTTCAGAGCATGCTCGGGGACATCGCCGCTTTCAGGCGATATAGAGCAGAGCAGGTTTAACACTTCGCTTTTATCGCATGTATACTCCACCGTCATATCATTAGTCGCGTAGTAAATCTTACAGCGTTTTATTTGCGGTTTGGCATTTAAAATACACAAAATCCTGTCCAAATCCGTTTGGCTGTATTTATTCAGAATATGTACTCTGAGCCTTCCCTTGATTTGGTGAAGAATTTTAAGCTTCATCTTTGTTTTCTTCTACCGTTTTTTCGGGTTCGGTCTCAGTCTCCGCAGGCTTTACATCATCAAGCTCAAGCTCTACGGGCTGTTCGCTTTCCTCGCGTTCAATATTGATTTGCTTTGCCTCGGCGTAAATATCCTCTGCATTTTCCTGCACCTTTGTTACGGTTTTCATAACGCTGTCCTTGGCTCTGAGAGCCGCGGCGGTGCAATGGGTATAGGTCTTTTTCGCGTCCTTGCTTGAGAGCACCTTAATTCCTGCCGTACCGAACAGTACGCCTCCCAAAAAGATAAGAGCGTTTTTTCCGAATTTTGTCATATTAATTTCCTCCTGATTTATTTATGTTTGTAACCTGTGATAAAAGTCATAGCAAAACATACAACTGTTGCCAATGCCCAAAACTTGTGCTGTTTCATATTCCTGTTCCTTTCTGTCAAAAAAGTTAGCTCAGACTAACTATGTTACAAAAAAGTAAATCACTTCCGTGATTTCTTATTATATTATATATTTCGCGCTTATTTTTGTCAAGAAAGATTGAGTTCTTTACCCTAACGCAACATCCAAAATCATCATAACGGTAAACCCTAAAGCAAACATAACAACACCTATGTTCGAGTGCTCTCCCTCGCTCATTTCGGGAATAAGCTCCTCTACCACAACGTAAATCATCGCGCCTGCCGCAAAGCTCAGCAAATACGGCATAATATGTACCATAAGCGATGAGACCAAAATGGTGAGCAACGCTCCGATTGGCTCGACCGCTCCCGAAATTACACCGCCGGCAAACGAAAACAGCTTGCTTTTTCCTTCGGCACGGAGCGGCATTGAGATAATCGCTCCCTCGGGGATATTTTGAATCGCGATACCGATTGCCAGCGCGAACGCGCCGCCGGCTGAAATTTGCGGCGAGCCCGACAACAGTCCTGCGTACATCACGCCGACAGCCATACCCTCGGGGATATTGTGAAGCGTAACCGCAAGCAGCATCATTGTGGTTTTTGCAAGCCTGCTTCGGTGTCCCTCGGCTTTGTCGGCAAACATATGTAAGTGCGGAATTGTCCTGTCAAGTATTAGCAAAAATACCGTTCCTGCCCAAAAGCCGATGACCGCCGGAACAAAGGCAAATTTGCCCATAAATCCGCTCTGTTCAATGGCAGGAATAAGCAGGCTCCAGACCGAAGCCGCTGTCATAACGCCTGCCGCAAAGCCTGTTAAAGCGCGCTGGACGTTTCGACTGAGGTTGTTCCTCATAAAGAACACAAACGCCGCGCCGAGCGATGTGCCGATAAACGGAATTAAAACGCCTGCTATAACAGAGAGCTCCATAACATCACCTCCGAATTATCAATGAAATAAGGCTTCGGATTAAGCATTTCCGAAGCCTTGAATAGTTTTACATTATTTCTGAACGTTAAACGCATCCATACCGGGGTACTGCGCGGCACTGCCCAATTCTTCTTCAATTCTGAGAAGCTGGTTGTACTTTGCAACGCGCTCGGAACGGCTCGGCGC
>OCTW011619040.1_pt1 | contig 37327 bp, 24 predicted proteins | sample 1539671 | NCBI WGS metagenome assembly OCTW01 (sample SAMN02144230, study PRJEB22623) | gut metagenome | biome: sheep rumen | host: Ovis aries | place: New Zealand
CGTGCTGAAGTACGGACAGTTCATCCAGAACGTCGTCGACTTCCTCATCGTCGCATTCTGCATCTTCCTCATGCTCAAGGGCATCAACAAACTCAACCGCAAGAAGGAGGAGCCCGCACCCGCTCCCGAGGAGCCCAAGGGCCCGACGCAGGAGGAGCTGCTCGCCGAGATCCGCGACCTGCTGAAGACGAAGTAAACAAATCTTCCAAAAATGAACAGCCCGCCAAGATCCTTCTTTGGCGGGCTGCTATTTATTGGGAGCACCTAACTACTTCTTCGCTATTTGGGGAAACTATCTTCCGTTTGTTTTCCATTCAATATATTCAGAATATTCATTTCCCGTTAGCTCATAAGCTGCAAAGGCATCAGTCAATGAGGGATCAAAGATGATGTTACATTCCAGTTCTTCAGGAACTCGTCCACCATGAGCTCCACCATACTCTTCACTCACCCACGTGTATGTGACTGTTCCTTTGCTGGGAATCACTTTACCTGTCAGGCTATTGCCGGACTCCGAATAAGGTTCTTTGGTTTCGCCTTCATCTGCCCACCAAGTGAAATCATAACCTTTCACTACTATACCAACAATATATGCATCAGCAGCTATATCGCAGTTATTCATGTTCTCAAGAACAACTTCATAGTTGTATACATCAGCTGATTGACTACCCCAACTACCAACGTTCTCTCCTCTCTTTACACTACTTTGAATCACTTTTACCTTCGATTGCATCGCTGCTATGGCTTTCTTTTCTATCCATGAAACAAAATCTTTTTCATTTAGCCTGTCTGCACATTCCTCATCATCCAACGATGCATTTATCCAACCTGTTTTCAATGCAAAATCTATTTGATCTGCTGGATAAGAAAAAAGACCTTTAGAAGAAACGACATGCATCTGCCCATTGTCGTCTTTAACTATACGCAGGCTTTGTTTATACGACAATCTCACGTCTATAGTGTCGTTGTCTTTTTGATGCGTAACCACAACGGAGTCATTATTGAAACTGATATCAAGAGCCGCCGCCTTCTCTGCGTTGGGATAAAGTTGACATACAGTCTGCCAGTCATCTGCCTCGATAGCCTTAGCAAATTGCTCCACTAATTGAAGAGCCTCTTGCTTATCCCCCGACTGACTATACCACCAATAGCCACCTCCAAGAATGGCAGCGGCCACCAGGGCAAGAAGAAGATACTTCTTGGTATTAGAGCCACTATTCTCTTCATAGTTCACGGGCTCCTCTGCTACAACTTTGTCTTCATCAACTTGAGAGTTGGTCACATCCTTATTTGTAGCGCTTCCACATTTCGGACATTTCGTTGCCTTGTCGGAAATCAAGTTCCCACAATGTTCACATTTGATTAGTGCCATTTATTCTTTCATTTCCTACGTTAAAAATGACTATATTGACGGAAAGGGCCATTTGAATTTCGTACAATGGTATGAATAAAAGTGGTGGATTCCTCTCGTTTTGACTGCCACATTGATTAGTTCCTACAATCTATCATCACTGTACCACCTTCACAGATAAACACACCATTAACACGTGTTTTTCCAGAATAATGCCTTTCAAGCGTCTTTCGTAATTCTTCGTAATCCTTAGTAGAAGCGTATTGCTCAATTCTTACATTAATCAGTCTGCCCACAGGCATGATTCTATACTTTCCGTCATCGGCATATTGAGTGTACCTTTCTCCTCCTAATAATCCATAGCTTTCATATTGAGTATAAAGACTTTCTACAAAATAATCCGTTTTCTCAAAAAGATCCCGGTGACGGATTTCACTACAACCTACAAGTAATAGGCTAAAGAATATAATTCTTATTATTTTTTTCATTTTTAATCTTAATTTATTAGCGAATAAGCCCACCAACTACTCCCCCTAAGAAAGCAGCGACCCCGACATCTACACCATTACCATCCTGCTTTTGTTTTTGATTCACAGGCTTTGGAAATACTGTTCCACAATATTCGCATGAAACAGAATTAGTTAATGGCGCTCCGCAATTGGGACAATTAGTCATAGAAGTTATATTTGTAGAGAATTCCGTTGGGTTGCCACATTCAGGACAACATGGCAGATTTTCTTCATACGGACATCCGCATTCTGTACATTCAATCATATTGCTGGTTGTATTTAGTTATTTTATTTGCTGCAAAAAACATAATTAATTGTGAAACCATAATGCCCATAATACAAACAAAATAGATGTTATCTTCCCAAGTGTTTGGGGCTAAAACTGCCAATATAAACTCTACAAGACCTAAGAACGGAAATAACAGAGAATATGACACTTTAAAAGCATCCTTCATTTCGCTATTGGAAACAAGCAATAACAGTATCGCGTTAATCAGTATAATACACGAAGAGGCAATATAGTTTTCTAATAGGTATTCTTTGAGAATTATACCTGCTAACACATTGAATAATATCAATATGGAACTAATTATAATAATCAATAATCGCATTATGCCAGGCTGTTTTATATGAATAACAAAAATTTTCGGATTATGGCATTGGGATTGGAGGCGGAATCATGAAATATGAGGCGAACTCAGGAAGTTCTTCTATTTTTGCCCAATTTGCCATGCCAGCTTTCCAGACCAACTGTCCTCTGACCATACCGCCACTTTGAATCAAGGATATGATTGTGTTCAAATCATAAGGACCTTGTTGGGCGCCATTAACCGCAATAAAGTATAACACATTAGCATTTGGCAATGGTGGTGGGACTGCTGCACACGAAGGATTTGTATTCATCTGAGATGCAATAGACGACATCTGTCCCCCAGCAGCCACTCCAGCTCCTAAGCCCAATCCTGCCCCCATAAGACCACCAGCCATACCTTCATTATTAGCAGCACTTTCAAGCACATCGAAACTGCGCTGCATTTGATACACATCTCTTCCTGTTATCTTCAAACGAGCTGCAATATCTTTTGCCTCCTTTAGCTTAACAAAACTCGGATCTTTTTCGTTAACACTTATCGATATTATATCGAATACTTGAAGTGACAAACCAAAATTAGCAAAGAAGTCTTTTAGTCGCTCTTTCGAATACAAAGAAATATCCGATAGATGTGAGTTGATATTCAATATAGAAATACCATCACGAATAAGTTTATCAGAAATGATATTCGTAAGTTGCGACAATATCTTCCCCCGGAAGTAAACTCCAAGATTATCGGAAGAAAACATACTCCTATTGCCTACTAAAGTTTCTATTATCTTCCTTGGTTCTAATATTTTAAAACCATATTGGCCATAAGCTCTTATCGGAACAATAACTTCATATTTGGGATCTTCTATCTGCAAAGGAGTGGCTGTGCCCCATTTGGAATCGAGAACTGAAAGTTTATTGACAAACCACACCTCAGCCTGAAAAGGAGAATCTCCTCCAAATGGGATGTTGATTAGTTTATTCAGTATAGGAATATTGTCCGTGGAAATTGAGTAAGTCCCGCTTTCGAACTCATCACATATTGCTCCACCTTTTACAAAGATTGCAGTTTGGCCTGGATGAACAACTAATTGTGTTCCCAAGCGTAAATCATTGCTTGGGAACTTTTCGACTAAAATGCTTGGGTGCATTTCACACCTAACGACATCAACTATTGCCATAATAAACTTTGATTAAGAATTAGAATAATGGCAGCTTACTGGGATTATTGACATATTTCTCATTAAATTGAACTTCTGTCATTGTAAACATCATAATTGCCTGAACAAGAGCAATTAACGCAGGAATGTATGTCCAGCAAAGTAGTAAGAAAACTAAACCAGCAATAGGCTTTCCCAAATAAAAATAGTGAACACCGAGTCCTCCAAGGAACAATGCCAATAGAGCTGCCGTTGTTTTGCTTTTTGGAGAGTTCACTTCATATTGTGCGTTATTGGGGGAGGTAGCTATTTGACCATTAACAGGATGCCCACACTTTGGACATGATTTAGCATTTTCAGAAATCATGTTACCACAACTTTCACATTTAACTAGTGCCATTTTTTGTTTTCTTTTTATTGCACCCTCGGCTCAATGGATGCGGTTAATAGAATTATTTTTCAAGGCACAAAAAGAAAGTGTGAGCCTACTTAACGTATTCCATCTGTAGGCTCTCGACTGCCCGAATGTTGAATAAGAAAAGTCGCTCACACCTCGGGCTGTATACGTAGATGATACATATATACAAACCTAAGGCTGCGTCCTTTGCTTGTCCGAACATTCAGTGAGTTGTCGAGATTCACAGATACGGAATAGCTAAACGCTTCCTAATTATGTCTGCCGCAGGCTTCTACGGCGTTGCAAATATAAGAAGAATTTTTCAGAAACGCAAATTTATGAGCGACTTTTTCTTTTACTCCGCAAAAAAATACGCCTACTTGAACTTTATCACTCGGAAATCGTTCTTGTTGTCGATGATGACGCCGTCGGCGTTGAGTTTGCGGGCCTTGCGGGCACCTTTCCACAACAGGTATTTCTCAAGGCGGGGGCGCTCAGGGCGGATGATGGGCAGGACGAGCGGCGTGTAAGAGCCGTAGGCCGTCACCTCAAAGTCGCGTTGCACCTCACTCTCATTCAGGAAAACCTGGACGTGGTTGTAGGTGTCTTTCTTCCGCTGGTCGGTCTTGAAGAGGGCTTTTCCGAGCAGGGACGTGTGATGGATCTTCTTCTCGTAGTTCTGCTTCAGTGTGTCAGTGTTGATGTAGCTGACGGTGCAGCTTGCCAACAGGAGCGTGAGGCTCCCGAGAATGAACACGTTTTTGAATTGCTTTTTCATTTTGTTGCTTTTTAAAGGTTTCACTTGTTAACAGCGACAAAGGTAACAAGTTTCTTTTAAAAAGCAATCATCCATTTCGTCCACTTCACATTCCCGAGCAGGGCATGTCATAATAGCGGTACACCTTGCCGTTGTATGACGGGTCATGGTCAGGGTCGTTGCACATCATCTTCCACAGTTGTGTCACTCGATAGTAAAGAATGGTCTGACACCACTCGGTCGAGATGGTGTGCTCACTGGCTTTTCCCTGAAACGTCTTTTCCACTTGAATATAGAGCGATACGAGGTCCTCTTCAAGATCAATCCACTCCTCAGTATAACGCTGCTGATCCATTTGATAATAGATGGAGTCGTTGTAATGACCAAGCGCTTTCTTGAATCGCGCCCCGATGAGTCGCTGAAATTCACGTCGTAAGGTCAGCGTATCTTCTTTCTGGGGGATGGTGGCTGAGGGCTCCTGCGTCTCCTTGGGGGCGGGCGTAGCGACTTCCGGGGCAGGCTCGGAGGCCTCGGGTTGATTAACAGGAGGAGGTGGTGCTACCATTGTGGTGTCGGAAGGCGCTTCAGGCGGTATCTGATCGGGGAAAGAAATGACGGGAGTCTCTATTTCGGGAGTGGCCACGCTGTCAGGTTGTGGCAGAGGAGCAACGGAGGTTTCTTCTGCCACGCTGCCGGGCTCCTTACTCATCTGGCGGACAAGCAGAAAGACAGAGAGGCCAACCAGGACCAGAGCCAAAGCAGCGACGAGCCACCGCGGATTGTGCCGGCGGTTCACGGCCTGCTGCAGCTCCTCGACGGAATTGAAGCGCAGGAACATCCGCGTCTCAGTGCAACGCCTGATCACCTTATCATAAAAGCCTGCACATGGCAATGTCTGCAGGATGCGGCCAACGGCATAGATGTCGGTGCGGGCATCGGGCTTCGCCGAACCGTCAATCTGCTCAGGGGCGGCGTACTTATCCGTGCGTCCCGTCGTGTCGGTGTAGCAGTCGGCATAGCAATAGCCCAGGTCTATGAGCTTGACGTCATGGCCTATGCGGGTGATGAGAATGTTGCCGGGCTTCAGGTCAAGATGGACAATCTGATGACTGTGCAGATAACCGACGACGCTGAGCAACTGGCGCAGGAAGCGGTCCGCATTTTCGCGGTTATGAAAGAAATCTGGATGATGATCGGCGAACTCACTGAGCGTCTCGCCGTCAACATAGTCCATCAGGATGCCGTCATCGGTTTTGGCAGCATAGCGAACCAAGTTGGGGTGTTCGAGCTGATAGCCCACCTCGAACTCTTTCTGCATGGCTGCCACATACTGCGGATGAGTGCGCAATTCGGGCTTCAGCCGCTTCAGGAAGTGCAACTTGCCATAGAGCTTCACCCGATAGCACTCGCAAGTAGTCCCACCGACCTGCAACAGCTCTGCATCAGGGAAGGTCTGCTGCACTTCAGAAAACGATGACGTGCTGTCCATTGGCCATCAGAGGAGTTCGAAGTCAATGCCTTGCGTCTTGCCTGCCGTGAAGGCGCCCAGGCTTCGCCCATCCCTTATCACTTCAGAGACGAGTAGCGGATAATGACGCACGATATGGGTCAGCGTCAGCAGGTCGCCCTCTTGGAGCTTTCCATTTTCGCTCTTTATCACGCGGAAATGATTATCACCCAGACATTCAATAGTCAATGTCCGGTTGGGCGGGTACGAGATGGCCACCTGCTGCCCCTTCTCAAGATAGCAAGCCAAGTATTCATCGCGGTCGTCGAAGGCGGAATTGCTGCTGTTCTCGTCTATCTGCCGCAAGACATCCCAGTTGTCATAACCCAGATAACGGGCTATGACGTCGAGTGTCGATGTGCGTGTCGACCGTTCGTCGGCAATGAATCCCAGCAGCCGCTTCATGGTGTTCACGCCGATATGTTCGCCCGTCACAGACTCTATGTCAAGGGCCAACAAGTCGCAGTCACGAGACAGTCGGATTTCATTGCCCGACTTCTCTCTCAGCAATTCTGTGATATAAGGTGAGAATTTCATCTTTAAACAGATTAAAGACAAAGTAAGTCGAGAGTTTTTCCCGACTTACTGATATTTCAAACTACTCCCACTCAATCGTTGCGGGTGGTTTTGAGGAGATGTCGTAGCAGACGCGGTTGACGCCGCGCACCTTGTTGATGATTTCGTTCGAGACGCGGGCCATGAAGTCGTAGGGCAGGTGGGCCCAGTCGGCAGTCATGGCGTCGCTCGAAGTGACGGCGCGTAGGGCGACGGGGTTCTCGTAGGTGCGCTCATCGCCCATGACGCCGACCGAGCGGACGGTGGAGAGGAGGATGGCACCGGCCTGCCAGATCTGGTCGTAGAGCGATACCTCGATCTCGCCGTCCTGCATCTCGGCAGGCACGCCGGCGGCCAGCACGCGGCGGGCTTCCTCGCCCGTGAGCCGCACCTTATAGTCGCGCAGTCCGCGGATGTAGATATCGTCGGCATCCTGCAGGACGCGCACCTTCTCGGGCGTGATGTCGCCGAGGATGCGCACGGCCAGGCCGGGTCCGGGGAAGGGATGGCGCGTGATGAGGTGCTCGGGCATGCCGAGCTGGCGGCCCACGCGGCGCACCTCGTCCTTGAACAGCCACTTCAGCGGTTCGCAGAGTTGCAGGTGCATCTCCTTGGGCAGTCCGCCGACGTTGTGGTGGCTCTTGATGACCTTGCCCGTGATGTTGAGGCTCTCGATGCGGTCGGGATAGATGGTGCCCTGGGCGAGCCACTTGGCATCCGTGATCTTCTTAGCCTCGGCATTGAACACCTCGACGAAGTCGCGGCCGATGATCTTGCGCTTCTGCTCCGGCTCAGTGACACCAGCCAGATCGGAAAAGAACTTCTCGCTGGCGTCGACGCCGATGACGTTGAGTCCCAGACCCTTGTAGTCGTCCATCACCTGCTGGAACTCATTCTTGCGCAGCATGCCGTGGTCGACGAAGATGCAGGTGAGCCGGTCGCCGATGGCACGGCTCAGCAGCACGGCGGCCACACTGGAGTCGACGCCGCCGGACAGTCCGAGGATGACGCGGTCCTGACCCAGCTGCTCCTTCAGTTCGGCCACGGTCGTATCGACGAACGAGGCAGCCGACCACTCCTGACGTGAGCCGCAGATGTCGACCACGAAATTCTTCAGCAGCAGTGAGCCCTGGACGGTGTGGAACACCTCGGGATGGAACTGCACGGCCCAGATGCCCGTTGAGTGTTGAGTGCCTGCAGGGCACCAGAAGGCTGCATTAGTGACATCCTTCGTGGAGCCGATGACCTTGAAACCGTCGGGGATGGCCGTGATCGTGTCGCCATGGCTCATCCACACCTGAGAATGCTGGTCGAAGCCCCGGAAGAGCGGATTCGACGTGTCGACCATCTCAAGATGAGCGCGGCCATATTCGCGCGAGTCGGCCTTTTCGACGCGGCCTCCCATGGTGTGAGAGATGAACTGAGCGCCATAGCAGATGCCCAGCACAGGCATGCGACCGACAAACTGGCTGAGGTCGACCTTGAAGGCTTCGGGATCGTGCACCGAGTAGGGTGAGCCCGAAAGAATCACACCGATGACCGTCGGGTCGTCCTTGGGAAACTTGTTGTAGGGAAGGATTTCGCAGAAGGTGTCGAGCTCGCGCACCCGTCGTCCGATGAGCTGGGTGGTCTGCGAGCCGAAGTCGAGGATGATGATCTTCTGTTGCATAATTGATATGATGAATAATATTAGTCGCGTAGGAAGGCCTCAGCCTGGTCGATGGTCTCAATCTTGCCGACGTCCATGAGCCGCAGGTCGTCCTTGACGCAACCGTAGACGCGGGCCCTGTGGCAGGTCTGCAGATAGAAGTCGATGATGCCGAAGCGGTCGGGGAAGCGGTCCATGAGGGGGAATAGGCGGGGCGAGAGCGAATGGATGCCCGAGAAGGCCAGCTCGTTGAAGGGCTCGCCATGCTGCGAGAGGCCCGTCAGCCGCACATATTCGTAGGGGCTCTTGACCTCGCCTGTCTCCACATTGCGCCATCCCATGAGGCGCATGGCGTTGTCGAAGAGCAGATAGCGCTTGGTCTGGCGGCGGCTGACCAGCAGCACGGCATCCTCGTCGTCGAGGTGCTGCTGGGCGAACCAGCCGAGGTCAACGTTGCTCAGGATGTCGACGTTGTGAATCAGGACGGGGCTGTCCTCGTCGAAGAGGTGGCGCGCATGCTTGATGCCGCCGCCCGTTTCGAGCAGCTGGGCACGCTCGTCGCTCACGGCGACGTCGAGGCCGAAGTCGTTCACCCGCAGGTAGTCCTCAATCTGGTCGGCCATGTGGTGCACATTGACCACCACGCGCTCATAACCGGCGGCGCTGAGTTTGGTCAGCACGTGCCACAACAGGGGGCGACCGCCCACACTGACCAGGGCCTTCGGCCGCGTGTCGGTCAGCGGTCTGAGCCTGGTGCCCAGTCCCGCTGCGAATATCATCGCCTGTTTCATGCTGCAAAGATAATCATTTTATTTCATATTTCATGCCTGTCAAGCCGATTATTTCAAGAAAAGGTTGTATCTTTGTAGCCAAAAGCGCAACACCTGTCACCTCTATGCTTACAGAAAAGACGATGGAAAAGCTGAGAATACTGGCCGAGTCGGCGAAGTACGATGTATCGTGCTCGTCGAGCGGCACCGTGCGCCATGGTCAGAAGGGCATGGTGGGCAATACGGTCGGCGGTGTCGGCATCTGCCATTCGTTTGCCGACGACGGCCGGTGCATCTCGCTGCTGAAGGTGATGCTGACCAACTTCTGTAAGTACGACTGTGCCTACTGCGTCAACCGCCGGACGAACGACATTCCCCGGGCCACGCTCTCGGTGGCTGAACTCGAGGAAATCACGATGGAATTCTATCGCCGCAACTACATTGAGGGGCTGTTTCTCTCGAGCGGGGTAGTACGCACACCCGACTATACGATGGAGCGGCTGGTGGCCATCGTGCGCGACCTGCGCACCGTCCACAGGTTTAACGGCTACATCCACCTGAAGGCCATCCCCGGCGCCTCGCAGGAGCTGCTCAACGAGGCCGGCCGATGGGCCGACCGCATGAGCGTCAACATCGAGATACCGCGTGAGGAGTCGCTGAAGCTCCTGGCGCCCGAGAAGGACCACCAGAGCGTCTTTCAGCCGATGGCGCTCATCCAGCAGGGTGTCCTGGAGAACAAGGAGGACCGCCGGAAATATCGCCACGCGCCGCGCTTCGTCCCCGCCGGGCAGTCGACCCAGATGATTGTCGGAGCCACGCAGGAGTCCGACCGCGACATCCTACAGATGTCGTCGGCCCTCTATGGCCAGCCGTCGATGCGCCGCGTCTACTATTCGGGCTATGTCAGCGTGAACACCTACGACGAGCGGTTGCCCCGATTGAAGCAACCACCACTTGTGCGCGAGAACCGGCTCTATCAGGCCGACTGGCTCTTACGATTCTATCACTTCAACGTCAGCGAGATCGTCGACGACGAGCATGCCAACCTCGATCTTGAGGTCGACCCCAAACTGGCGTGGGCCCTGCGCCATCCCGAATTTTTCCCCGTCGACATCAACACGGCGGCCTACGAGCATATCCTACGCGTTCCAGGCATCGGCACCAAGTCAGCTTGGCAGATTGTCAACAGCCGCAGGTTTGGCCGCGTCACTTCCTACCACCTGAAGAAGATGGGGGTGGTGCTCAAGAAAGCCAAATACTTCATCACTTGCGGCGAGCTGACCAGCAGTTTCTCGCAACCCATAGTGGGCATCAACGAGCTGCACCCCGAACGGCTGCGCCCGATGCTGATTTCGAAGGCGCAACAAAAAAGAGCTGCCGCCGAACAGCAACTCTCACTGGACTTCAAGGACGAACCCGAACAACCATGATTGTCTACACCTTCGACCGCAGCCTCGACGGACTGCTGACTGCCGTCTTCGATGCCTATGCCCTGAACCAGCAGCCCGACGAGCTGGTCGGCGAGGGCGACGTGCTGCCTCTGTTCTGCGAGACTTGCCATCAGGTCGTGACTGCCGACGACAAGGCGGCCCGCGTATGGAGCGGGATGGAGCGCCGTCTGTCGAAGGAAGGTCTGCGGATGGTGACGGTCAGTTTTCTTTCTGAGTCGCCCGACCTCTACACTCCCCTATTCCATTTTGTCTATAAGATTTTCCGTCAACCCGAGGGGTCGCCGAGCCTGGAGCGCAATTATGCCGACCAGGACGTGCTCTTCGTGAACAACCGTTGCCGCCAGGTGGGCCACGAAGCCCACCGCATGTTGCAGTTCGTGCGGTTCCAGAAAGCGAAGGACGGCACCTACCTGGGTGTCGTCAGCCCTGACCACGACGTACTGCCTCTCATCATCCACCACTTCCAGGACCGCTTCCGCGATCAGCCGTGGCTCATCTTCGACGCCAAGAGGAAATACGGATTCTACAAGGGCGAACAAGAAGGGACGCCCGTCAGAATCACGTTCGAGGACAACGACGCGCTGCCCTTCTCTATGGAGACAGGGCAGCTGAACGAGGAGCTGCTGAGCCAGAACGACCAACTGTTTCAGGAGCTATGGCGCACCTACTTCAAGGCGATATGCATCCGTGAGCGCATGAACCCACGGAAGCAGCTGAAAGACATGCCACGACGCTACTGGCGCTACCTGACCGAGAAGCAGACGCTCAGTCCTTGAGCACCTGCGTGATGCCCTGCTCGCGATGCACGATGCGCACCTCGACGCCGAACTTCTGATGGATATGCTCGGCCAGATGCTGCGCGCTGTAGACGGAGCGGTGCTGACCGCCCGTGCATCCGAACGAGAACATCAGCGAGGTGAAGCCGCGCTGGATGTAGCGGGCCACATGGGCATCAGCTAGGCGGTAGACAGAATCAAGGAAAGTGAGGATTTCGCCGTCGTCCTCAAGGAAGCGGATGACGGGCTCGTCCAATCCCGTCAGCTGCTTGTAGGGCTCATAGCGGCCGGGGTTATGCGTCGAGCGGCAGTCGAAGACGTAGCCGCCGCCGTTGCCGCTCTCGTCCTCGGGAATGCCCTTGCGATAGCTGAAACTGAACACCCGGACCACCAGCGGGCCCTGGGCGTCGTATTTCGAGAACGTGGCCGGTCCGTCCTTCGGGTGGGCCCGGTAGGGGTTGCGGTCGGTGGTCTTATAGCCGTCGGCACGCGTCTGTGCGGACACCTCGATGCGCTGGAACTGCGGCAGCTCGGTCAGCCGCTTCAGAATGTCGGCCAGGTAGGGATAAGGCAACTGCTGTGAGCCGAGCAGCTCGCGCAGGTTCTGGATGGCAGGCGGGATGGAGTCGATGAAGTGCTTCTTCTGCTCGAAATAGCCACGGAAGCCGTAGGCACCCAGCACCTGCAGCGTGCGGAAAAGCACGAAGAGCTGCAGCCGGCGGTCGAAGTGCTCGCGCTTGGGCATCTCGATGAACTGCTGTGCCGCTTCGTAGTACTCATCGAGGAGCTCGCGGCGCAGGCGGTCAGGATAGCGTGCCGAGGCCTGCCACAGGAACGACGCCAGGTCGTAGTAGAACGGGCCCCGCCGGCCGCCCTGAAAGTCGATGAAGAAAGGGACGCCCTCTACCAGCATGACGTTGCGTGCCTGGAAGTCGCGATAGAGGAAGCTCTCGCTCCGCTCCGCCGTCAGGTCCTTGGCCAGCAGGCGGAAGTCAGCCTCGAGCTTCAGTTCATGGAAATCGAGCTCGGTGGCTTTCAGGAAGCAATATTTGAAGTAGTTGAGGTCGAAGAGCACGCCGTCGACGTCGAACTCCGGCTGGGGATAGCAATTGGAGAAGTCGAGGCCGCGGGCACCGCGGAACTGCACGTTGGGCAGCTCGCGGATGGTGCGCCGGAGCAACTGCTGCTCGGCCAGGGTGTAGCGTCCGCCCGCCTCGCGTCCGCCCCGTATGGCATCGAAGAGCGAGGTAGACCCCAGGTCCTGCTGCAGATAGCGCAACTCGTCGTCGCTGACGGCCAGCACGCGGGGCACGGGCAGCTGGCGTTTCTCGAAATGTCGGGCCAGATAGACGAAGGCATGATTCTCGTCGCGGCTGGTGCCGATGCATCCGATGACGCTCCGCCCGTCTTCGTCCACCATGCGATAGTAGGCCCGGTTGGAGCCGGCGCCCGCCAGCCGTTCCGTCGACGTCGGCTCAGCGCCCCTCCACTGTCTGTATAGTTCAATTAGCTGTTGCATCTCAACTCTCAGTTCTCAACTCTCAACTCTCAGTTCTCAACTCTCAACTCTCAGTTCTCAGTTCACCGTGACCCCCATCAGTCCGATGACGACGTCGTTCGACAGCGTCTCCACCTTCAGCTGCTTCAGCCGTTTCTTCGGATTCAGCGGGATGCAGAGCATCTGGGCAGCGCCGCCGGGGATGATGCGACCGTCGGCGCCCGTCAGCCCGAGCGTCTGGCCGAGGTCGCGGCTGACCTGTCCTGTCTGCAGGCTGACGCGATAGGGCCGTGGCTGCTGTGCGGTGAAGGCCTTCCCGTCCTCATAATAGTCCTTGTCGATGGGGCACCAGTTGTCAGGATTCTTCAGCGCGAGCGTGTCGCGATGTCCGTTGCGATAGGTGACGACGACGATGCCGTTGTCAATCTGGCTCTGCATGTGGTTGGTCGATCCGGCCATCAGCAGCCAGAGCATGCGGCCCTTGCCCTTCAGGGGGATCTCGACCGAGCTGGGATAGTTGTCCCAGAGCGACGTATAGACGATGTTATGGCCCGTCTGGGGCGTGCGGAAGGGCACACCAGCCACGACGAACTTATCGCCGCGGGCCATCCGGCGCAGGCCCGAGTCGTCGATGGTGGGCGTGTACTGCGGATGACACCAGTCGCCGGCTCCCTGCAGTGGTATCTGGAGCGTCGTCGTCAGCGGACGCGGACTCTCGTAGCGGTTCTTGAAGATGTCGGTCACGTCGGCATTGAAGTAGCCGTCGATGTTGTGCATCCTATAGCCATGGCCACCCTGCGGCTCCTGCGTAGAGGTGACGACACTCAGGTCAACCTCGCGCTCATAGCTGACGGCCAAGCCCTGCTGGGCGTCGGCAGCATGCTCGAGGGTGATGACCTGATGGTGGTCGGCCGTACCCTCGACGTCGCGGTAGCGCCCGCCGCCAAGGTTCTGGCGGAGGACGATCTTCAGCGGCTGGCGGAAGTTCTGGGTCACCTCATAGCGGTCGGTGTTGCCCTCGCGCGTGTACTTATATTCTATATAAGGTGTCTTCACCGACGCATGATGCCAGTATTCGGGGAATCCCGGGCGCAGGATGCACTCGCCGTAGAGGGCACGTGGCAGGATGCCGAAGAGCCCCTGCAGGAGTGTGCGGGCCGAGATGCCGATGCAGTCGCCGAAGTCGCGGTAGCACTCGCCGCGGGCAGCGTCGTAGCGGCTGAGCTGTCCGAAGTTGGCAGGCGACTGTCCGAGATACATCTGGTCCATCACGTTGGCCATCATCAGGCGGTAGCCGTCGTTGTGGCGGCCGGCCTCGAAGTAGGCCAGCGCTGTGTGCATCACCTCGGCTGCCGCCACGTTGTTGATGCTCCACTCATAGGGCTGCCAGTTGGAGGTGGCGATGGTCTGGTAGGGCGTGTTGCCGACGTCGATGTGGGGAATCTCCGAGTCGACGTAGAGCGTGGCGCGATAGGCCTGCTCAGGCGTGCAGGCGCCACAGTCGATCGGGGTGTAGACCGACCATAGGGCGGCGCTCTTGTGCAGGCGCTTGTGGCCCATGGCGTCTTGATATTCGGCCCAGTGGCCCTTGTCGTTGAGCCAGAGGCGCTCGTTCATGGCCTTCAGGATGGCGTCGGCCTCAGCCTGATAGGGCGCGGCGTCCTCGCCGATGAGCTGGGCGATGCGAGCTGCCAGCAGGTTGGCGCGATAGTTGTAGGCCGAGGAATGTGTGACGGCTCCGCCGCTGTAGTAGAGGGCGTCGCTGGCCCAGATGCAGCAGTAGGCATCGTAGAGGTGGTCGCCGTCGGGGTCGTAGTTGCGTTTCTCCCACTCCAGGTGCCGCTTGATGACGGGCCACATCTGGCGCATGTAGTCCGGGTCGGCATCAAACTGGAAGTGCCACATCAGCTCGTCGATGTAGTTGAGGTTCATGTCGTAGTGGTGCATCTGGTCGTTGCGCTCGGGATTGCGGCAGATGTAGCCGTTGGAGTACATCTGCGTGCCCCACTTCTTCTCCGCACGCGCCATGTTCTGGGCCGCGTCCTGCGAGGGGTGGGCGATGGTGGGCGCCACGTCGGTCACCTGGCTCTTGGCATAGGCATTGAAGTGGCTGACGGCACGGTCGGGCCAGCCCAGCACGTCGCCCAGATAGCCGGCCCGCCATCCGGCCAGCGGCATGCGCCATCCGATGCAGCCGTGGAGCCACGTCTGGCCGTCCCAGTCGCCATCGGCAGCCATGACGAGTGCGCCGCCCAGCGTGTTGATGAAGGGATCGGGCGTGTTGAACTCGATGCGCGAGGCCAGCCGGCGGTTATAGTCGACGGTATTGGAGTAGAGCTCGAAGGCCGACACGTCGCTGACGGGCAGGATCTCGTCGAGCCGCATCACCAGGTGGGCGAAGTTGCAGGCATAGGTGCACTCGCCCTCCTGCAGGCCGCCGTCGCCGGGAGCCGGCTCAAACGTGTCAGGCGCGTCAACGCCCAGGTCGCCGTTGCGTTTCAGCTTCGGCCGGGCGATGTCGCAGAGTTTCACCTTCACGTGGAGCGCATAGGGATACTTGTCGGCAATGAACTGCCAGATGGCGCCCTCCTCGTCGTGGCGGGCCACGACGTTGACGCGCAGCACCTTGATGCCGGCCTCAGCCAGCCGCTTGTCCTGAAGGATATACTTGCGGATGCCGCTCTCATACGACGTCCAGCAATAGTCGGTCTGCTCCAGCGGCACGCCGGCCACCTCGAAGCGCACGCTCTTGTGATGGCCTTTCTTCACGACGGCGAAGATGGGGCGGTCGCTCGTCTCCACACGATAGTCGCCATGGGTGCCGTAGAGGGCACGGGTGAAGCGGTTGGAGCCGTTCTCGCAGATGAAGGCGCGGTCCATGGGCAGGTAGTGCTGGCCCCATGCGGTCAGTCCGGCGACGGCCGTCAGCAGCATCGAGACAAAAAAACGTTTCATTTCTTCTTGTTTTTCTGTTGGTCAATGAAGTCGATGATATAACTCTCGGCAATAGCCACCAGGATGAGGATGCCAAGCGACATCCAGAACGATCCTGTCAGATCATAGATGATGAGGGCGACGGTGAACGTGACAACCCACTTGATGATAAATCTCCAGTTCATATCGCCGACAAAATTACTGTTTTTTTCGGACCTATGCAAGAAAATCGGACAAAAAAAACCGGCTGTCTCACGACAGCCGGTTCTCAAAAACAAACTACTTAAAAACTAATCTACTAAAACAAATCAAAAAAATATTATTCCTTTGTCCACCCCTCGCTGAATGCTCACGCACTCATCAGGCGACCCTGTTATGAGGAGATGCTAATATTCTACTGCAAAAGTACACATTTTATCGATTATATCCAAACAAAAACCCGACAAAATGATCCGCCAACCCTAAAAATTGACTTACATCATCCGTCCGTCAGGATGCTCACGGCTATTTGTCACCTCGACTTTACAAATGTGGTGTCCGCTCGTGTTCGCAAGCCGCGCTTGTAGGGAGTGAAATGAATTGAGACTCGTATTGTTTATACAAGATATATGGGCTTTGCAGTGATTGAAGTTAGAGACCCCACCCCCGACCCCTCCCCTTGAAGGGAGGGGAGAAGCCCCACCCGACCTCCCCAAAGGTGAGGAGGGGCTGGCGCACTGCCCGATGGGGAATGACGGCGCAGCTGCTCCCCTCCCTTCAAGGGGAGGGGTTGGGGGTGGGGTCTGTAACTTCTCTCACACAGATTCTTATATGGCCCATTAATAAAAAAAATCACGGCGCGACTTCACTCCGTCGCGCCGTGATTCCTATTTAAGAGTTATGTCTTTTTACATCATACCGCCCATACCGGGGTTGCCCATCGGCATCTGGGGCTCCTTCTCGGGCTTGTCGACGATGAGGCACTCCGTGGTGAGGAACATGCCTGCGATGGAGGCAGCGTTCTCCAGGGCGACGCGAGCCACCTTGGCGGGGTCGATGATACCGGCCTTGCGCAGGTCCTCATACTCGTCAGTGCGGGCGTTGTAGCCGAAGTCGCCCTTGCCCTCGCGCACCTTCTGCACGACGACAGCACCCTCGGCACCGCCGTTGACGGCAATCTGGCGCAGGGGCTCCTCGATGGCACGGCAGACGATGTTGATACCGGTCTGCTCGTCGGCGTTGTCACCCTTCACGCCGGCCAGGACCTCCTGGGCACGGATGTAGGTGGTGCCGCCACCGGCCACGACGCCTTCCTCGATGGCAGCGCGTGTGGCGCAGAGAGCATCGTCGACGCGGTCCTTCTTCTCCTTCATCTCAACCTCGCTGTTGGCACCGACGTAGAGCACTGCGACGCCGCCGGCCAGCTTGGCCAGACGCTCCTGCAGCTTCTCCTTGTCGTAGGACGACGTGGTGTTCTCAATCTCGTTCTTGATCTGGTTGACGCGGTCCTTGATGGCCTGCTTGTCGCCGGCACCGTTGACGATGGTGGTGTTGTCCTTCGAGACGGTCAGCTTCTCGCAGGTGCCGAGCATCTCGATGGTGGCCTGCTCCAGCTTGAGGCCCTTCTCCTCGCTGATGACGGTGCCGCCGGTCAGCACGGCGATGTCCTCGAGCATGGCCTTACGGCGATCGCCGAAGCCAGGAGCCTTGACGGCGCAGATCTTCAGGCCGCCACGCAGACGGTTGACGACGAGCGTGGTCAGTGCCTCGGAGTCGACGTCCTCAGCGATGATCAGCAACGGGCGTCCGCTCTCGGCAGCAGGCTGCAGGATGGGCAGGAACTCCTTGATGTTGGAGATCTTCTTGTCGTAGATGAGGATGTAGGGGTTGTCCATGACGCACTCCATCTTCTCCGTGTCGGTGACGAAGTAGCCCGACAGATAGCCACGGTCGAACTGCATGCCCTCGACGACGCCGATGTGGGTGTCGCGGCTCTTCGACTCCTCGATGGTGATGACGCCGTCCTTCGACACCTTGCGCATGGCCTCGGCGAGCAGCTCACCGATCTCCTTGTCGTTGTTGGCCGAGACGGTGGCCACCTGCTCAATCTTGTCGTAGTTGTCGCCGACAATCTCGGCGCTCTCCTTGATATGGTCGACGACGGCCTTGACTGCCTTGTCGATACCGCGCTTGAGGTCCATCGGGTTAGCACCGGCGGTGACGTTCTTCAGACCTTCCGAGACGATGGCCTGGGCCAGCAGCGTGGCGGTGGTGGTGCCGTCGCCGGCGTCGTCGCCAGTCTTCGAGGCGACGCTCTTGACAAGCTGTGCGCCCGTGTTCTCGAAGTGGTCGTCGAGCTCGATCTCCTTAGCCACGGTGACACCGTCCTTCGTGATCTGCGGAGCACCGAACTTCTTCTCAATGACTACGTTGCGGCCCTTCGGTCCGAGGGTCACCTTCACTGCGTTTGCCAACTGGTCGACGCCCTGCTTCATCAGTTCGCGGGCCTCAATATTGAATTTGATTTCCTTTGCCATAACTTTTTTAGTGAAGAGTGAAAAGTGAAGAGTGAAGAATTTGCTGCCGCATCATCTTTCTCATTTCACCATTTACTCTTCGTTTGGTTTTTATGATTAATTATTTGTCTGTTTTTTTTAAAATCCCGAAGAATTCCGATTGAAGACCAAAGAACGCATCCACCTATGGGCGCCAGCAAATTCTTCACTCTTCACTTTTCACTCTTCACTTAAGCGAGCACAGCGAGCACATCGCTCTGGCGCATGATGAGGAACTTCTCGCCCTCGAGCTCCAGCTCCGTGCCGGCATACTTGCCGTAGAGCACCTCGTCGCCCTCCTTGAGGACCATCTGCTCGTCCTTGGTGCCATGGCCTACGGCCTTGACGGTGCCGCGGAGGGGCTTCTCTTTCGCAGTGTCAGGAATGATGATACCACCGATTTTCTCTTCGGCCGGTGCAGGCACTACCAGCACGCGGTCAGCTAATGGTTTGATGTTCATAGTTTCTTGCTTTTGTTTTTATTTGTTGTCAGTTGATTTTTGTTCACTCTGCCAACCTGTATGCGAAAACCGTGCCAAAACGTCGGGACTGACATTTTGGCACGGTCGTTATCCGTCACCTAAATATTAATATAGGTATTAATAGCCAGGATTCTGCCAAGCAGCCTTCTGGGCATCGGTCAAGTCAGAACCATCCTCGTTCTTCAGACCGTCGATGAAAGTCTGCGGGATGGGACGATAGACGTGGCGGTCCTGCACACCAGCTGCTGCCTCAGGGTTGAAAGCCTTGGCACGTGCCACGAGGGTCTTCGTGCGCGACAGGGTCTCCCAACGCTGCCACTCGCCGATGAGCTCGCGCGAACGCTCGTTGAGGATGAACTGGATGGCACGCTGTTGCTGTCCGCTGACGCCCAGCTTCCGTAGGATGGCCTCATCCTCTGCGGGCAGGTTGTCCCAAGTCCAGTTAGTCAGGTTGCTGGCAGCCGTGGTGACAGGCTGGTTGGGGTTCGACAGATAGTAGGTGTTCATCCAAAGGTTCGAGTTCTCATACATAGCGGCATTGCTGGCATTATCGTGCAGTGCATTGTTGAGCTCGAAGGCCTTCGAGCCGTCGACGTAGTAAGAGCGGTTCTCGCCATTCTTCCACTGAGCGCGGGCACGGATGACGTCGATGTCCTTCTTGGCGTTGGCATAGTCGCCCAGACGGGCATAGCACTCGGCGCGCACCAGATAGGTCTCGCCAAGTCGGGCCATGGTCACGTCGCGATAGGCATCGCCCTTCTCAGCCTGACGCGTGCCGTCGGTGCACTTGTTGATGCCGGCAAAGAAGTTGCAGATGGTGGTCGACTTGAAGGTGGGAGCCACGTACTGGCCGTTCTGGTAGAGGACGGAGGTGCTGGGCACCCACTGGCCGGGCGTAGAGGTCAGCTGACCGGCATCGGCCGACTGGCGCGACAGGTTCTTGTCCTTGTCGTTGCGCCATTCGGGCAGACGGCCTGCATTGTCCCGGAAAGCCTTGTCGTAGTCGACAGTGCCGTCGGCTTTCTTGTCAGCAAACTGGGCATAGGCACCGAACTTGAAGTTGTCGTAGGTGTGGTCGTCGGCCGTGTTCAGGATCATGATGGCACCGGGGGCTCCCAGCTCCACGCCGAGGGTGTCCTTCACGAGCGTGTTGATGCCATAGACCGTCTTGAAGGTCTTCCACAGACGGGCGTCGTTCACGTGGTCATACACGGCGTAGGCATACTCCGTGGGACGGCAGCGCTGGAAGTCCATCTCGCCAGTCCACACACCACGCTTGGTCCAGCCGCCGCCGAAGCCTGCGCCGAACTGCGGGCCAAAGTAGTTGTAGGTGCGGTTGCCGAAGCGTCCCTGAGTGACGCTGTTGTTGTTGAATCCGGCAGCCATCAGGATCTCGCTGAGCTGCTCAGTCTCGCAGTCGACGCCGGTCCAGTTGGCATAGAGGTCGCTGTAGTTGGGAGCCAGCTGGCGGGCGCCGATGGCATAGTTGCAAGCCTCGACAGCCTCCTTCAGGTCGGCCTCCTTGGTAGCAGCATTGAAGGCGTCGCAGCGCTCGGAAGCACGGAAGAGCAGGGCCTTGGCCAGGAAGTGGGCAGCCGTAGCCTTGGTCCACGTGATGCCCTTGCCATAGGTGAATTCCTCACCATTGAAGAGGTTGTAGGCCTGGCGCAGGTCGCTGATGACCTGTTCCCATGCCTGTTCCTCAGTGGCCTGGGTGAAGTTGCGGACGATGCCCTCGGCAGGCTCCAGCTGTAGCACGGGCCGGCCATACTGAGCGGTCAGACGATAGTAGTTGTAGCCGCGGAGGAAGTAGGCATGAGCCAGGCAACGATTGCGCACCTTCTCGTCGCCGATCACCTTCTCAGCCTTGGCGATGATGGTGTTGCACGAAGCAATACCATAATAGAGCTGATTCCAGATAGCGTCGACGGCGGGGCAGTTCCTGTTGGCAGCGCCCAGTGCCGGCGTACAGTTCAGTGCGCTGAAGCGCGTGTCATACGTGTTCCAAGGCTCCGAGGTCAGGTCGTTGGCATTGGTGAACTCATCGGTTCCATAGAGGGTCGTAGCGTATGCCCACTCATAACCGAACCACCAGCGGATGTTTCCATAGAGCGACACGGTGAGCGCCTCAAGTCCTTCCTCAGTGTCAAAATACTGAGTGGAATATTTGGTGGTCAGGTCCTCGTCGAGGAAGTCGCCTGAGCAGGAAGTCATCCCTGCCGAAAGCGTCATGGCGAGCATGCCACCCATTAGATATTTATTGAGTTTCATAATTATTCAGTTTATAAGTTTATGAGTTGCCAAAGTTGATGAATTTAGAATCCGATCTCCAGACCGAAGACGAAGCTGCGGTTGAAGTAGGTGCGGCCGGTGTCGAGGTCGAAGCCGGCAATCGACTGATGGATGCTGAACGGATTGATGACCTGAGCATACACCTTAGCATGCGACAAGGTGGCAGTGCGGAGCAGCGACTTGGGGAAGTTGTAGCCCAGCGAGATGTTGCGCACCTTCAGGAACGAAGCGTTGCGGAATCCGAGCAAGCTCGAGAAGTTGTCAGCCGAGCCGCTGGTGGCCTGTGCCAGGATAGGCTTCTGCCACTCTGCACCCGTGTTCTGCGGTGTCCAGTAGTCGACCTCGCGCTGGTTGGCGTGAGCGGTCAGAGCCTCGCCACCCGTTGAGAAGGTGTAGCCCATGCGGCCCAGCATCGAGATGCCCAGCTCGATTCCCTTGTACGAGAAGTTGTTGGTCCATCCGAGCGTGGTCTTCGGATTGCGGTTGCCAATCACCATGCGGTCTTCGATCGTCATCTGGTAGTCGCCGTTGACGTCGTGAGGACGCACGTTACCGGCCGTGAAGCCGTAGCCGTTCTCATTCCACTTGGCCATCTCGGCGGCGTCGCTCTCCTGCCAGATGCCGTCGTTGCCATAGCCATAGTAGACGCTGAGAGCCTCGCCGATGAAGAGCGAGTTGTCGGGCATGTCGTTCTTGCCATAGGCCAGCTCAACGATCTCGTCCTTCTGGTAGGCGATGTTGAAGCTCGTCTCCCACTCGAAGCCGCCGACCTGAACGGGGATGGCGTTCAGGGTGAACTCAACGCCGTGGTTCTTCGTCTTACCCACATTTGAGTAGGTGCCGGGGAAACCGGTCAGCGTCGGGATGTTGGTGTACATGATGACGTCGTCGGTGTGGCTCCAGTAGTAGTCCAAGCTACCCCAGATGCGGCTGTTCAGGAAGCCGAAGTCGAGACCGAGGTTCCACTGCGTGGTCTTCTCCCATCCCAGGTCAGGATTGGCCATGGTGAGCTGGGTGCCGGAATAGTAAGGCTCATTCGTGGTGTAGCCCAGCACGTCGGTCATGCCGTTGAAGGGGAGGTAGACGCTGGTGATGTCGCCCTTGGTGTCGTAGGGGCTGACGGCAGCATTACCCGTCACGCCGACGCCGAGGCGCAGCTTCAGGTTGCTGATCCAGTCGTACTGTTTGATGAAGTCCTCCTCGCTGGCACGCCAAGCCAAGGCTGCCGAGGGGAAGAAGTCCCACTTGTTGCCGTCGGCCAGCTGCGAAGCGCCGTCCCAACGTCCGCTGACGGTGAGCAGGTAGCGCTCGTTGAAGCCGTAGTTCAGTCGGATCATGTACGACTCCAGCTGGCGCTCGGTGATGCCCGAGCCGAGGCCGACGCTCTGGTCAGCGTTGCTGGGGTTGACCGTGTCGAAGGCGTTCCAGAGGTAGGAGTCCTTCTCGATCAGGCTGGCGTTCATGTTCGATGTCTCGATGTTCCACTTCGAGGCGGTCTGCAGCAGGGTCACGCCGACCTTGTGCACATCGGCGAAGGTGCGGTCGAACATGAGCATGTTGTCGAGCGTCCACGAGAAGTCGCGGCGGTTCTGCAGGCGGGCATAGTTCTTACCCTCAGTGCCGTTGGAATTGATCTTGTGGGCTGAGAAGCCGTCGATGTAGGAGCCCTCACGCCAGTTGCGGAAGTCGGGGCCGAAGGCAATCTTATAGCGCAGTCCGTTGAGGGGCTTGGCAATCTCGCCGAAATCGACCGTAGCCGAGAAGTTACCCAGTGCACGGAAGATCTGGCGCTTCTGCTGCGAGTGGTTCCACTCGTTCATAATCGTATAGACGGCGCTCTCGCCACCAGGGTTGATGACCGTGTTGCCATCCTCATCGAAGGGCACGGCGTAGTTGAAGATCTGCTTGGCGGTGCCATAGATGGCATCGGGCACTGAACCCGAGCGGCCGCCCAGCGTCGACATACCGTAGTCCTGCTCGCTCCACGTGCCGTTGATGCTGGCCTGAACCGAGAACCACTTGGTGGGCTTGATGTTGACGCTCACCTTGCCCGTGTAGCGGTCGTACCACTGGCCCTTCTGCGTACCCTTGTTGCTCAGGTAGCCGAACGAGGCATAGGCATTCATCGACTCTGTGCCGCCGCTGACGGCCAGGGTGTGCTCGTGCGACAGGGCCGTCTGGGTGACGAAGTCGGTCCAGTCGGTGTTCTGCACGCGTGAGGCATCCCAGCTGCCGCCGGCCCAGCCGTTCATGATGTTATTATAGGAGGCGAGGTCGAGCGATGCGATGTTGGCAAACAGGGCCTCATCCTCAGCCTTCGTGGGGCTGAGCGGGTTGGCATAGCTCTCGGCGCTTGCGTTATGGGCAGCCCAGCGTGCAAACTGGATGAAGTCGGATGCGCTCATCGAGGGCGAGCGGTCGACGATGTTCGACACGGTCAGTGTGCCCGTGTAGTCGATCGTCGTATGGCCGGCCTTACCCTGCTTGGTGGTCACGAGGATGACACCGTTGGCACCGCGGCTACCGTAGATGGCGGTTGCCGAGGCGTCCTTCAGAATGTCGATCGACTCGATGTCGCGGGGGTTCAGCGTCTCAATGCCGGAAGCCGACATGAGGGGCACACCGTCGACCACGTAGAGAGGCTCGTTGCCCTTGTTGAGCGAACGCTCACCGCGGATGCGGATCGAACCGAGCTGACCAGGGCGCTCGTTGGTGGTGATGTCGACACCTGCTGCCTTGCCTTGCAGGGCCTCGAAGGCGTTGTTCACCGGGCGGTTGTTCAGCTGCTCTTCGCCAATGTTGATCATCGAGCCTGTGACGTCGCTCTTCTTCTGCGTACCATAACCGACAACGACCACCTCGTCGAGCAGCTGACGGTCTTCCTGCAGCGTGACGTTGACAGTCGACTTGCCGGCCACGGGCACGGTCTGAGACGAATAGCCGACATACGAAATGACCAGACTTCCATTGCTGGGAACCACCTGAATGGTGTAGTTACCATTGAAGTCGGTAATGGTTCCGTTGGAAGTACCTTTCACCACGACGCTGGCACCGATGATAGGCTCGCCACTGGCGTCGACCACATTACCTGTCACTTTCTGGGCATAGGCACCCGTGGCACCCATGCAGAGAAGCAACAAGAACATCAGTCTACGAAGAGAACACAATCCTCCCCATGACACTTTTTGCTCAATAAATTTTCCCATACATTTTAATAAATTAGAAATAAGATAGAGTTTGCTTTGTTACGCATCGGCAAAATTAGCTTTTTTTTCTTAAACAAAGAAGAAAAAAAGTGATTTTTTTTAAAAAATCTGCTTTTTTGCTTAAAAAATGTACTATAAGCACCCATTTGGGGGCGCATTTGTAAAGGAAAATCTGAATCTTTTGTCTGATTTTTACAACCGTCTGATTATCAAGTCGGTTGGCGACGGACAAAAAAGAAGCGGTGCTTTTCGGGTTGAAAAGTACCGCTTTTCGGGTCGAGAAGTGCCGCTTTTCGGGTCGAGAAGCGCCGCTTCTTGATTGAAGGGGGGCTGTTTTGTCAGATTTTTTACTTGGGGGAGGGTGTCAAAATGAAGCGGATAGACTAACTTTACTGAGGGCGTATCAAAATGAAGCGGATAGACTAACTTTACTCCCCCAGTAGTTGAGCTAATGCGAAACTTGGATTACTTGACTTTCTCCATCAGGTCGGCCTCGACGATGCGCAGCTCGACCTTGCCCTTCTCCGTCTTCAGCCGGTCCAGCTCATTGGCCACGCCGCCAGCCAGCTCCTTGACTTGTCCGAACCGGCTGCTGTCCTGGACGGGGCCGACCATGCGGATGGTCAGGTCCTTGGCTGCCACGGGCTGGGGGATGGTGATGTGGACGTAGCCGAGCGTGGCGGGCGTGACGCCTTCCCACACCTTCTTCCGGCCGGCATAGACCTCCAGGGGATAGCACTTCTGGCGCCAGCCGGCCAGCTTCAGCGTCATCTCGCTGATGGCTGCACGCCGCTCCAGCCGATAGGTCACCCAGGCATGCGCGCGGTCGCCGTCGCTCTGCCACTGGGTCAGCTCGTTGTCGTCGAAGCTCTTCTGCACATCGCCAGCATTGCTGCCTGACGTGGCACCGACGATAGCGACGCTCGTCAGGACGTCATGATAGCTGGGAGTGGCAGGTGTCTCGCCACGCACGAGCGAGGGGCGCAGCGTGAGGGCCGGCAGGTCGTGCTCTTTGTCGCAAGCCTTGCTGCTGAGCGTCAGATAGGCCGGACGGAGGCCTTCTGCCTGGACAGCGAGACCTATCTCACCGGCATTGGGCGTGGTGCGGATGAGGATGCGATTGACGCCGCACTCGACGGGCAGCGACATGTGGCCGACATAGTTGTCGCTAAGGTTGCGCTTATTGGCCGAGTCGAGCAGCGAGGGATCTTTTTCCGACTGGGAACTGGGAAGTGAGTGCTGAGCATTGTTGCGTGTGGCGATGCCGCCAATCCAACGGGCCTCACCCCACAGCTGGAAGTTGACCATGCGATTGTCGAGCGGACAGCGGCGCCCTTGCTTGTCAACCACCTCGACCTCGACGAGCACCATGTCGGCCCCGTCGGCCTTGACTCCGTCGGGGTTGGTGATGGCCTTCAGCCGCAGCTGGAAGGGCTCGCCGGCGGTCTCGACGGTGAATTGGGAATTGAGAGTTGAGGATGGAGAATTCTGATAGCCGACGGCCTTGAGCGTGCCGGCCTCATAGCGCACGCCGTCCCATGTGAAGAGCCACTGATGAGAGCGGCGGCCAAAGCCCTGACTCTTGTCATTGACAAAGAGCTCGACGGAGTCGGCTGTAGAGACGACGTAGACCGGCTTCACCGTCCCCGGCTCATAGTTCCAATGACCTATAATATGCGTGCGGGCTTTCTCGGGGCTCACCCATCCGTCCCACATCACCTGGTGGGCATAGAAGGCGTCCTTCGGCAGACGCATGGCATCGGTGACACCGCTCATACGATAGTTAGACTCGCCGCGATGGTGCGTGTTGGTGTCGCTGAAGACAATCTTCACGCCGCCCGACGAGACGCGCCGTCCCGTGCCGGGGCGCTCGAGCCAGTACTCATGCCAGCGCTCCACCATCTGGCAGGCGAAGCGGTCCATGTTGTGATTATAGTCGTGGGCCGGGGCATTGCGATAGAGCGGTCCGTCGCCCTCCTTGTGGTAAGGATAGCTGTACTCGTCCCAATACTTGCGCAGGCCTTCGTCGCGACAGTATTCCATGGCCCACATCGGCTTCGTGGCCGACTTGTTGATATAGAGCATCTCGCCGCCATACTCAGCTTCGGGGCGGTCGAGCATCTCGCGCGAGCCGATGGCGCGCCCGCCGTTAGGGTCGTACTGATCGCGAATCTGCTTCATCTCCTCCATGTGTTCCTTCGAGATGCGGAAGTTGCCACACTCGTAGAAGATAATCGAAGGGTTATTCCTGTTATAAATGATGGCATCGCGCATCAGTTGGGTGCGCTGCTGCCAGCGGGCACCGTCGACGTCCTTCTCGGCGTCGCCGGCCGGCATGGCCTGGATAAGGCCGACGCGGTCGCACGACTCGATGTCCTGCTTCCAGGGGCAGACGTGCATCCAGCGGACGAGGTTGCCGCCGGACTCGACGATGAGCCCGTTGGAATAGTCGCTCAGCCAGGCCGGCACCGAGATGCCCACGCCCGGCCACTCGTTCGAGGTGCGCTGGGCATAGCCATGGACCATCAGACAGCGGTCGTTCAGGTAGAACTTACCGTCCTTGAACTCCGTCTTGCGGAAGCCGGTGCGGGTGATTACCTTGTCGAATTGAGAATTCTTGCTTGTCTCGCTTCCGTTCTCCACTAAGAAAGTCTCTATGTCGTACAGGTAACCGTAGCCCCACGACCAGAAATGCAGGTCGTCTACTTCCTGTTCTACCGAAACGGTACGCGTCTCGCCAGGCTGCAGCGTGACTGCCTTGCCGGGAATAATGACATTCAATTCGTTTCGAGGTTTGACAATACGTGCAAAAAGGTGGAAGGTGTGGGCTTTGTCATCCTCGTTCTTCACCTGACTCTCGACATGCACGGTGGCTTTACGGCCCGCCACGTCGATGTCGGTGGCATAGACGTAGGTGCCCGTCGTGCCAAGGTTGCTATAGAGCGGCAACGTCTGATAGAGTTTCCCTGTCGTGTGCAGGTAGACGTTCTTGGGCAGTCCGCCGTAGTTGGCATTAAAGTTCTTGTCGTTCCACTGATAACGGCTGTCGAGCACGCGGTCACGATACTGCCACGAGTTGTCGCAGCGCACGGCCATCACGTTCTCACCTAATATAATATAAGGTGTAAGATCGAAGCCGAAGGCCATCACGCCATTGTCCGAGAAACCCACCTTCTGACCGTTGAGCCACACATCGCAGCCCTGGCGTGCACCCTCGAACTCGATGAACACCTTGCCCTGCAGGTCCTCTTGCGTCAGTGTGAAGTGCTTCCGATACCAGCAGACCGTGTCAGTCAGGTTGACAATGTCCTTCTGGAACGCCTCGCTGCCGTTGAAGGCATAAGGCAGCGTGACGCGCTGCCAGTCATGGTCGTCGAAGGCGGCTTGCACAGCCTCAGCGTTGTCGCCGACCTTCAACAGCCATCCGCCATTGAAATTCAGTCTTTGCCGCTGAGCTGCATTCATGCCGACAGAGAACAGCACAATGAGGAGCGACAAGAATAATTTCTTCATCATATCCTATTTGATGTTTTCACCATTTACCATCACATTCTTGAGCGTCAGGTTCTCAATCGGACGCTTGGTGAAGGCTTTCTCCTTGGCACCGTCCTTCACGTCGATATCCTCGAAGGTGAAGTCCTTCAGGGCATACTTGTCCGAGCCCGTGACATTGAAGAATACGCCGCAGTCCATCTGGATGTTGCGGAACGTCACGTTGTTGCACGTCGACAGGGGCATGTCCTCGCGCTCCTGCTTCTCGTAGAACTGCGTCCAGGGACGGACGAGCAGGCAGTTGCGGCACTTGCCCTTGAAGTCTTCCACGAGCACGTACTCATAGTGCTGAGGCGTGTCGGGGCGCATCTTCAGCCAGAGCACGTTGTTGGTGTCGTCGGCCACGCAGCGGCGCATGATGACGTTCCAGTCGTGGACCGACTCCGAGCCGAGGGTCATGCAGCCGTGCACCATGCCATAATGGCAGTCCTCGACGAGGATGTTGTAGCAGGGCCCGTTCTCAGGGGCCTGGTCGGCGAAGGTGCCCTTGCCGCCCTTCAGCACGACGGCATCGTCGTTGACGTTCATATAGCAGCCGCGCACGACGACGTCGTGGCAGACATCGATGTCGATGGCATCGGTCGACGGGCCCTTGATGCCCTGCGTCGACGAATAGATATAGAGGTCAAGATAGCGCACGTGGTCGCAGCGATAGATATGGTTGGTCCAGAAGGGCGAGTTGATCAGCCGCACGTCCTGGATGGTGACGTTCTTGGAATTGCTGATATAGGTCAGTCGCGGGCGCTGGGCGTCCTTGTTGGTGCACTGGCGGTTCCACTCGCGGCGGATCCAGAACTCCTGCCAGTAGGGCTCGCCCTGGCCGTCGATGGTGCCCTTGCCGCAGATGGTGAAGCCGTCGACGCCGTCGGCATTGACGAGCGCCGTGAAGTATTTACAGGTCTGGCCCTCGATGCGGGTCTCGCGGATCTCAAAGTCGCGGATGCGGTCGCTGCCCTTCAGCACGCCGCCCTCCTCGACGCAGAGATGCGTGCCCTGGCGGAAGAAGAGCGAACCGCTGTAGAACGTGCCCTTAGGGATGACGACGACGCCCCCACCCTCCTCGGCCGCGCGGTCGATGACGGCCTGCAGTTCGCGGGTCTGTATGTCGGTGGTACCCTGGCGCACGCCGTACTTTGTCACGTCGTACTTCTTGCCCAGCGTCTCAACGTCCACCTTCCCCTCGGCCATGAACCACTCATCCATCGGCTCGCCGTTAGGCCACAAGGCGGGTTGCACCACTTTCTTCTTTCCCATAGCCAAAGTGCAGGTCATCAGCAGCACCATACCCAAGATCAGTCGTTGTTTCATCTGTCAAATTTGTTTTATGTTTAGACTAGTGGGCACAAAGTTAATGAAAATTACGGAAAAAGCTGCAAAAAAAACATTTTTTTATAGCTAGAACAAAAAAAATTCGTAACTTTGCCCTCTGAAACCTATCAAACAACGCCTGATTATGAAAGATTTTTTCAAGTACACTCTTGCCACCATCGTGGGCATCGTGATCCTGTCGGTCATTGCCGGCATCTTGTTTATGATCTCCATTGCCGGCCTCGTGGCCAGTGGCAGTGCATCCACCAAAGCTGAGAAGAATTCGGTATTCGTACTTAAGATGGACGGCGTCGTCAGTGAGCGCGCCGAGGACGGCGGTCCCTTGAACGCCATCCTGGGACAGGCCGACATGGAATCGCTCGGTCTCGACGACATCATCAGCGCCATCCGCAAGGCTAAGGACGACGACAACATCCGCGGCATCTACATCGAGGGCGGAGCTGCCACCTTCGACGCTCCCGCCACGGCCCAGCAGGTGCGCGACGCCCTGAAGGACTTCAAGGAGAGCGGCAAGTGGATCATCGCCTATGCCGACCAGTACATGCAGTCGGCCTACTACGTCAGCTCCGTCGCCGACTCGGTGCTGCTCAACAAGACGGGCATGATCGACTTCAAGGGCCTGGGCGGCAAGGGCTACTACCTGACCGGCCTCTACGAGAAGCTGGGCGTCAAGTATCAGGCCACCCGCGTGGGCAAATACAAGAGCGCCGTCGAGCGCCAGACCCGCAAGGAGATGAGCGCCGAGGACCGCGAGCAGCGCGAGGCCTACCTGCAGGGCGTCTGGCAGCACATGCTGAAGGACATGGCCGAGAGCCGCGGCCTCACGGCTGAGCAGCTGAACAAGGTGGCCGACGACAGCGTCATGGTCTTCGCCTCGGTCGACGACTATATGAAGGCCGGCCTGATCGACGGCTACATGTATCCCGACGAAGTGAAGAACATCGTGAAGCAGAAGCTGGGCCTCGACGAGGATAAAGACATCAAGCAGCTGACGCTCAGCGACATGGAAGCCCTCGTGACAAAGAAGAAGAACAAGGGCGACCAGATTGCCGTCTACTATGCCTACGGCGAGATCATCGACGAGATGGCCAGCGGCTTCATGAGCGAGCACAACATCGTCGGGCAGACGACCGTCGAAGACCTCAAGAAGCTGGCCGACGACGACAACGTGAAGGCCGTCGTCATGCGCGTCAACTCACCCGGCGGCAGCGCCGTCGCATCCGAGCAGATCTGGCGGGCCGTCAAGCAGCTGAAGGAGAAGAAGCCCGTCGTCGTCTCGATGGGCGGACTGGCCGCCTCGGGTGGCTATATGATCAGTGCCGCCGCCAACTACATCGTGGCCGAGCCGACCACGCTGACCGGCTCCATCGGCATCTTCGGCCTCATCCCCAACGCCAGCACGCTGGTCTCCGACAAGCTGGGCGTCACGTGGGACGGCGTCACGACCAACAAATACGGCAACTACGAGAACGACATGATCTTCTCGAAGGACAATGCTGACGTCATGAAATATATGCAGAGCTACGTCGACCGCGGCTACGACACGTTCCTCGGCATCGTGGCCGAAGGCCGAAGCATGACCAAGGAGCAGGTCAACGAGATCGGTCAGGGCCGCGTATGGGTGGGCTCCGACGCCATCGGCATCAAGCTCGTCGACCAGCTGGGCTCGCTCGACGATGCCGTCAAGAAGGCTGCCGAACTCGTCGAGTCGGAGGAATACTACACGGCCGACTATCCCGCCAAGACCGACTGGTTCGACAGTCTGCTCTCTACCGACGAAGAAAAGGGCAGCTACCTCGACGCTGAGCTGAAGGCCACGCTGGGCGAGCTCTACGAGCCCGTCATGGAGCTGCGCCGCGACATGAGCCGCAACCGCCTGCAGGCCCGCCTGCCGTTCTCGACGATGATGAAATAATTGATTATCGGGATTTCGATATAACGAGATAACGAAATAACGTTATAACGAAATAACGTTATAACGAAAAAAAACGAAATAACGCCAAAAGGGGAGAAAAAGAACATTGGAAGGCGACTTCATTAAGATCAACCGCAAGCTATTGCCGCTCAGCTGGCTCTACGGGCTGGGCGTCGGCATCAGGAATTTCGGCTTCGAGGTCGGAATCCTGAAGAGCCGCGCCTTCAGCGTGCCCATCATCTCGGTGGGCAACATCACCGTCGGCGGTACTGGCAAGACGCCCCATGTGGAACATCTCATCCGTCTGCTCAAGGAGAACTTCCGCGTAGCCGTGCTCAGCCGCGGCTACAAGCGGAAGACGAGCGGCTACGTCGTGGCCGACGCCGACACGACAGCCCGCGACATCGGCGACGAGCCCCAGCAGATGCACACGAAGTTTCCGGACATCACCGTCGCCGTCGACCGCAAACGCGTCAGGGCCATCGAGCGCCTCACCGCCGACGACCCTATGCTCGACGTCATCCTGCTCGACGACGCCTTCCAGCATCGCTACGTCAAGCCAGGCATCAACATCCTGCTCGTCGACTACCACCGGCTGATCATCTACGACCGCCTGCTGCCCGCAGGCCGACTGCGCGAGCCCCTCTCGGGCAAGAACCGTGCTGACATCGTCATCATCACCAAGTGCCCCAAGGAGCTGAAGCCCATGGACTTCCGTGTCATCACCAAGGCCATGGACCTCTACCCCTACCAGCACCTCTACTTCACCGCCCTCGACTATCAGCCCCTCCGTCCCGTCTTCCCCGAAGCCGCCGTCGCCCCCTCCTCCGCTGCCCCCTCCGCCCCCTCCCGTCCGGTGATCGGCAGCATTGCTGCCGATACCAGCGTCCTCCTCCTCACTGGCATCGCCTCCCCCCGCCAGCTAGAGGAAGACCTGAAGACCCTCAACCCCACACTCAGCGCGCCGACGGTCCTCTCCTTCCCCGACCACCACAACTTCCGCCGCCGCGACATCGACCGCATCAACCGCACCTTTGCCGCCCTGCCCGCCCCCCGCCTCATCATCACCACCGAGAAGGACGCCGCACGGCTCGCACAGTCCGAAGGGCTGAGCGACGAGGTGCGCCGGAGCCTCTACGTGCTGCCCGTCAGCATCACCTTCATGCAACCCGACCAAGAAGAACAGTTTAATCAAAACATCATTGGCTATGTACGAAAAAATTCTCGAAACAGCATCCTGGCTAAAGGCAAGGATGACCACAAACCCCGAGACAGCCATCGTGCTGGGAACGGGCCTCGGACCATTAGCTTCCGAAATAACTGACGCCATTGAATTCCCCTACAAGGACATTCCCAACTTCCCCGTCTCCACCGTCGAGGGCCACGACGGCAAACTCATCTTCGGCCGGCTCGGAGGCAAGGACATCATGGCCATGAAGGGCCGATTCCACTACTACGAAGGCTACTCGATGAAGGAGGTGACCTTCCCCATCCGCGTCATGTTTGAACTGGGCATCAAGACGCTCTTCGTCTCCAACGCCGCCGGCGGCATGAACGCCGAGTTCAAGATCGGCGACGTCATGGTGATCACCGACCATATCAACCTCTTCCCCGAGCACCCACTGCACGGCCCCAACTTCCCCACCGGGCCCCGCTTCCCTGACATGCACCAGGTCTACGACCTCGACCTCATCCGGCTGGCTGACGACATCGCCCGCGAGAAGGGCTTCACCCTCCGCCACGGCGTCTACACCGGCGTGCAAGGCCCGACGTTCGAGACGCCTGCCGAGTATCGCATGTTCCATCGCATGGGCGGCGACGCCATCGGCATGTCCACCGTCCCCGAGGTCATCGTGGCCCACCACTGCGGCATCCGCATCTTCGGCCTCAGCGTCATCACCGACCTCGGAGGCTTCGAGCCACCCGTCGAGGTCAGCCACGAGGAGGTGCAGCAGGCCGCCAAGAAGGCCCAGCCCGTCATGTCGGCCCTGATCCGCGAGATGGTCGTCCGCAGCTGAGCAGAGCCCAGCCTCCCCGCGCGGCCCTTCCCGTCCCCGTGTGTTGCGGCATTGCCGCAACACCGCCCCCTCTTCGAACCAAAAGAACCACAATGGAAATAGCACAACTCGGCGAGTTCGGCCTCATCGACCGGCTCACCAAAGACCTTGACATCAAGAACCCCTCCACCCTGCGCGGCGTCGGCGACGACTGCGCCGTGCTCCACTATCCCGATACGGAGGTGCTCGTCACCACCGACCTGCTCATGGAGGGCGTCCACTTCGACCTCACCTACATCGACCTGAAGCACCTGGGCTACAAGTCGGCCATGGTCAACATCAGCGACGTCTTCGCCATGAACGGCACACCACGCCAGATAACCGTCTCGCTGGCACTCTCGAAACGTTTCACCGTCGAGGACATGGAGCAGTTCTACGACGGACTGCGGCTGGCCTGCGAGAAGTGGGGCGTCGACATCGTCGGCGGCGACACCACCTCGTCCTTCACCGGACTGGCCATCTCGATCACCTGCATCGGCGAGGCCCGCAAGGACGACATCGTCTATCGCAGCGGCGCAAAGCCCACCGACCTCGTCTGCGTCTCGGGCGACCTCGGCGCCGCCTATATGGGGCTCCAGCTCCTCGAGCGCGAGAAGTCAGTCTACTACGGACAAATCGACGACCTCCGCAAGAAGATTGCCCAAGCCAAGACGGCCGGCGACGACGCCCGGGTGAAGTCGCTCAACGCCCAGCTCTCGTCGCTCAGCTCCTTCCAGCCCGACTTCTCGGGCAAGGAATACCTCCTGCAACGTCAGTTGCAGACCGAGGCCCGCGGCGACATCATCCAGCGGCTGCGCGAGGCCGGCATACGGCCCACCGCCATGATGGACGTCAGCGACGGCCTCTCCAGCGAGCTGCGCCACATCTGCAAGCAGTCGGGCGTCGGATGCCGCATCTTCGAGAAGGAGCTGCCCATCGACTATCAGACCGCCGTCATGGCCGAGGAGATGAACATGAACGTCACGACCTGCGCCCTCAACGGCGGCGAGGACTACGAGCTCGTCTTCACCGTGCCCATAGGCGACCTCGACAAGGTGCGCGACCTCGACGACGTCCACCTCATCGGCCACATCACCGAAGCGAAGTTCGGCCACATCCTCGTCACCCGCGACGGCCAGGAGTTTGAGCTCAAGGCCCAGGGCTGGAATCCGTTGAGCAGCGAGCGCAAAGCTGAATAGGCATATTCGAGCTTTGCCGAGTCGCGAGACGGAAAGGCGACAGCCATAAATCACAAAACGGTGCTTTTGGAAGGTAATATACCCCTATATTACTCTCAAAAAGCACCGTTTTTCGTATTTTCATCTATTCTTCCGGGCAACGTCGTCGGGCGGATGACCAGACATCGAGGCAGGCGTCAAAACAGGCCCGCAGCCCTTCACGTATGATACTAAAACAAGATTTTTAGTGTCAAAACAAAAAAAATCGGCCAAAAATTTGGTCGATTACATTTTTTTTCGTACCTTTGCACCCGCTTACGAAAGGAAGCGTGGAATGTAAAGGGTGCCTTAGCTCAGATGGTAGAGCATCGGACTGAAAATCCGTGTGTCCCCGGTTCGATTCCTGGAGGCACCACTCCTCCTTTCATTATGACCCCGACGACGGCGCAAGCCCGAGCCGGGGTTTTTGTTTTGTGATAGTTTCCACGAAAGAAGCGGTGCTTCTCAAGCTAAGAAACGGTACGGATCAGTCCGCAAATCCAGTTGAGAGTATGCGCAGCCGCTCCCCTCCCCTCAAGGGGAGGGGTAAGGGGTGGGGTCTGTATATCCTTTACGGTGAGCAAGTTAGAGACCCCACCCCCGACCCCTCCCCTTGAGGGGAGGGGAGCGGCTGCGCATGACTTGAGACTGATTTCTAATGAAGCCTACAGACTAAAGTCGACCTTGCCGCGGATGTCGGCCGAGCTAGCGCCGACGTAGGCGCGGAAGCGGTCGGACATGAGCGTCCAGCGATGCTGCTGCTCGTCCCACGTCTGCAGGTCCTCCTTCGTGATGTGCATCGTGGCCGTGCGGGTCTCGCCAGGCTTCAAGTTGAGCTTGACGAAGTCTTTCAGCTGCTTCACAGGGTTGTCGGCCTGCGGCTTCTGCTCGCCGACGTAGAGCTGGACGGTCTCACGGCCCTCGCGGCGACCCGTGTTGGTCACGTCGACGGTGACCATCCAGCCGTCAGCATCGGGCGTGACGGCGGCCTTGCCATACTTGAACGTGGTATAGCTCAGTCCGAAGCCGAAGGGGAACAGCGGCTGCACCCTGTCCTTCTCGAATCCGCGATAGCCGACGAAGACGCCCTCGCGATAGTACACCTGCTTGCCAACGCCTGGATAGGCCTCGGCGCCGTACTTCACGTAGGGATAGTCCTCATAGCGCTTGGCTATGGTGACGGGCAGCTTGCCGCTGGGGTTCACGCGGCCCGTGAGCACATTGGCCAGCGCCGTGCCGGCCTCGCTGCCCAGATACCAGCAGTGCACGAGCGCTGCCACCTGCTGGAGCCATGGCATGGCATAGGGGTTGCCGCCGAACATGACGACGACGATGTTCTTCTGGATCCTGGCCAGCTCGCCGATGAGCTCGTTCTGCCCGAACGACAGGTCGTACGACTCGCGGTCGCCGTTCTCGCAGTCCTGGCGGTGGTTCTTGTTCAGGCCGCCGATATAGATGATAAGGTCGGCCGTGCGGGCCTTCTCCAGGGCCTCAGCCTTCAGCCGGGCATTCTCAGCCGGGTCTACCTGGTCGACCTGATCATAGAGGGCGCGGCCGGAGGTGTAGCCTTGGGCATAGTCCATCTGCTGGCCAAAGACGTCCTTAAGAGCCTCAAGCGGAGAGATATCCCTTAAGGTCTTCAGTTCTGACGAGCCGCCGCCCAGCGTCAGCGACCGCGTGGCATTCTCACCGACCACCAGCACATGCTGATAGTCTGCGGCCTCGAGCGGCAGGATGCCTTTCTCGTTGCGCAGCAGCACGATGCCCTCCTCGCCGATCTGGCGGCAGGCGTCGTAGTGGGCCTCGGAGCACTGGCTTCCGATGACCTTGCGCGGGTTCATGGCCGTGCGGAAGATCGTGCGCAGCACACGCCGCACCTTGTCGTCGAGCAGCGACATGGGCAGCCGGCCCTCCTCGATGAGCTTTTCGAAGGGACGGCCGAGATAATAGTCATCGTAGGTGAACTCGCTCTCGCGGATCTTGCCGTCGGTGCCGGTGCCCATCTCGATGTCCATGCCGCCGGTGGCCGCCTCGTGCGTGTCGGTGACGCCGCCCCAGTCGCTGACGACAGCGCCGTCCCATCCCCACTCATCCTTCAGGATGCCGTTGAGCAGGGCGTCGTTCTGACAGCAGTGGGTGCCGCGCCAGAGGTTATAGGAGCCCATGATGGTGTAGACGTGCGCCTCGTCGACGGCCTTCTTGAAGGGATAGAGATAGACCTCGCGCAGGGCCCTCTCCGATACGTTGACGTTGACGGCGAAGCGGTCGGTCTCCTGGTCGTTCAGCACGAAATGCTTCAGACAGCAGGCGATGCCGTTCTGCTGGGCCGCCTGAATGTAGGGCACGACCATCTCGCCGGCCAGCACGGGGTCCTCGCCCATATACTCGAAGGCGCGGCCGTTGAGGGGTGTGCGCTGGATGTTGACGCCCGGGCCGAGCATGATGTCCTTGCCGCGGAAGGCGAACTCCTCGCTGACGCTGTGACCATAGAGGCGGGCCAGGTCGCGGTTCCACGTCGCAGCCAGGCAGGTCAGCGACGGGAAGGCCACGATGTAGTCGTTGGTCCATCCGGCCGGGCTCCATGTGTTCCACTCCAGCTCCTCGCGCACGCCGTGCGGGCCGTCGTCCATGTTGAGCTGGCGGATGCCCAGCCGTGGCACGCCGGCCGATGTGAACTTACTTTGTGCGTGAATCACCTTGATCTTCTCATGCAGGGTCATTCGGCTGAGGGCGTCCTCCACGCGCTGCTCCAGCGGCGCCTGAGGGTCCAGATAGACCTGTGCTGTTGCGTTCATCGTTGTAAGCATTGTGATCATTGCTAAGATTGGTCCTTTCTTCATCATTATCATAGTTGATTGTTGAGTTCAA
>OCTW013368547.1_pt1 | contig 37316 bp, 28 predicted proteins | sample 1539671 | NCBI WGS metagenome assembly OCTW01 (sample SAMN02144230, study PRJEB22623) | gut metagenome | biome: sheep rumen | host: Ovis aries | place: New Zealand
AAGAGTGAAGAATTTCCTTCCGGAGTTCATGTAGGGTAAATGAACGGCGGCAGCAAATTCTTCACTCTTCACTTTTCACTCTTCACTTAATAATTGGTTCTTTGGTAGGATGAGGGCAGTCGCTTGATGATGTCTACATCTTTGATATGCCGAATAGCGGGGTCATTACAGCCTAAAGGGCCGACCACGGTGATGATATCCAAACGAAAGGGACTTAGAATGTTTCTGGATTTGATGTAGTGATTGATGGACTGTCGCAGATGGTCCATTTTCTCTTCATCTATGGCAGCCAATGGTGAAACGAGCGTGTCGCTGGTACGTGTTTTCACTTCCACAAACACATAAGTGTCGCCATCACAGGCGATAATATCCAAATCGCGGTGTTCTGACCGCCAGTCTCTCGCCATGATTACATATCCTTGTCTTCTCAGGAAGACTGCAGCCACTTCCTCGCCCCACTTTCCCAGACGCAGATGGTTGGCATCGGCATGGGCAGACAAGTCACGACAGGCTTCGTCGAGCTGCTTCGAACACTGATTATAAGCATCGGCAGCCCATCCCTTGTCGTCGTCCAAACGTCCCTTCAGGCGGCAGAGGGCTGCCTGAATCTTTCTTGCCTCCTCGAGTTTTCCTTCTATTACACGTCTTTTCATCATATCCGCACCCACCCAGAACATGGCCCATGATGTGCACAGGTCTTTTTGATGAGCATAGAGCTCACGTATGCCATCGTAGGCTTCTTCAAGATTGCCTTGCTCGAGCAGTTCGTACACTCTTTCAATGGTCATGGCGCAAGGCTCTGAGCTGGTCTTTACAGGCATCAGGAATTCTGCGGCTTTCCACGGCTTTCTGAATGGCCATGCGAAGCGTCCACGGAGGCAGTTGCCTATTGGTGAAATAAGGAAGAATGGCTTCATACTGCTTAGCAAGGGCAGTGGCAAAATACCACGCCTGCATCATGCGGACATAATAGTCGTCTGCCTGAACGCCGAGTACCCATGAAGGATAGTCGGAATGGAAATCCTCATCGAGGTATTGATTCATGAGACATCCAATGGCAAAACGTACAGTATAGGTGTGGGATGAAGAAAGCCAAGTGCGAATATAAGCCAACAGTTCTGCCCGATGCTTTCTGAAACAAACAGGAAGCAGCTGGTCGCATGTGGCCCAGTTGTCTACATAGGGAAGAAAACGACACACGTGCTCTACGCAGACGTTGAAGTCTTTCATGCCGGAAATGATGAAGGCATGCAGTTGGTTTTCCTCATACCAATAGTGAGGCAAGTTGCACAAGAACGCATCGGCTTCACCATTCCTAACAATTTCCTTGGCTAAGCGTCGCAACTCGGGGGTACGAATGCCGATGATGCGACAGGAATCGACAGTGGGCACCAGACGTGAATGGAACTGAGCATACTTCTGGTCTTGAAGAGCGAACAGACGGTCTTTCATAAGCAAGATATGTAGCTGACAGATAAAAAAAGCATAATGCCAATGCACATAGTTCCACAGAAGTGGCAACGTGCAGAAGGCATTATGCTTTAGATTGCGGATTAACCGCCGAAGTTATCGTACATGATGCTCTCTGGCTCTACACCAAGAGAATCGAGCATGGAGACCACTGCCTTCGACATGGGGCCGGGACCACACATGTAGTACTCGATGTCCTCGGGAGCCTCGTGGTCCTTCAGATAAGTATTGAGCATTACCTGATGGACGAAGCCCGGAGTGTACTTCACGCCTGCTGCGTCGGCTGCAGGGTCGGGACGGTCGAGAGCCAGATGGAAATGGAAGTTGGGATACTCCTTCTCCAAGCCCAGGAAGTCGTCGAGATAGAACACCTCGTTCAGGGCACGTGCACCATAGAAGTAGTGCATTTCGCGATCGGTGGTGTGCAGCGTCTTGGTCATGTGCATAATCTGGGCACGCAACGGAGCCATACCGGCACCACCACCAACCCATATCATCTCCTTCTTGGAGTCGAAGTGCGGATGGAAGTCGCCGTAAGGGCCGCTCATAATTACCTTGTCACCGGGTTTCAGAGAGAAGATGTAAGACGAGGCGATACCAGGATTCACATCCATAAAGCCACTCTTGTCGGGCTTGAACGGCGGTGTGGCAATACGCACGGTGAGCATGAACACGTCGCCCTCGGCAGGATAGTTGGCCATGGAGTAGGCACGGATGGTGGGCTCGGGATTCTTACATTTCAGGTCAAACATCTTGAACTTCTCCCACGACGGAACATATTCAGGAGTGATGAGTTCGCGGTCATAGTCATTGTAGTCAATGCAGTCGAAAGCGGGAATCTTAATCTGGGCATAGGAACCGGGCAGGAAATCCATGTGGGCTCCGGCAGGCAGCTGCACCTTGAACTCCTTGATGAACGTTGCGACATTCTTGTTGGAGATAACGGTGCATTCATATTCCTTGACGCCGAGAATGCTTTCGTCGACATGAATCTTCAAGTCGCCTTTCACCTTGCACTGGCAACCCAGACGCCAGCCAGACTTGATTTCCTTACGAGTGAAATGAGGCTTCTCGGAGTCGAGAATCTCTCCCCCACCCTCAAGTACCTGCACCTTGCACTGTCCGCATGAGGCCTTACCACCACAGGCAGAGGGAAGGAATACGCCGTTCTCGTTGAGCGTTGACATGAGCGAGTTGCCCTGAGCAACAGAGATAGTACGGTCGCCATTGATTTCTATATTCACATTACCGCTGGGCGAGAGGTATTTCTTCGCTACGAGCAGGATAATCACCAAAAGGAGTATGACGATGAGGAATACTCCGATACTATATGAAATAAACTGTACCATACTTCATCAAATGTTTAAGCCAGAGAAACACATCATTGCCATAGCCATCAGGCCGACGGTGATAAACACAATGCCGAGACCCTGCAAAGGCTTGGGGACGTCTGAGTACTGCATCTTCTCGCGAATGGCACCCATAGCCACAATGGCCAGTGCCCAGCCAAGACCGGAGCCGAAGCCATAGATGATGGCGTCCCACACGGAGGTGATGGCCTGCGAGTTGGAGGGATCCATGAGAATGCGCTGCTGCATGAACAGTGATGCACCCATGATGGCGCAGTTGACGGCAATCAGCGGCAGGAAGATACCCAGTGCAGCATAGAGCGAAGGGGAGTACTTCTCGACCGTCATCTCCACCAATTGCACCATACCGGCAATCACGGCTATGAAGAGGATGAACGACAGATAGCTCAGATCGACGCCCTCGACGAGACAGTCAGGACCGAGCACCTTGGTCTGCAGCAGATAGTTCACAGGCACCGTAACAGTCAGCACAAACGTGACAGCCAGTCCGAGGCCCAAAGAGGTCTTCACGGTCTTCGACACAGCCAGATAAGAGCACATGCCGAGGAAGAAGGCGAAGATCATGTTGTCGACAAATATCGACCTGAACAATAAACTTATTGCGTGTTCCATTGTTTACTTCTCCTTATAAAAATAGGCACGGTGAACCCAGATGACGCATCCCACAAGGATGAGCGCCATGGCAGGCATTGTCATCATGCCGTTGTTGACGTATCCAAAATCGTAGAAACTCTGAGGAATAATCTGGAAGCCAAGCAGCGAACCACGTCCTAAGAACTCACGCAAAGCACCGACGATAACAAGAATCATGGCATAGCCGAGGCCATTGCCAATGCCATCGAGGAATGAGGGCCAGGGCTTGTTCATCATGGCGAAAGCTTCGAGGCGACCCATCAGAATACAGTTGGTGATGATCAGGCCGACATACACAGAGAGCTGCACACTGACGTCGTAAGCAAAGGCCTTTAGAATCTGAGAAACGATGGTCACGAGTGCAGCTACGACCACTAACTGCACCACGATGCGGATGCGGTTGGGGATGGTGTTGCGGATGACGGAGATAATCACATTGGCAAAAGCAGTGATTACCGTCACGGCGAGTCCCATCACGATGGCAGGTTTCAGCTGCGCTGTGACAGCCAGAGCTGAGCAGATACCCAATACTTGTCCAAGTATAGGATGGTCGAGGTTCAACGGATTGGTGAAGACCTCTTTATTCTGTTTACTGAATAGTGCCATAGCTTTACTGATTTAAATTGGTTTTTAATGAATCAAACGGTACTGACTCGACATGTTTCACCACACCTTTCAGACATTCCTGCAACATATCGCTAACGCCATTCGACGTCAAGGTGGCGCCCGTTACGGCATCAACCTGTGTTTCAGGGTCTGTTACTTTCTTTACAACAGAAAGAGCAATACCATCAACACCGTCCTTATGAAGTTTCTTACCGATGAACTTCTCCTGCCAAGCCTGCGAGTCCTTGATTTCTGCTCCCAAGCCTGCCGTCTCACTCTCATGATTGAAATAGACGCCATAGACAGTATCCCAGTCATCTTCCAGAGCAATAAAGCCGCTAATGCCGCCCCAGAGTCCCATACCTTTCAAAGGACAAACATGGAGTTTTTTGCCATCAACTTCGCAATCATAACATTCTTGGGTGAATTCTCCACTTCCTCCTGGTTCGCTCTTTACAACCTCGTTGTACTTGGCCTCAGCCTCAGCACCATCAAGGTTGCGGATATTGAGCGAATAGAGAATCTGCTTCTTCAAGTCGAGGGCCACATTGGCATCCTGCATGGGCTTCAGTGCCTGATAGACGAATGCCAGCAGGAAGGCTACAATAACCACGAGAATCGCACTATATATAATAATGTACGAATTCGAATTAGTATTCAGTTTCATTTGGTACCTCCTCTCTTTAAACGTTTCGAGATATTGCGCTCCACCACGAAATGGTCGATTGTAGGAGCAAACATATTACCAAAGAAGATTGCAAGCATCATACCTTCGGGATAGCCGGCATTCAGCACGCGGATGATAATGGCCATCGCACCGATGAGGAAGCCATAGATGTACTGTCCCGTAGTCGTTCGACATGAGGTGACTGGGTCTGTGGCCATAAACACAGCACCGAAGGCGAAGCCGCCAAGAACGAAGTGATGCCACCAGGTCATGGACTGACCTGTCTGCTCGAACAAGAGAGCCAGCACCGTTCCGCCAACAAAAACGCTTAGCATGGTGCGCCAAGAGGCGATGCCCGTCCAGAGCAGGATGACGGCACCAATAGCAATGGCAATGACCGAAGTCTCACCGATAGAACCGGGGATGAAGCCACAAATCATGTCGCAAATGGAAGCATTGGGCGCAATGCCCTGCCCTATCTGTCCAAGAGGTGTGGCTGCGGTGAAACCGTCAGGGAGCGTATTGCCAAGTCCGAAGATGCTGTTCTGAGCCACCCACACGGTGTCGCCCGTCATCTTAGAAGGATAGGCAAAGAAAAGGAACATACGCGCAGCAATGGCGGGGTTGAAGATGTTCATGCCCGTACCGCCAAAGATTTCCTTACAGAAGATAACACTGAAGGCACATGCCAAAGCCAGCATCCATAGCGGACAGCCGATAGGAATAATCAGCGGGATGATGATACCCGAGACAAGGTAGCCCTCCTGGATTTCCTCACCCTTCCATTGAGCCCAGGCAAACTCGATGCCAAGGCCGACAATGTAGCTGACCAGTATCTTAGGCAGAACGGCCAGGAAACCATAGAAGAATATCTCGAAGAAGCCAGCGCTGTCGAGCGTTCCTGCGGCGAGATAGTTCTGGTAGCCAATGTTGTACATACCAAACAGCATGGCGGGCATCAGGGCGATAACCACCATACTCATAATGCGCTTCGAGTCGATGGCGTCGTGAATGTTGACGCTACCGGCCTTTGAGGTGTCGTTTGGCACATAAAGGAAGGTCTCGAAGCCGTCGAATATCGAACGGAAGGCATGAAGTTTTCCACCCTTTTCGAAATTCGGCTTGATTTTATTGAGATAGTTTCTTAATGCTCTCATAACTGTTATGCGTTTTCTTTTCGTAAAATGTTCAGTCCTTCACGCACGATACGCTGTAATTCGAGCTTCGAGGAATCCACGAACTCTGCGAGTGCAAAGTCCTCAGGAGCAACCTCATAGATGCCAAGTGCTTCCTGACGGTCGATGTCGCCCGTGATGAGGGCTTTGATGAGGTATTCGCCATAGATATCCATCGGCAGAACTTTGTCGTATTCACCGCTCATGATAATGCGTCGCTCGCCGCCTTTCACACGGGCGTCGAGAGCATATTCCTTCTTTCCGAGAAGCCAGGAAAAATAGCTGCGGTTGACAGAGAACTGCTTGAAGCGCGGCATGATCCAGCCGAGCATCTCGTCAGCATCGTCGCCCTCGGGAATCGCAGTAATTTCTGAGGTGTGCGCGCCAAGGAAATCATCGGTGCTGCAAGGCGAACCTGTCAGCACATTGCCGTTGATGAGTCGCACTTTGCGGCTCTCGTCAAGGTTGCCAGCGACCAACGAAGCAATCTGCGCACCGACAATCGTGTCGACGTATGCAGGATTCTTCACCTCACTGCCTCCTACGGCAATCGTGCGGCGCATGTCTACTTTGCCATCATTGAACAGACAGCCGAAGAAGATGACAGCCGACGGGTCGACGGTCCATACCACTTCACCCTTGTTGACAGGGTCGAGATGGTTCACCTGAACGCTGACGTTTCCGGCCGGACAAGGCCCGTCGAACACATTCACGTCTACATCCTTGGCTTCGGTCAATGCTTTGGATTCCTGATTCTTACCAATGCCGAGATACGTCTTGGCTATCTTTGACAAGGCTGTCAGTCCTGTCTGGAAATCATTTTCCGAACCTTGCAGTTCGAACTCGAAATCGGCTGCCAAAGGCATGTCGCGAAGAGCGCTTACGAAGATTGCCTTTGGCATGGTGTCGGGAGTGGTTGATACGGCGTACGGCAGTTGGTTGATGAAGCCGAACAACCCAGCCTCCAGTAAAGCTGTTTTCACGCTGTCACCATCCATCTTTGCGACGTCTTTCTTACCGAAATCCACGTACGCCTGCTCTTTGTCGGCCTTCACCTTCACGCAGAGCACTTTTCGACGCTCTCCGCGCACCACGGCACTGACAGTACCGCTGACGGGTGAGGCAAACCTCACATCGGGATATTGCTTGTTGACAAACAATGCATCCCCGGCTTTGACATGATCGCCTTCCTTGACAACAACCTTGGGAACGATGCCGACGAACGAGTCAGGAACGAGAGCGTACTCCTCTGACACTTTTGCAGCTATCTTTTCCTTAGCCGGTTTTCCTTTCAGCGCAATGTCCAAGCCTTTACGAAGCTTAATTACATTTGCCATGTTAAAAAAATGTATATCTGTTTATCGGTTATTTCCTTATTTTGCTCGCAAAGTTAAGTAAAAAATCATATAAATCGACCAAAATCTTTTAAAAACTACGTATTTGTGGACTTTTTATTGTAATTTTGTCCCAAAAATCCAGCAAATGCAATCTAAATGCTAACTGGAGTTGTCAGAAAAGGCGAGCATTGAAGACGATAAAACATCTCATCCGCGGCTTGATATGGTTCCTTGCCGGGCTATATCTTCTCACGGTGGTACTGTTGCATGTTCCAGCAGTACAAGGGTTTATTGGTCAAAGAGCAGCCTCTGCCATCGGCAACACCATTGGTTCAAAATGCGAAGTTGGACAGGTCGACCTAGGATTCCTCAACCGCATCATCATCAACGATGTCGCGATTTATGACCAAGCCGACTCACTGATGCTTCGCGCATCACGCCTTTCCGCAAAAGTAGACATTCTTCCGCTTCTCAGGGGAAAAGTGTCCATTTCATCGACACAACTCTTCGGCTTACAGGCTCATTTCTACAAGCAAGACGAAAAAAGCCCTACCAATTTTCAATTTGTGCTTGATGCGCTTGCCTCAAAAGACACCACCCAGCACAAGCCGCTCGACCTGCATATCAACTCGCTGATTGTCAGACGTGGAAGGGTTCAGTATGATCGCTACGACTGCATGCCAACACCAGAGCAATTCAACGCCAACCACCTTAGCGTTTCAGACATTAGCGCCCATGTAATGCTTCCTCAACTCACAGACGATTCGGTGGAACTACTCGTAAAGAAACTGTCTCTAAAAGAGAAGTCAGGTCTTTACGTTAAGGACCTGTCTTTCAGGTTGAATGCCGACAAACAGAAAGCAAATCTTCAACAGCTATGTCTCCGACTGCCAGATTCCGAACTGCTCATAGACAGCATCACTGCCTCCTATCAGTTCATTCATGGCCGCTTCGACAAGAACACGCTCCAATATAAAGGGCACATCGCCTCCTCTACGCTTACGCCGACATCGGTGGCCTGCTTTGCTCCCGTCCTGAAACCTTTCGACGATGCTATCAGATTCTCGGCATTATTCAACGGCACCGGCCACCAGATAGACATTGAGAGTCTCAGCCTACAGTCATTCAATAACGCCCTCAACCTGCAGACATCTGCCACGTTGGCACACCTCGACACCACTCCCCGATGGTTTGCAAATGTCAAGGAACTATCGGTCAGTGCCGGCGTCATTGAGACCATTGCCGAGAAAGCCGTACAGAAGTCATTGTCAATACCAGCAGAGGCTGTGCGACTTGGCGACATTCATTTTGAGGGAAGCCTGGGAGGCACGGGAAAGCATCTGTTCATGGAAGGTCTGCTGCTTACAGGTGCTGGTGACGCCGACGTCGGCGTTGAGTATTCGGGCGACAACATCGACCTGAAACTGGCTACCGAAGGCATCGACCTGAAACGCATTCTGGCCAACGATGACTTAGGACAGATTGCAACCAACATCCATCTCAACGCCCAGCTCAATGGCCAGCAGATATTGTCGCTGACGGCAAAGGGAACGGTCTCGAGATTCGACTACAACAATTATAGTTACAGCAATCTTGACATCGATGGAAAACTGTTCGGCAAGACATTCGATGGCATACTGAACATGGACAACGAGAACGGCAAGGTAGAGCTTTCGGGCAACATCGTACTCGACAAGCAACACCCACAGGTACAGGCTACGGCTTCTGTACGCCAGTTCTCACCCCTTGCGCTCCACCTATCCGACGCCCTTGGCTCTTCGGTCATCGACGCCGACATCACAGCCGACTTTTCCGGCCATTCGCTTGAGACGCTGAACGGAAAACTCTCAGTCAGTGATTTCCATTCAAGACAAACCGACCCTTCTTTGCCAACACCTACCTACTATGACCTATCGTCGTTGATGCTGGAGGCCAGAACCTCTTCACAAGCCTCTTCCACCCATCATCCATCACCTGTCAGACAACTTCATCTCAGCAGTGACTTCGGTACCGTAGACCTTCAGGGCCGTTTCACCTTCGCCACTCTGATGAAAAGCGTGCAACATCTCATAGGTGAAAAGATTCCCACAATCCCAGGATTGCAAAAGGTTAGTCAGGCGACGCAGAATGACTTTACCGTTGAAGCTTCCATTCTGGACACGCAATGGCTGCAGGCATTGTTTGGTATCGATGTTTCACTTTATGCGCCGCTTCAGCTTTCAGGCCACGTCAACGACGCAAAGGAAGAACTGTCGCTACATCTGACAGCTCCTCGGTGGTCTTTCAAAGGCAGCAACTATTCTGACACATCGGTTATGATTGAGATGAAGGATGAAGGCGTAAAGGTGATGGATGAAGGAATAAGGATGAAAGATGATGGTTTGGTAGTACCGCCGTTCAACTCAAACACGCTTCAAGCACGACAATTATCAGACAATGAAAATTCGTTGCATGAAAAATCCCTCAACGCTGAGGCGCATTTGAGAAAAGAGATGGAAAGCGGAAGGCCGCTCGACCTGTCGCTCACCGCAACAGCTGCAGACAACAGTCTTGTCAGCAGTCTGCAATGGGACAACAACGGTTTACGCCCAATTGTTGGAATGCTCAACACCACTACAGAATTCTTCAAGAACGAAAAGGGGAAACAGGCAGCACACATTCGCGTTCACAACTCCGACATCTACGTCAACGATACTATCTGGCACGTGCAGCCCTCTGACATTATCTACCAAGACCACGATGTCCTTGTCGACTACTTCGCCATCACACACGACAACCAGCACATCATTCTGTCCGGACGCGCATCAAACAATCCTCTCGATGCCCTTGTCGCAGACCTCCGCAACGTCAATGTGGAATACATTCTTGACCTGGTGAACTTCAGCAGCGTCTCTTTCAAGGGCTACGCCTCGGGCAAGGCCACTCTCAGGTCACCTTTCTCGCGTCCCGATGCCAACGCCTCGCTCACAGTGACTGACTTCCGTTTCCAGGACGGACGAATGGGAACACTATTTGCTGATGCCGCCTACAACCACACGGACAAGCAGATTGACATCAGCGCTCATGCTGATGACGAACAAGGAAAGACACTCATCAACGGATATGTGTCGCCCGCACGCAACGACATCAACCTCGACATCGAGGCACAGGGCACGCGACTGGAATTCCTCGAGAGTTTCTGCGGCTCCTTTATGGACAACGTAGACGCCTATGGTCACGGCGCCGTATGCCTTCACGGCAAGCTCAATAACCTCAACCTCACTGGCCTCGTAGTTGCCAATGGTGACTTAGACATCACGCCTCTTGGCACACACTATATCCTTCAGCGCGACACCATCCGACTTGGCATCAACGAGATCGTGTTTCAGGGCGACACCGTTCGCGACAGCAACGGCAGCTTCGGCATCGTAGATGGTGCACTGCACCACGACCACCTGCGACGACTTACCTACGACATCGGCATCCGAGCCAGCAATCTGCTCTGCTACGACATGCCTGCATACGGAGAGAACACATTCTTTGGAAAGGTCTTTGCCACTGGAACCTGTGCCATCAGAGGACGCAGCGGCCGCATTGACTTCGACATCAATGCCACACCCAACCGTGGCTCGTTCATTGAATACAATGCCACAAGCCCCGACGCCATCACCGATCAGCGATTCGTCACATGGAGAGAAACGCCTGCAATGGGAAGCAGGGCATTGGTGGCGAATGAAGGCCTATCGGCAACAGGTGACAGTTCGTTGGCAATGGAGAATAGCGGTGTAGGGAATAATCCCTCTACACCAACGCCCAGCACCAACCAACCAACGCCCAACAACCAGGCCTCCGACATGTTCATCAATTTTCTTATCAACGCCAATCCCGACTTCACCCTTCGAGTCCTTATGGACAAAGCCAGCGGTGACCATATAGCCTTAAACGGCTCTGGCACGTTGCGCGCCACCTACTATAATAAAGGGACCTTCGACATGTTCGGCACCTTCCTCGTTGACCACGGACGCTACAGCCTCACCATCCAGAACGTCATCAAGCGCGACTTCCAGTTCCAGAGCGGCGGTACCATCGTCTTCGGTGGTAACGCCTACGACGCCACCCTCAACCTGCCGGCTGTCTACACCGTCAATGGTGTGTCGCTCTCCGACCTCCAGATGGGACGCTCATTTGCGTCGAACAACGTCCGCGTCGACTGCCTGATGAACATCACAGGCACGCCTTTATCGCCACAGGTGGAATTCGACCTCGACCTTCCCACCGTCAACACCGATGCCAAGCAGATGGTGCGACAGCTCATCAATAGCGAGCAGGAGATGAACCAACAGGTCATCTATCTGCTCTCTATCGGACGGTTCTACAACCAGCAAGCCAACAACGCAGACCAACAAGCCAGCCAGAGCCAGACATCGCTTGCCATGCAGAGCCTCCTGAGTGGCACCATCAGCCAGCAGATTAACAACGTGCTTAGTTCGCTCGTCAACAACAACAACTGGAACTTCGGAGCCAACATTTCTACTGGCGACGAGGGATTCAACAATGCAGAATACGAAGGCCTCCTCACCGGACGACTCCTCAACAACCGTCTTATCATCAACGGACAGTTTGGCTATCGCGACAATGCCAACGCCACCAGTTCCTTCATCGGCGACTTCGACATCCGCTATCTTCTCATGCCCAACGGAAACCTCGCCTTGAAAGTGTATAATCAGACAAACGACCGGTATTTCACACGCAACAGCCTCAACACACAAGGTATCGGCATCATCATGAAAAAAGACTTCAACACATGGCGCGACCTCATCGGACTACCGCCAAAAAGAAAAAATAAAGTAAGTGTAAAATAAGCCATTCACGTCTTTTGCAGCCCTAATTCCACGCCACGAGCATATTACGTTTAAGCATTGATATTGAGATGTTTATCAATAATATGCGCAGTCCTTCTTTAAACTTGAAAACAACAGGACTCGAGTAGGACGCCAATCGGACTCAAGTAGGATGGCGGACGGACTCGAGTAGGATGGCGTGCGGACTCGAGTAGGATGACTAACGGACAAAAGCAGCTTACCAAAATGTCCTTAGCAAGCTGTCAGACATGGGCAATGAACAGTTTAATAAAAATGAGCACCCTTCGCTTTGATGAGTGCTGTATCTTGTTTTCGTTGCAGAATACTATACCACGATGCGCGTCTTGTGATAGTTCTCGCGGAACTCCGAAGGGGCACATCCTTTTTTACGCTTGAAGATGCGATTGAAGTTGGAAAGATTGTTGAAGCCGCACTGAAAGCTTATTTCAGAAATGCTTCGTGAGGTATCTACAAGCATTCGGGCGGCATAGCCCAGACGGATATCAATAATGTAGTCAGAGAGGTTGCGCCCAGTGTGGAGCTTGAAGAACCGGCTGAAAGCACTGGGACTCATACCGGCAATCTGTGCGAGTTGTGGCAATCGCAACTCGTCGGTATAGTTTTTGGATATAAAGTTCTTCACCTTGAGAATGCGGCGTGAGTCGTCTTGCACGGCAATCTTTGCATAGCTACTGGTGGCAAGGGGACGTGCGCCATCACATCGTGACAATTCATAGAGAATGGTGAGAAACTGCATGACGGCATAGAAACCGTCCTTGACTTGACTGAGGGTATCGAGTTCTTTGTAGACGCGCATGATGGCCGAGAGAGGAAAGCAGAGTCCCTTGCGGGCTTCATCCATCATCTTGCGCAAGGGGAGAAAAGGAGTACGTCCAAGCAGGGAATCCTCGCCAAGGTTTAGATCGAACTGGACGGTAATCTCACGAATATCGTCGCTCTGGCAGGTATTCTGCTCCCACACATGCTCGAGGTCGGGACTGGTGATAAGGACTAGGTCGTATTCACCAATGACTTCGCTGCTGTCGCCAACAATGCGACGCACACCAGCGGCATGCTCAACGAAGTTGAGTTCATAGACCTCGTGATTGTGGATGGGATAGGTAAACTCTTTCTTATGCCTGTCGGCTATGTAGAGTACGTCCTTTCCCATCAGCGGGGTAATTTCATGTATGACTCTGCGTTCTTCCATAAAGAGCTGCGCAATGCGGCGTTACAAGACTAATTAATAAACTATAATCAACAAAAAAAGAGATGAGCTAAATCTTCAGTTCCTTCAAGATATCAGAAATCTTTTTCAGCGTAGTGAGACGCGTTGGCACGAGAGGAAGTCGAAGCACATTCTCGATAAATCCCATCTCATGGAGCACTGCTTTCACACCGGCAGGGTTGCCGTCGACGAAGAGAAGGCTGAAGAGATCGGTGAAGCGATGATGAATCTTGAGTGCTCCCTCAAACTCTCCTCTTTTCTCCAGACGTATCATTTTGGAGAATTCACGAGGCAAGGCATTGCCAATGACAGAGATGACTCCCTCGGCACCACATGCCACCATGGGATAGGTAAGTGCATCGTCGCCACTGATGACGGCAAAGTCAGAAGGCTTGTTCTTGATGATCTCATCAACCTGTTCAAGGCTTCCGCTTGCTTCCTTTATGGCCACGATGTTGTCGCAGTCGCGCGCCAGCCGGACGGTTGTTTCAGCCTTGAGGTTGATGCCTGTTCTTCCTGGCACGTTGTAGAGCACCACGGGCAGTGTTGTAGCAGCGGCAATAGCTTTGAAATGCTGATAGAGGCCCTCCTGCGAAGGCTTGTTGTAGTAGGGACATACACTCAGGATACCATCAATGCCCTTGAAGTCGCCCGTCTGCAACTCTTCAACAACTGCAGCGGTGTTGTTGCCACCACATCCCATAAGTATTGGCAGTCGGCCGCCCGCAATGTCAACGACCATTTCCTTGATTTGGCTTTTCTCGTCGGCGGTAAGTGTAGGCGTCTCGCCCGTTGTGGCGAGGATACAAAGAAAGTCGGCGCCGTTGTCTATCTGATAGGTGAGCAGACGTTTCAGGGCTGCATAGTCCACCGCCCCACTCTGTGTAAAGGGCGTGATGAGGGCAATGCCCAGTCCGCGGAATATATTATGTGCCATAATTGATTTAAATGATGGGTGCAAAGGTAAGAAAAAAAGTGAAGAATGAAGAATGAAGAGTGAAGAATCTTAGGTTTTCACCCTTTTGGCGCTCTAATAGGAGCGTTTCTTCCCCTTGCTTTCGTTGCTCATCCTGTCGAGGGCTGTGACTACGTAGACACTACGTTGCGATGCGGAAGGAAGGCGATAGAAGGTGTTTTGGGTGACACACACGATGTGGGAGGGGTCGTTGAGGTTGACCTTCTCACCGCGTGCGAAACGATAGACCACATAGCGGACAGACTCATCTTTCCATCCTTGTCCGCGTGAGGGTTTCCAGAAGAGCACTGGACCATCGTCTGTCTTGATGACCTTTGGAGAGCGCACTTTCTTAGGAGCCTTGTCATCGATGAAAGGCATGAGGGGCTGCAAGGCGGGATAGCGCCAGTAGTTCTGTCGGAGAAGGGTTCCATAGTTGCCAATATTGTCGACGGCAGCCTTTGCATACCAAAGCACAGAGCCCCCCACCTGCGGATTCTCCTCATGGAGTCTCATCTTGGCCGGAAGCTGATGCTGAGAGGGGTTCTGCGGGTCTTTGTTCTTCACCGTGCGTTCCACGTCTTCTCCGATGAAGAGGGGACGGCGGCTGGCGTGATGGCTCCACCACCCTATCAGTTCTTTATAGTCGGCAGCCTTATGGCCGATTTCCCAGTAGATCTGGGGTACCAGATAGTCCACCCAGCCGTTGTTTACCCACATAAGGACGTCGGCATAGAGGTCGTCGTAGTTTTGCAGTCCATTGGTCTGGCTGCCTATTTCTGAACTGCGCTTGTTTCGATAGATACCGAAAGGCGACACGCCGAACTTCACCCAAGGCTTCACGGCATGGATGGTGTCATAGAGTTGCTTGATGAACACGTTCACGTTGTCGCGGCGCCAGTCACCACGGTCGCGAATGCCATTGTTGTATTGCTGATACTGACGGTCGTCGGGTATCTGCTGACCACTGACAGGATAAGGATAGAAATAATCATCAATGTGGAGTCCGTCCACATCGTAGCGACGCAGAATGTCGGCTGTCACCTGGCAGATATAGGTGCGGCAGGCAGGAATGCCTGGGTTGAGGATGAGCTGCCCGTCGTAGCTGAACACCCAGTCTGGATGCAAGCGGGCCACATGGTTGGCGGCCAGCTCGTTCGTTGTCTTCGTCTTGGCACGATAAGGATTGATCCATGCGTGGAGTTCCATGCCGCGCTTGTGGCATTCGTCTACCATCCAAGCCAAGGGATCCCAGAAAGGCGCTGGGGCAACGCCTTGGCTTCCAGTCAGGAAACGGCTCCAAGGCTCAATGCGGCTCTGGTAGAGAGCATCGCACTCGGGTCGCACCTGGAAGATGATGGCGTTGACGCCATCTTTCTGCAACTCGTTGAGCTGATAGGTCAGCGTTTCCTTCATTTTGTTGGTTCCTAAGCCAACCCACTGTCCGTTCACTGCCTGAATCCAGGCGCCACGGAATTCTCGCTTGTGCTGAGCTGCCATTGGCTGGTTCACGCACATCATCAACATGGCGCAAAGAAGCGCCTTTATCTTGTTCTTTTTCATCATCTATATATATTAATAATGTATTAAGTCGGAATAATGCTTCTTTCCTCTCACATGATACTGCCACAGGATGCTGTAGCTCGTACGTTCGGGGATTTCTCTATCAACGTATGTTTGCAGGGCTTTCCTGTCGGCGTCGAAGTCGTGTTTCCAGCGCCTGAAGTCACGCCGTGCTCGCAAAACGGCCTTGAAATCGCCCCACTTGTGCTCCAACACCAGCATCTCAATGGCGGCCAGACGGTCGAGCAGCCAGCGCATTCGCATGACATGCTTCAGGTCATTGTCCGGCAGGTTCTTGTAGAGCATGGTCAGGTTGTTGCGGAAATTCAGGTACGTTTTCATCGGATTTCCCTTGGGCAGCGTTCCTCCTCCCACATGGAAGACTTTGCTGCTGGGCACACAGACAATGCGCCGTCCTCTGATACGTAGCCGCCAGCAGAGGTCTATCTCCTCGCTATGGGCAAAGAAACGGCCATCAAGTCCTCCCACGCTTGCATAGTCGCTACTACGTATCATCAGACAGGCACCGGTGGCCCATAGAATATCAGCTACTTCGTCGTACTGTCCATGATCTTTTTCAACGGTGTCGAAAATGCGGCCACGACAGAAGGGATAGCCCAGACGGTCAAGGAATCCGCCGCAGGCACCCGCATATTCGAACGATCCCTTGTCGGCCACCGACAACAATTTGGGCTGACATGCCGCCACGTCAGTGTGGCTGTCCATATAGTCAATGAGAGGTTCGAGCCAATGGTCTGTCACCTCCACGTCACTGTTCAGCAACACAAAGTACTCGGCATCAACCTGTGCCAACGCCTTGTTGTAGCCATCGGCAAAGCCCCAGTTCTGGTCAAGGCGGATGGTCTTCACTTCTGGATAGTGCGTAGCAAGCCAACTGAGCGAATCATCCGTCGAGGCATTGTCAGCCACATATGTGACCGCATCGCGGCGCGAGTGTTCCAACACCGTGGACAGATAACGCTCCAGCATTTTCCGACCGTTCCAGTTCAGAATGACGATTGCGACCTTGTCCATACCTATATTATTGTGGCTCTAAGGGCCGTTTTGTCGTGGTTAAACGCTCCCAACCTCACCCGTAACAGCTGGTTATCATAGTCTGCCTTGGCATCGTGCATGACAAGTTCGGTACGGATATAGTTTCGCGTAAACCCATGAACGGCTCTTCCGCGTGTGGATTTCTCAAACAACACCTCGGCCTCCTGGCCTATATGGCGGGCATAGAAAGCCTGGGTCTTTTCGTCCGACAAGTCAAGCAGTCGTTTGCTGCGCCTTTTCTTCTCGGCATCGCTCACAACAAGAGGAATCTTCAGCGCCGCCGTTCCAGGTCGCTCTGAATAGGGGAACACATGGAGCTGAGTGACATCAAGTCCCTTCAGAAAGTCGTAGCACTCTTCAAACAACTCTGGCCGTTCACCGCGCGTGCCCACCATAACGTCCACTCCGATAAAGGCGTCGGGCATCATTTCACGAATGAGTTCTATCTTATGGGCGAATAAAGCTTTGTCGTAGCGCCGGTGCATCAGTTTCAGCACCTCATCGCTACCGCTCTGTAGGGGTATATGGAAGTGAGGCATGAATGCCCTGCTTCGCGCACAATAGGCTATCAGCTCGTCTGTCAGCAAGTCGGGTTCCAGACTACTGATGCGGTATCGGCTGATGCCTTCCACATCGTCGAGCGCCTTTACAAGGTCAAGGAAACTCTCGCCTGTTGTCTTGCCAAAGGTTCCGATATTGACACCGGTGAGCACAATCTCTTTTCCGCCTTCCAAAGACGCCTGTTTAGCCTGCTCTACCAATGAAGCGATACTGGGATTTCGACTGAACCCACGTGCAAAGGGAATGGTACAATAGGTGCAGAAATAGTCGCATCCATCCTGCACTTTCAGGAAGAAACGGGTGCGGTTGCCACGCGAACAACTGGGAGCAAAGGTCTTGATGTCCTTAGTCTTTTCCACTCTGTGATGTAGGTGAAGCGCTCCGTTATTCTCTTTATCTGCTAACTTCTCCGACCAAGCGTCACTAAGGTATTGTATCAGATTGGCTTTCTCATTGCTGCCTAAAACCAGGTCAACGCCATCTATCTGGCTTACCTCTACTGCCTCAAGCTGTGCATAGCATCCTGTAACAACGACAAAAGCGCCAGGATGCTCTCTCACTATTCGATGAATGGCCTGACGACATTTGCGGTCGGCCACCTCGGTAACAGAACATGTATTGATCAGGCAGATATCAGCATGCTCACCTTTCTTGACAGGACGTACACCCATCTCTTCAAGCATCCTTCCAAATGTAGAAGTCTCAGAGAAATTGAGTTTACATCCAAGCGTCAGATATGCGGCGGTCTTGCCCTGAAAAGCACTGCTGTCTATCATACATTATTATATTATGCTGCAAAGTTACTTCAAACTATCGACACACCCAAAAAAAACGTCATCATTTTTTGTTTGTTATCGAGCACAAAAACGCGTTTTTCATCGTTTTCAAAGGAAAGAGAAAGCTCTTAATATTAATTAACAATTCAAAAGTAGCTGATAATCAGACACTTGCAAAAAAGTTACAATTTCGACTAAAAAAAAACGCAAAAAAAAGAACAACGTATCGAAAAAATGCTTACCTTTGCATCGTTTTAATAAACAAATGATTGTTTTACAGATTTAAAAAAGCAAAGAAAATGAAAAAGTTAGTTTTGATGTTCGTAGCTTTCGCAGCTATTTCTTTCGCATCTTGCAATGAGAAGAAGGTTGAAGCTCCTGTTGAAGAGCCCGCAGTAGAGGTTGTTGATTCAACTGCTACTCCTGACAGCACTGTTGCTGCTCCCGCTGACAGCGCCGCTGCTCCTGCTGATAGCGCAAAGTAAGCTGATAAGCTGAACAGAAAAAGAGAGAATGCCGCTGGCTCGTTAGAGTCAGCGGTTTTTTTGTGTCTTCACGGTTGTGGCATCGATGCTCTACCGTTCTCGAGTTGGAGGATAATAGATGAAGGATGATAGATGAAGGATGAAGGATGATAGATGATAGATGAAGGATGATAGATGAAGGATGAAGGATGAAGGAATGACAGATGGTATAGATTTGTTCGCCAGATAGAATGAGTTTATTTGGCAAACAAAGTTAGTTTATTTGGCAGAAAAAACAACTTTTTCCGGCAGAAAAATGTGGCGCTGACTGCATCCATACTGCGCCATTCTGACAGCATACTACATAAACACCAAAGGGTGTACACATTTGCATGTGTACACCCTTTGGTGATTGATGGCTGGATGACGTCGCTTAGAAGAAGAGGTAGCGGTTGTCGGTGATGTCGGCATTCTCGTAGAGCTGCTGCATCGACATCTGCATAGCACGCTGAGCGGCGCGCTGCTGCAGCTGCTTTTCCTGAGCCTTCTCATCGAACTTTGCACCTTCGCGCATCTTACGGTTCTTCACAGAGAAGAGATAAACGCCGCCATTGCCCTTCACGGGAGCCTTACTGAAGGTACCGGGCTTTGTAGCTGCTATTGCACCTCCGAGGGCGGGCTCACTGGCACCTGTGGTCTGCACATAGACAGGAGCAGCAAAGGTCACCTGAGGCACATCCGTAACGATGGCGCCCTGCTTGCGAGCTGCATCAATAGAGTTCACTCCCTTCAGCTTTGCCATGATCTGCTCGGCCTTCTTGTCCTTGATAACCTCAGCCTTCAGATAGGCGTTGACCTGTTCGTTGGTATAAGGCGTATATCCTTTCTTGTTGATGTTCTTGCAAACAAGAACAAGCATCTGATCATTGTCGCCACACTCATAGAGCGGAGAAACATCGCCTTCCTTAGCCTCGAAGAGCCACTTCAGAGCATCGCGAGTGCCACGGATATTGTTGATGTAATGCACGTTGTTCTGTATTCCAGAAAGTTCTTCAACGGTGTATCCGTACTTCTGTGCATTCTTCTCAAGACCTTCAAGCGTCTGGTTCTCGCTTACATATTGTGAGAACTTGTTGTAGGCTGCATTATAGGTTTCGTTCGAGAAGGTGATGGGCTTCTTTATGACAGCAGCAGTGTACTTGTCGGTCATGGCACGACGTGCAGTAACCTGGAGCACAAGGCTGGCATTTGTCAGCTGGAGGTTCTTCAGCGCATTCACCTCAGAGGTGTTAAGCGTCTCAATATAGGTACGTGTGTCCTTGTCACCGGCAGAAGAATTCTGCTGTGCACTTGTTATCCAAGTCTTGGCACCAGTCTGGCCGTAGTTCTTGGCAACAGCCTCGAAGTCTGCACCACCCTGAATGGCATTGTAGATGCTATCGGCCGACTTACGAACGGCAGCCATGTCAGCACCGGCAACAGTAATGGCACGGAACTCGATTGAGTCGGGCAACTGCTGCTTAGCCATAAGCTTGATGACATTGATGGTGTTGTCGTTGGAATTGACCACGGGAGCCGAAACAGAACCAACGGCCATAGAATCGAGCTTAGAAGCGATGTCGAAGGGGAACGCAGCCTTTGTCTGAGGAATACCGGCGTAAGTCACGAGTGAACCGCTCTTGCGAATGACCTCAGTAGGATCGGCAGCCTCTGTGAGCTGAGCCGTGAATGCCTTGATGTCACTATCGAGCTTGGCGCGGTCTGTCGGAGAAGCCTGCACTTTGAGGGTAACATACTTGATGTCGCGTGTCTCGGCGAGTTGGTTGAAGCGTATTTTCTGCTCTTCATACTTAGCCTTCAGGTCGGCATCTGTCACCTTCACCTGATCGTCCTTGATAGTCGTGTAGGCGATAGAAGCAAGCTCAATGTCGCTCTCTTCGTTCTCTGCCTGGAAAGCGGCCTTAGCAGCCACGGGGTTTGAGAGAAAGCAAGCTCCGAGAAGAGCCTGATACTTCTGAGCCAGCGTCTGCTGACGGATATTCTTCTCAATGAATGTCCAGTAGTTGTTAAGGCTACGATACTGCTCGGCAACCTGCTGTCCCTGCTGAGCAACGTTCTTGTACTCATTGCGGAAGCGCTGCAAGAGGCTAAGGTCGAAACGTCCTGTCTGCTGGTTGACAAACGGTGTGTTCATCAGCATGGGGTTGGTGCCCTGCTTGAAAATGTTCATCATTTCCTCGTCGGTAACGGTAAGACCGAGTTTCTCAGCTTCATCAGCGATGAGAACGCTCTGGACATACGAGTTCCAGACCATGTCCTTCACCTGATTCGACTGTTCGTCGGTGAGGTTGTCGGTACCCTGAGTCAACTTGATGACTTCCTGATACTCTTCGAAGAGCTTCTGGTACTCCTGATAATCGATTTTCTTACCTAACACTTCGCCGATCTGCTGGCGTTCCTGGTTTTTCATGCTGTCGCATGAGCGGAACAGCTCCTCGGCAATGAATGCAAAGAGGGCAAGACCAATGACTCCAACGAGCACGGGCCCCCAGCTTCTGATTTTTCCAATTGCTGCCATTTTTTCTTATTTGTTTTGTTATTTATTAATTATCTGTTCTTTGGCCATTTGAGCGGCCGTTTGGGCTTTCCGGGCATTGCTTATTTGCTCTTTTGCCTAAAACGGGGACAAAATTACAAAAAATAAAGCAAACAGCGAAAAAAAGAACGGGAAAAGTTGTTTTATTCGTCTACTTTCAGCCTTACGAGCTCTATTTTGGTCATTGTATTCTTGATAATCTTGAACTCAAAGCGTCCAATATGCACGATTTCGTTAAGTTTCGGGAAACTCTGGAATTCGTGCAGAATGAGTCCGCCCACGGTCATATATTCCTCACTTTCGGGCAATTCCAGACCGAACATTTCGTTCACCTTGTCAATCTCAAGTCGGGCCGAAAGCACATACTCATTATCGGCCACTTTCTTGGCTGTATAGCTTGAATTGTCGTGCTCGTCTTCTATCTCGCCGAATATCTCCTCAACAATGTCTTCGAGCGAGACAATGCCACTGGTACCCCCAAACTCATCAACCACCACGGCAAGCGATTTCTTCTGCTGAAGGAAAGTCTGCATCAGGCGTCGGGCTGTCATCGTTTCAGGCACGTAGGGCATCTTCTGTATGTGATCAGCCAGATGGAAGCTGTCCTTGTTGACTCGGAACATCTCTGAGGAATGGACATATCCGACAATATGGTCGATGTCATCGTGGAAAACGATGATCTTCGACTTTCCGTTTTCCACAAACACGGTCATCAGCTCGTCCATGCCGCAGGTGTCTTCAACGGCACATATTTCCGTTCGAGGAACCATGCAGTCGCGCACCTTGCAATCGGCAAATTCAAGGGCATTCTGGAAAATCTTCACTTCTTCCTCAATGTCGTCTTCATTCTTGGCATTGTCAATGCTCGACTGCACCAGGTAGTCAAGGTCAAGCTTGGAGAACTCCTCGTCTTTTTCCTCCTTGGGAATCTTCACACCTACAAGCCTGAGCATCAGCCTCGAAAGGAATGTGCTGAACCGAGAAATGGGCCAAAGGATGATGTAGAGGATGAATGCCGGGAAGGCAAAGATGGTGAGCATCCGGTTGGGGTTCGACTTAAAGAGAATCTTCGGGAGAAACTCACCCGTAAAAAGGATGATGACGGTGCTGAGAATCGTGTCGAGCATGACGGTCAGCGCATCGTCGAGTCCACGGAAGATGGTATTGTCGAAGAGAATGGCGATGAGTATGCCATAGACCACAAGCACGATGTTGTTGCCCACGAGCATGGTGCTGACAAAGTTATTGGGATGTCGATAGAACACCTGCAAAGGTCGCCGTGCGATGCCTTGCTTGTCGCGATCCACCTCTGCCTGCATACGATTGCTCGACACGAATGCTATCTCCATGCCGGAAAAGAATCCGGAGAACAGCACCGAGACGAGAATGCCTACTATCAAAGGTAAGTCTACTTCAGACATTTATACTTGCTTCACGTTTTGTTGTTACTTGTTATCAGTTTGCCGTCTTCGGCTTCGCGTAGGTGGGCTGACGTTTCATCTCCTTCACGCTATCGGGTGCAGAGAGAATAGTGTCGCCCTCGTTGGTTCCGAATCCGCCGGCTCCCTTCACGAACGAACCCTTGGTGTTGCTCACCGTGTAGTGGGTCATGTCCTCATTGCTCAGGAAATAGGAGCCTTGCATTTCGCGTGTCGGAGTGATCACGCGCGAGAATTTATTGCTATAGAACTCGTGGCTGAGCTGATCCCAGAAGAGCTCTTCGCTTGAGAAACGGAGCCCGTCCTTGGTTCTCACCTTCACGCGCCCATGCAGTTCCCATAGCTTTTTCCGGTCGTAATAGAAGGCGGTGTCTGCCTGTATGTAAGCCTCAATGTGGAACTTCTCATCGAACTGCTCAAGAAACAATCCTTTTTCGAAAATCCATCGTGAAGGGTCCTTCACCTGGTTGACTTCCCATTTCTCGGTTACAATACGGTATTTGATGACGCCTGAATCGCTGATGAGGGTGTTGACGCCCCACGTAGTCATTACCGACACCGAATCCCTGGGATAGATGGCGGGCGCGGTGTGCTCCTTCGCTTCATTGCAACTCATGACGAGGGTGCAAAGAAAGGCTAAGAACAGGACCTGGTGGACGTTGCGTCTTCTCATTGCGCTTCTCTTTCTGGCTTTCCCCTACTCTACCTTCCACTTCATGAACCAGCGCTCGTTGAAGGTCATGCCGATGTTGATGCGGAACGTATTCTCTGTAATGAGTCCCTTTCCGGAAAGATGTCCCCACTGGGCAGAGATGTTCAGATACGAACGGTTGTTGATGATGTTGACAATGGGAATGCCGAAGCCTGCACTTACCGACAGTTCCTTAGGTCCGTCGGCACCGTTGATCTTCACATAGGGAGTGCTATAGGACACGCCGGCACGATAGCGAAGGCGGTTGAAGAAGCCGCGAACCATTTCGCCACGTCCATACTCTCCGCCAATCGTCACTTTGTGCCGGTCAAGGAAATAGTCATTGCTCAGCACATAGGAAGGAACATCGTTCTGTACTTTGTAGACGGGGAACGAGGTTTTGCTCCACTGCTGAAGGCTGTAGTCGACGCCTACTTTCAACTGGTTGTTGTGGTTGAACATCAGTCCTGCCGACATCATGTTGGGCAGTTCCAGCGCATCCTCAATGGAATAAGGGGTGGGATTGGAAACGCTCGTGACGGGGTTCACGCTTGTCACCGTACACTGGGGTGTGGAATTCATCTTATGCCCTGGACTGAACGTACCGCCCACTACGAGGAAGTCTTTCTTGCCCAACGGCAACTGGTACTGAACGCCGAAGTCCAGCTTATAGCTTCTGGCGGTTGCTGAGTATACTTTCGACAAACTGTTGATGCTCGAATACTCCGTACCGCTTCCCTCGTCGTAGGCATTGCTGATGGAACGGTTGATTTCACCCCACACGTAAGAGGCGTTGAATCCCACCGACAAGTGGCGTACCGGTTCCCATCCCATACCGACAAAGACCTGATGAATGCCACCAGAACCCTTATACTGGTTGATGTATCCAATGGTCTGATTGGCATCGAGCACGGCACTTGTAGAGAAATTGTACCCGACATTGGTGAACGGGAGCACACCAAAGCTCATGCCCAGATGGCGAGCCATGCGGAAGCCTGCAACGGCATATTCGAAGTCGGCGTTTTTCGCATTCTTCTTTTTCCCGTTTTCATTGAAATTGGTTATCTGGGCAGACACACCCGCATCGAAAATGAATGTCAGCGAATCCATGGCGCTATACGATGCCGGATTCACGAAGTTCACCTGATTGTGTTCGCGGAAGCCCACACCAACACCATTCATGCCACGGTTGAAGCCGCTCGTCTGGTCGGCAAGCACGCCAAGGCCATACTGAGAGTATGGGGAATTGGTGCCGCTCTGGGCATTCGCCGACACGCAGACGGCAGCCAGCAGCAGCCCGCATATTGTCTTTCTCATATTACACATGCATTAATTACAGCCTGCAAAATTATTGAAAAAATTCGACATACAAGCAACATGGCGGCGAAATGTCGGTTTTTATTTGCCAAATTTAATAATAAATGGGGATTATTGTGTATTATCAGCCTTTTTACTATGCGAGAGAAAAGTCTTTGCATAGCAGGCAGACCTGTTTGTCGTCAGCAAGCCTCAGTGTTGGTCCAAGCTAGATATATTGTCTCTAAACTGGCGCTTTTGATGAATAAAAGTGCCGTTTTTCTTGAGTTAATCTGGCAGATTTTGTGAGGAAAAGCGGCAGATGATGTCAAGAAGGGAGAAGAGATGGGAGACACCATCAAGAAAAGACATAACAGACGGTATGGTAAAGTTGCATTCCCAGAATGTAGAGGACAAAGAAAGGAAGGACTGGATGGAATCCAGAAGCCAGCGCCTTCATCACGCCTTCAAAGGAAGTGAGACTCTTGCTGGCAAGGCCATAGGTCAATGAGCAAATCGTAAGGATAAAGGCCAGCGAAGGAACGAGAGAACGACTGAAAGGACTTGGGAACAACGTTCCTGTGCTGCTCAAGAGTACGGCATGAGGCACAAGCGTAAGCAAACACATCAGGACAACAAACACGAGAAGCTCGATGGAAACGATGATAAGGGCATAGCGCTGGCGTAGGATGAGCGGGCGGTGACGTCGGAAAATGCAAGAAAGCCCTGAACCTCGATAGGCTCCCCAAGCCATGGCGAGCAAGACCATCCAGACGAGAAGCGGTGATGCCATTTGGTCGATGAAATGGCCGAAAAACCACCTCAGGCCCTCACTATTGAGCAATGAGCGCAACGAAGAACCTGCCATGGACGAGCTGACAATCCACGACACGAGCACAATCAGGAGCTGAGCCACGATGAGCACTACGGCACAGATGCCTGTCCAATGGTAGAGTGCTCTTCGTTGCCCCCCCTGGTGCTCCCCCTGCTCCCCTTTGCCGGGGGAAGGGGGAAGTGGGGATGTGGAGGGATTGCTAATCTTCATCAGGCTGTAGGTTGTCGATGTCGATGATGCGTAGTTCGCACGCCCTAACCACCAGACGTGTGGCATTGATGCCGATGCCTCCGTTTCCGTCGGGGAACAGCTTCTGTATGAGCTCGTTCTGCCGCTTCTCCAGACTCTTCACACCGAAGGGCATTCCTCTCAGATTGGTGATTTGTTCCTTGGTATAGCCGAGTGCGAGGTGACGAAGGAAGCGCTCGTCGTATTCGTCAATCTCATAGCTGACCAGCGCCTCTTGTCGCATCAGCTGACTGCTGACGCTATACTTGAATCGCTCGATGATTTTCTCGAGTATGGGCTGGTTGAACACCATCTTCTTGCCCGACATCACACTGGCCACATCGCCGCGCGTAAGCAGTTCGCCACTTTTCAGGCAGATGCCATCGCAACCCGCATCGAGCACGTCTACCCAAAGCTTTTCGTTCAGTATTTCGCCAGTGAAGATGAGCACCTTGACGGCGGGATAGGCCTCTTTGGTGTGACGGCATATTTCCACGCCGACGGTGGTGGAGCCCCCCAAGCCAAGGTCCAAGAGCACGAGGTCGGGCTTGTTGCCCTTGATGAGTCGCCAATAGGCCGTCTCGTTCTCTGCGGTGCCAATGATCTCAGCCTCCGGAATGTCGTTGCGGAAGATGCCTTCTGTGCCCTTCAGTTCCAGGGGCACGTCCTCTACGATGATTACTTTGAACTTTTCCATATCTTCTATGTTTCTTGATTATTCTTATGCTATTGAACGGGCGAGCGTCACGGTGAAGCTTGTCCCCCCATTGTCCATGGGAGAGGCAACAATGCCGCAACCTCTGAGATTTGTATATTCGCTGTTCTCCCTCACTATCTGTCGACAGATGAGGAAAGGTATGTTCTGAATGGAAGGCACGAAGAACTCACGATGTGGCAGATGGGGCATGCTGACGTGGAACATCACATAGCGTGAGTCGTCGACGGCGGCCTCCACCTGCAAGGTCTTGTCGCCCGATTGTTTCTGGAGGATTTCAAAAAGGTACTGAATCATGGCTTCCTCACCCATGACCCGTACTCCGTGGATGGTCATCGGGCGACAGTCGTGCCTAATGGTGTCTACCTGTCGCATGGCTTGCGCCGACAACATGGAATAGAGCTCTTTGTAGTACATGACGAGCTCGTCGATGGCCTCAACGAGTTCTCCTTCGGTCTCTTCTTGTGGAGAGCCCTCGCCCATCTGGTCAACGAGCTGACGGATGCGGCTGGGATAATACATCGTCTCGTGCTTCAAGGTGCTCAGGCAGTTGTCGAGAACGTTGTTGCTCACGTAGAGCTTCTGGTCCTCATATTCAGCACGCCGGCATTCGTCTTCGGCCAGCTCAATGCTGAGGTGCTGGCTTTTCTTGTTCTCCACGGTCATGACCAATGCTTCGCGTATTCTCTCCACGATGCTTTTCAGCTCGGGCGGGAAACGGTCGGCGGTCTCCATCTGTGCGTCAAGCGTAGAGAGCTTTTCCTCGTCGGAGAGATTGCTCAGAAGCATCTTGTTGATATGCTCCACGCGCTCCATGCAGAAGCGGAAATAGAGCCGATGGCGGTAGTAAAGCATATAGTAGGCTACCAAGATGGCGATGAGCAGAAGCACCAGCAATATGATGGCAATGTTCTTGTTCACCTCTGAGCGCTGCATGGTCTTCACATACTCTCCGAGTGTGCGGTCGGCGGTCAGTTCCTTATATAATTTGGTATATACATTATTATTATATGTATAGAGCGGCCAGTTGTGGGAAGCCAGAGCAGCCACGGCAAGCTCATTGCGAAGGAAGAGCAGCATGTTGTAGTCAGCCGGAATGCTGTCTTTGTGCCAGATGATTTCCGTTGGCGTCAATGCGGTTTCCTCATACAAGGCGAGCGGTCGTTTCTTTTTCCCTGAAAGCTGCTGCATCTTGTTGACGGCGGCAAGCGCACTATCGGCATACGCGATGGCGGAGGCATAGTTGTGGCGGAGGTTCAGCTCATAGACGCTATCGGCGTAAGCCGATGAGAGCTGCTGTAGGTCGCTCATCTGGTCGGCACAAACCTGGGATGAACCGGCAAAGAGCATGACTATCCACGATATCGTCCGGAGCACACCTTTGGGCAGACGGAAGAAGAAACGGCTCCCCTCACCTCTTTTGCTCTCGGCCGATATGGTGCACACATTGAAGATCTTGCTCACCTTGCGGTATTTATCAATGATGCCCTTGCAATTCATCAATCCGAATCCATGGCCGCCCGACACTTTGTGCTCGAAGATGCCAGCAAGCTGCTCCTCCTCAATGCCTGCACCCGTGTCCTGCACCGATATCTCGACGCATGGTTCCTGTCCGGGCAAGCTGACTTCCGATGCAGAGATTCTCACTACGCCACCTTCAGATGTGAACTTACGCGCATTGTCGGCTATCGTGTTGATCATGAAGAGCGTGAGAATCTTGTCGGCCTTGACGACCTCCTTTGTGGGCACAATCTGCAAGTCGATGCCTTTCATCTTGAAGCTCATGCGCGAGCGTTGCACGATGTCGAAGAGCTGCTGCACGGGAAAACTCTCTATGTGAAGAGACAATTGTCCCTGCTGGAGTTGTATCCATTGGGTAAGCACATTGTTGTAGTCGTTGATCTTGTCAGTGAGCTCAGCCATGTATGTGAGTCGCTCTTCGCGAACGTTGTCCGGTTCCTTTCTCTTCTTGAGGAGCTGCACCTCATTGATGATGCGGTCGATGAAGGGCGTGACACTATTGACAAGGAAGATCTTCGCACGGTTCTCCACATTACGCCTTTTGTTGCGCACGATGTTCATCTGGCTGACTACGAGCTTCTCGTTGATTTCGTCCTGTTGCTCAATGAGTTCTTCGAGATAGGCTCCATTCTTCTCCTGCCATTCCTCAAGCGGCTGAAGCAAATCGGAAAGCGGTTTGTTGCGGTCTCTTCGCCTACGAAGATAGTCAAAGAAGAAAATGGACAAAGCCACGACGACAATCATGACGACGACCGCCCATATCATGGCATTCAACTGGGTGGACGAACGATACAGTTGTTCGGCTCGTGCCTCAAGCTCACTATCCTGACGCGTCTTCTTCTGCATGTCGAGATAGATGTTTCGGTTGATGTCGCTATTCTTCTTGTCATCAATGGCCGAATAGGTCAGCGAGAGGCGCTCCCTGATGCTGGCCACCAAGTCGGGCGCCAGTTCAATGGACTCATTCTTGTGGAGCGCGTCTTCAAGACATAGTATCGAGGAGTGGTAGTCGCCGATGGCCCAATAGCATTGAGCCAGCGTTCGGTAGGAGCCGGCTATCTGGTAGACATCGCCATAGTCGGCAAAGAGTTCCAACGACTTCTGTGCGAGGTATCCGGCCAGCAATGTGTCGGGCATGTTGTCTTCGTTCACATATTTCATGGCCGGCAGGTTGTCGGCAATGAGGCGGTCTCTGCTCGTCGGCTCGAACATGTGTTCGCTCATGCCTTGCAGGGCATTGGCTTCCCAATAGACATCGTCTGAGCGCTGGGCAAGCAGATAGCAATTCATCAGATAGTCCCATTCCTGCTGGGCGATTTCCTCTTTCGTGCCGGTGTCAATCACGCCTCCAGCACCTATCTGATAGAGATAGTTCAGATACTGGGCGGTGTCTTTCTGAATCTCTCCGTTGGGGTCGATGCGGTTCAAAGCCTCGGCGGAAGCCTGCATCTGCCCAACATAATAATAATAGGTAGAGGTAACGATGCTGAACTCGCTTTCAGCATAGACCATTCGTCGTTGCTGATGCTCGTCGAGGAAGGGTCTTTCCTCATTGATGCGTTTCAGCGAGCGCGATGCTTTTTCCTGATAGTCGTAGAAGTCCTTGTTGCGCGATTCGCGCTGGCACAACCTCATCTGCTGGATGTAGGCTATGAGCAGCTCTATCTGGTTGTCGGTACACACATAGACGCTATCGAGCATGCGGCGTGCTTCGGCATAATCCATGCGCGAGATGTGGACGAATGCCAGGTTGTTGATGGCTTCCGCCCGCCCGTCTTCATAGTCGGAGGAAAGCTCGAAAGCCTTCTTTGCGTAATAGTAAGTTGAATCGAGGTTCTTGTAGTGCTGACGGTAGGAAGTGGTGTTGTAGGCATCCACTTCTTCTTTGTGAACGGGAGCACACGACTGGAAAAGAAGAAAAAGAAAAAAGCTGAAAAGAGGTAGGAAGAGAGACGGAAAGGGCTTGGCAATCATGGCCTTTTCCTCTTTGGAAAAGGTTTTCCAGACGTAACCCATGCCGCCCCGATCTTTCATTCCTTCATCTTTTCAGCCTTTGAATGATATACTATGCGCGGGCCTTAGCCACATAGCCAAGTGCCTCTTTGCACTTCTCGGTGACATAGTTCCAGTCGCCGGCAGCCACCTTGTCCTTGGGGAAGAGCTTTGAGCCCATTCCGACGCAATAGACGCCAGCTTTGAACCATGCCTTCAGGTTGTCTTCCTCGGGAGCGACGCCACCGGTAACCATGATCTTCGACCATGGCATGGGTGCCTTGAGTCCCTTCACCATGTTGGGACCAACCACGTCGCCCGGGAACACCTTCGTGAGGTCGCAACCCAGTTCCTGAGCCTTTCCAATCTCGCTCACGGTCATACATCCGGGGCAATAGGGCACCAGACGACGATTGCAGACGGGAGCAATCTCGGGATTGAACAACGGACCCACTACGAAGTTAGCACCGAGCTGGATGTAGAGGGAAGCCGTGGGAGCGTCGACCACCGAGCCAATGCCCAGCGCCAGCTCAGGACATTCCTTGTCAGCCCATTTCACGAGCTCGCCAAAGATTTCATGGGCGAAGTCGCCGCGGTTGGTAAACTCAAAGGCGCGCACACCGCCCTCGTAGCAAGCCTTCACGACATTCTTACAGATGTCGAGGTCTTTATGATAGAACACAGGCACCATGCCCGTGTCGCCGATTTTCTTCAGAACGGCCAGTTTATCGAATTTTGCCATTTTTCTTTCTTCTTCTGTTTGTTAGATTTTCACTTCACGCTTCAGATACAAGCTGCATCCGTCGGCAGCCACAAGCTCCCAGCCTTCGAAACCCAGCTCGTTGAGCTTCTTCTCCGCATTGACAAGTGGAGTGATTACCTTATATTCGTATTGTTTCATGATGATTAACGCTGAACACGACCATTGGCATTACCACCGGCAAGGCTCTCCACCTCGTCGACGCTGACCAGATTGAAGTCGCCGTTGATGGTGTGCTTCAATGCCGATGCGGCAACGGCAAACTCCAGCGCTTCGCCCTGCGTCTCCTTGGTGAGAAGTCCGTGGATAAGACCACCCGAGAACGAGTCGCCGCCACCCACGCGGTCGATGATGGGATTGATTTCATAGCGCTTTGACTGATAGAACTCCTTGCCGTCGAAGATGAGAGCCTTCCATCCGTTGAATGTGGCGGAGAAGCTTTCGCGGAGCGTGCTCACCACATACTTGAATCCGAACTCTTCCTTCATCTGCCTGAAGATTTTCTCATAGCCGCTGGCATCGGTCTTGCCGCCTTCCACATCGGCGTCGGGCTTGAAGCCAAGGCAAAGCTCAGCATCCTCTTCGTTGCCAATGCAAACGTCCACATACTGCATCAAGGGGCGCATGACGGAGATGGCCTTCTCGCTTGTCCAGAGCTTCTTGCGGAAGTTCAGGTCGACGCTGACGGTAACCCCGTGGCGCTTGGCGGCCTCACAAGCCAGACGTGTGAGCTCAGCGGCCTTGTCGGAGATAGCGGGCGTGATGCCGCTCCAGTGGAACCAGGCTGCGCCTTCCATAATGGCATCGAAGTCGAAGTCCTCAGGAGAAGCCTCGGCGATAGAGCTGTGGGCACGGTCATAGATGACCTTCGACGGGCGCATGGAGGCACCGGTCTCAGCATAGTAAAGACCCACGCGGTCGCCACCACGAGCCACGAACTGGGTGTTGACACCATACCGGCGAAGCGCATTCACGGCAATCTGGCCGATTTCATGCTTGGGGAGCTTGGAAACAAAATAGGCCTCATGCCCATAGTTGGCCACAGAGATAGCCACGTTGGCTTCTCCTCCTCCTGGAATGATGCGGAATGACTCGCTCTGAATGAAACGATCGTTGCCCTGAGGCGACAGACGAAGCATAATTTCGCCCAATGTTACGATTTTTGCCATAATTCTTTCTTTTTAAATTTGTCGTTATAGATTAATTCCTTTTGTCTGTTTGCGAGCACAAAAGTACTCTTTCCGGTGCAAATTTACAAATAATTTATGAAATAAATGGCTTTTTTCGAAAAAAAGTTGTTGTGTGTTCGCACAATTCAACTTTTATTACTACTTTTGCAATCAAAATTAAGAAATGTGTTCGCAAACAATATAGATTTCATAACAACAAAACACAGAAAGCACAATGGCGCAAAAAGTTAGAATCAAAGACATTGCCGAGAAGTCGGGCGTGTCGGTAGGCACGGTGGACAGGATTCTTCACAACCGTCCGAACGTATCGAAATCGGCACGCGAAAAGGTCGAAAAGGTTCTCAAGGAAATCAATTACCAGCCAAACATGTACGCGAGTGCATTGGCTTACAACAAGCGTTACACATTTTATCTCATCATGCCCAAGCACGAGAGCGAGGCTTACTGGGAAGAGATAGAAGAGGGTGCGATGCAGGCATGCGAGATGAGGCGCGACTTCAACATCCAGGTGAAGATAGCCTACTACAAGCGCTTCGACACGGAGACCTTCAGCAACACTTTCCAGGAGGTGCTCGACGCCAGTCCCAACGGGGCCATCGTGGTGCCAAGCGACGTTGAAACCACGCAGGTGTTCACCGACCAGCTTCATGCGCGCGATATACCTTTTATATTATTAGACTCCTACATCCCCGACCTGAAGCCACTGACGTTCTACGGCCAGGACTCTTTCTCGAGCGGATACTTCGCGGCAAAGATGCTGATGCTGCTGGCCCACGACGAGAAGGAAATCATGCTCATGAAGCTCACCAAGAACGGCAAGGTGGCATCAAAGCAGCAGGACAACCGCGAGGTGGGATTCCGCAACTACATGCAGGCCCACTATCCCCACGTGAAGATTGCCGACCTGCAGCTGCCCATGGAAGAAGACAGGAGCAACTACGACGGCATACTGGAGCAGTTCTTTGCCGAGCATCCACAGGTGCACCACTGCATGACAATGTGCTCGAAGGCCCACATCGTGGGCGACTTCCTCTTGCGCACAAACCGCAAGGACATACAAATCATGGGCTACGACATGGTGGGCAAGAACGAGGCCTGCCTCCGCCAGGGCAGCATCTCGTTTCTCATCGCCCAGCACGCCTACATGCAAGGCTACAACTGCGTAGACACCTTGTTCAAGGCCATCGTGCTCAAGAAAGAGGTGGAGCCAGTGAACTACATGCCCATAGAGCTGCTCACCAAGGAGAACGTGGACTTCTACCGCCGCACACAGCTCTGAAAGCTTTAGGAGTTACAGAAGTTACAGAAGTGGCAACCATTTCCCATCAAAGCGAACAAAACGATTTTTTATAAACAAACAAACAAATAAAAAAGAGGACAATCTATGAAACAATCATCATTCATCAAGATCAACCCTGCCGACTCGGTGGTGGTATGTCTGCGTCCGTTCAAGAAGGGTGAGAGCATCGAAGTGGACGGTAAGTCCATCACCATCCAGCAGGACACTCCCGTGGGCCACAAGGTGCTTATCGTGGACACGCCCGAGGGCAAGGACATCATCAAATACGGCTACCCCATCGGTCATGCCCGCCAGGACCTAAAGACGGGCGAATGGGTGAACGAGAACAACCTGAAGACCAATCTCTCGGGAAAGCTCTCATACGAATACAACCCCGTGGACGAAGAGCTGGCCATCCCGCACGAAGGCAGGACGTTCAACGGCTATGTGCGCAAGAACGGCGAGGTGGGCATTCGCAACGAGGTGTGGATTGTTCCCACGGTGGGATGCGTCAACGGCATTGCCGAGCGTCTGGCCTCCCAGCTGGAGAAAGAAACGGGCCTTGAGGGCATCGACGCCGTGCACGCCTGGCACCACAACTACGGCTGCTCTCAGCTGAGCGAAGACCACGAGAACACGCGCAAGGTGCTCCGCGACATCGTGCTCCATCCCAATGCCGGTGCCGTGCTCGTGTTGTCACTCGGATGCGAGAACAACCAGCCTGAGGACTTCATGGCCATGCTTGGCGACTACGACAAGGACCGCATCCGCCTGCTGGTAACCCAGCGCGTAGAAGGCGACGAGGTGGAAGAGGGTATGCGCGTGCTCCGCGAACTCTATGCCATTGCCCGTCAGGACAAGCGCCAGACCTGTCCGCTGAGCGAGCTCCGTGTGGGCCTGAAGTGCGGTGGGAGCGATGGCTTCAGCGGCATCACAGCCAATCCGCTGGTAGGCGAGTTCAGCGACTATCTGGTGGCACAGGGAGGCACCAGCATCCTCACGGAAGTGCCCGAGATGTTCGGCGCCGAAACCATCCTGATGAACCGTTGCAAGACGCCCGAGCTCTTCGACCAGACCGTGAAGCTCGTGAACGACTTCAAGGAGTACTTCCTCTCGCACGGCGAACCCGTAGGCGAGAATCCGTCGCCCGGCAACAAGGCCGGTGGCATATCCACGCTCGAAGACAAGGCCCTGGGATGCACCCAGAAGTGCGGACGGGCACCGGTGAGCGGCGTGCTGGCCTACGGAGACCGGCTGAAGGTGAAGGGGCTCAACCTGCTCTCGGCACCAGGCAACGACCTCGTGGCATCAACGGCACTGGCCTCGGCGGGCTGCCAGATCGTGCTCTTCACCACCGGACGAGGCACGCCCTTCGGCACCTTCATTCCCACCATGAAGATTTCCACCAACAGCACCCTGGCCAAGAACAAGCCCAACTGGATTGACTTCAATGCCGGACAACTGGTGGAAGGCCGACCCATGAAAGAGGTGCTGGCCGACTTCATCGAGAAAATCATTGCCGTAGCAAATGGAGAGAAGGCACGCAACGAGGAGAACGGCTACCGCGAAATCTCCATCTTCAAGAACGGCGTAACACTCTGATTCACAATGACTCACAAGAAAGGCCTGTTGGCATTATCGCCACTTCTGGTGTTCATCGCATTGTATTTAGTCACAAGCATCATTGCTTGTGACTTTTACAAAGTGCCCATCACCGTGGCCTTTCTTCTGAGCAGCATCTATAGCATCACCATCTCCGGCGGCTTCCCTCTTCAGAAGCGCATCGAGGGATTCAGCCGGGGTGCCAGCACGGGCAACCTGCTTCTCATGCTTTGGATATTCGTAATGGCGGGCGCCTTTGCCCACTCGGCCAAGCAGATGGGAAGCATCGACGCCACCGTGAACCTCACGCTGAGCATCCTTCCGGGCAACATGCTTCTGGCAGGGCTCTTCCTGGCCGCCTGCTTCATCTCGCTGAGCATCGGCACAAGCGTGGGAACCATCGTCGCACTGGTGCCCATCGCCACCGGCATTGCCAGTTCGCTCGACCTGTCCATACCCATGGTCACGGCCATCATCGTGGGCGGGGCGTTCTTCGGCGACAACCTCTCGTTCATCTCCGACACCACCATAGCGGCCACCAGCACGCAGGGGTGCCAGCTGAGCGACAAGTTCCGCGTCAACCTGTTCATCGTGGCACCTGCGGCCATCGTCATGCTCATCATCTACATCGTCATGGGAAGCGACATTGCATCGCCGACAAACATCCCCAGCGTGGAATACATCAAGGTGATACCCTATGTGGTGGTGCTCATCCTGGCGGTGCTGGGGCTCAACGTGATGGCGGTGCTCACCGTGGGCATCCTTCTGGCCGGAATCATCGGCATGATGACCGGTGCCTACGACTTCTACGGATGGCTCGGCTCAATGGGCGAAGGCATCAAGTCGATGGGCGAGCTCATCATCATCACCATGATGGCGGGAGGCCTGCTGGAGGTGGTGCGCATGAACGGCGGCATCGACTATCTCATCCGCCTGCTCACATCCCACGTGAGGACCAAGCGCGGCGCCGAACTATCGGTGGCGGCCTTGGTGAGCCTCACCAACTTCTGCACGGCCAACAACACGGTGGCCATCATCACCGTGGGTGGCATTGCCAAGCAGATAAGCGACCGTTTCGGCATCGACAACCGCAAGTGCGCCAGCATTCTCGACACCTTCTCGTGCCTCGTACAGGGCATCATCCCCTACGGCGCCCAGCTGCTCATGGCGGCAGGCCTTGCCAGCATCAACCCCGTGCAGATCATCCCCTGGCTCTACTATCCCCTGGCCATCGGCATCTGCGCCTTCCTCTCCATCCTTCTCCGTCTCCCCAAGCGCTATTCATAACAGTCCATCCAAACCTTCATCCTTCATCCATCATCCTTCATCCACCCCCATCCAAACCATCATCCTTCATCCATCACCCTTCATCCATCACCACCAATGGACATCACCAACCGCAATTTCTACCGCCTGCTGAGGAGCGGAGCCTTCGGCGACCATCAGGAACTTGAACCCATGTCGAAATTCAAGTGGAGCCGCGTATTGCAACTAGCTGAGGCACAAGACGTAGCCATCTACATCGCCCACGGCATAGAGAGCCATCGTAACGACCCCGCACTCGAGGTGTTTGCCCAGATGGAAGGCGAACTGGCACCCTATGCGGGAAAGCCGCTCCCCGATGTCATCGCCACCACACTGGCCATCATGAAGGCAGAGCCAAAGCCCTCCAACGTGTTTCTGAGGCACCGGCTGAAGAACATCATCAAGAAGGACGACGCCAGCGATGACACCAGCATCGAGACCCAGCAGCTGCTACGCATCATCATCCATAACGTCAACGAGACGCTCACCCGCGGCATCTCCCTTCGCGGCATCGTAGAGATGGGCAGGTTCCTCCGTCAGCGAGGCGACCGCGTAGACTACGTGAAGCTCGAGCACTGGCTCCATCAGCTGGGCTTCGCGCGGCTTGCAAGCCTCCTGGGCAGCATCCTCATACGCATCTTCGGCTTCACCATCGACGAGATTCCCTTCATGCAGAAAGAGGAGGCCGGAGCCACTTCTCTGGCACGGCGCTCGCTCGAGAACAATGCCGAGGACACCGCCGAAGACTGGCATTTCCGAATGCGAACCAACGGCATGGTGCAAAACAACAGCCGCGTGTTGAGAAGAAACCTGGGCCGAAGCGTGCGCTACCTACGCTACAACCCGTTTGAGACCACCAGCAATTTCATGGCCAATTTTGCGCGCTCACTGGCCGAGATTGAGGAGTGAGAAACGCACCGAGCGAAGCAAAACAGCGCTTTTTCATGCTGTTTTGGGCAGTTTTTATGCAAAAAAACGGCGGTTTTCGTGCTTTTTCTTGCTGTTTTCAGGGCGCTGAATGACAAACGACGAGGCATCGTACTCTCCTATTAACTGCTTGAAGATTAGCAATCTGCCAGCACGCCTAGTTCATTGGTATCTAAATTCATGAAACCTCCTTACAATAAATAATTCAACTTTCGCAAGTTGATGGAGTTCAGGAGTT
>OCTW011615932.1_pt1 | contig 37307 bp, 34 predicted proteins | sample 1539671 | NCBI WGS metagenome assembly OCTW01 (sample SAMN02144230, study PRJEB22623) | gut metagenome | biome: sheep rumen | host: Ovis aries | place: New Zealand
CCCATTTTTAACACTCATTTGCCTGCAAATTTTTATCTCAAATAAGGGTTGACTTTTTATTTGCAGGCTTGCGGATTTGCCGCCCGGGAGCGAAGCGAGAGGAAAATCCGTAAAGGGGGGTCCCGATGGGGGGACTTTGTCCCCCTATCGCGGTCTTCCTTGACATTCTCCCTCTTTCCGTTTATACTTTTTTCAAACGAAATACATCCCGGGAGGAATGTACCATGGACGGTAACGCCGCATATTTTTCCCAATATCTGAACGCCTATACCCCCTACAAAAAGTCCTGGAACTACGAGGACAGCTGTGTGCTGGTGGGGGCGATCGACCTGTATGAAGCCACGGGGGAAGCGCAGTACAAGGACTTCATCCTGTCCTACCTGTCCCGCTTCGTGATGCCGGACGGCTCCATCCCCAACTTTGACCTGAAGGCCTACTCCATCGACAACGTGGCCCCGGGCCGGGCCCTGTTTTTCGCCCTCAAAGAGACCGGGGACGAGCGGTATGAAAAGGCCATCCGCTTCCATGAGGACAGGCTTTCCACCCATCCCCGCTGCGCCTGCGGCAACTTCTGGCACAAGGAAATCTATCCCGACCAGGTCTGGCTGGACGGCCTGTACATGGCCCAGCCCTTCCGCGCCCTCTGGGCCGCGAAATACGGGGACAAGGCGGTGGCCGACGACGTCGTCCGTCAGTTTGAAAACGTGCGAAAGCTCCTCTACTGCGAGGAAAAGGGCCTGTACTACCACGCCTGTGACACCGCCAAGGTCCAGTTCTGGGCCGACCCGGAGACCGGCTGCTCGCCCAACTTCTGGCTGCGCTCCATGGGCTGGTATCTGATGGCCCTGGCGGACTGCGCCGACTTCCTGGGCGATCAGTTTTCCGCCCAGCGGGCCGCGCTTTCGGGCCTGCTCCGGGAGGCGGTCGACGGCATCCTCCGCTATCAGGACAAAGCAACCGGCCTGTTCTATCAGGTGATCGACCATCCGGAGGCGGAGGGGAACTATCTGGAAACCTCCGGCACCTCCATGGTGCTCTACGCCATCCTGAAGGGCTGCCGCCTGGGCCTGATGGACGAGGCCCTGAAGCCCGGCGCCCTGGAAGCCATGAAGCAGCTCACCGCCCGATACCTCCGCGTGGACGAAAACGGCCAGTACCACCTGGGCGGCATCTGCAAGGTGGCCGGCCTCGGCCCGGCCAGCAACCCCGTGCGGGACGGCTCCGTCCGCTACTACCTCTCCGAGCCCATCGTGGAGGACGACGCCAAGGGCACCGGCCCCTACATGATGGCGGTGTCCGAAACGCTCAGAGGGTGATCAAAGGACGGCGGGATGCCATGACCTGAATTTACGCGGGAGGGGTGAACATGGATGGATGATTTGAGCGCTTCCTTTGTTCAGGTGACGCAGATCATTGAAAACGCCAGGGCCCGCGCGTATCAGAAGGTCAATGAGGAACTGATCCTGATGTATTGGAACGTCGGGAAATTCCTGTCCGAACAGTCTGCAAACGCAAACTATGGCGACGGATATATGGAAAGCCTGGCGGAATGGATCCAGGATAGATACCCGGGAATCAAGGGGTTCAACCGCCGCGGCCTGTACCGGATGAAACAGTTTTATGAGCTGTATGCGGGAAATGAAAAAGTGTCAACAGTGTTGACACAATTGAGCTGGTCCAATCATCTGCTGATTATGTCCAGCTCCAAATCCGATGAAGAACGGGAATTCTATATTCGTCTGGCCATCAGGGAACGCTATAGCTACCGTCAGCTCGAACGGCAGATTCAAAGCGCGTATTATGAAAGGTACATGCTGTCCCGACAGAAGCTGTTGCCCGAGAGCGTGGGCGCTCCAGGCAATCCCTTCCTTGATTCCTATGTGGTCGAGTTCCTGAATCTGCCTGAGAAGTTTCATGAAAATGACTTCCGCAAGGCGCTGGTGGAGGGCATGCGCGATTTCATCCTGGAGCTTGGAAAGGATTTTACCTTTGTCGGGGAAGAATACGCCATTCAGGTGGGCAATGAGGATTATCGCATCGATCTGCTGTTTTTTCACAGAACGCTCCGCTGCCTCGTAGCCATCGAGCTGAAGGTGGGCAAATTCCTGCCGGAATACGTCTCCAAAATGGATTTCTATCTTGAGGGGCTGGACCGGCAGGTGAAAAAGAAGGAGGAAAACCCCAGCGTCGGCCTCATCCTGTGCGCGTCCAGAGATGAGGAAGTCGTGGAATATGCCATGAGCAGAACGCTTTCTCCGATGATGGTGGCCGAATACAGGCTGCAGCTGCCGGATAAAGCCATATTGAGAAAGAAGCTCCAGGAGCTAAGCAGCCTCCCGCTCCCGGAAGACGGATCGGATCGCTGAATCATTCTCTCCCAAATCAGAATACAAAACCAAGCCTGCGCGGTTTCTGCCCCATATAAAGGGCGGAAGCCGCGTCTTTTTGTCTTTTCCGGCATTTATTCCACTTGATTTTCAAGGAAGGGCGGAAAAAGCCGTTGACAATTCATTTCTTGTATGTTATTATCAAATCGACTAAAGTGAAAACACTTTTTTAAAGTGTTTGCAAACAACCACCATCATCGAAAGAGGAGGCAGTATCATGAAACGCATCATCGCCCTGACCCTCGTTTTGGCCGCTCTGCTGTCCTGCGCGCTGGTTCCGGCCGCTTCCGCGGATCAGACCTACACCATCAAGCTGGGCCACACCATGAGCACGTCCCATCCGCGCCACATCGCCCTGCTGGAGTTTGAAAAGTACGTGGAAGAAAAGACCGAAGGCAAGGTTCAGATCGAGCTGTATCCCGCGGCCGTCCTCGGCTCCGAGCCGGACATGCAGGAATCCATGCGCATGGGCATGCTGGAAGCCTTTGTCGGCGGCCCCTTCGACACCATTTCCAAGAAGCTGAACCTGTTCCTGATGCCCTTCTTCTTTGACAATCAGGAAGCCCTGATGCGGGCCGCCAAGGACGAGCGGGTGTTCAAACTCATCTCTGACGACGCGGAAGCCAACGGCCTCAAGGTCCTGGCCATCGGCGACGGCGGCGCCCGCCAGATCACCAACTCCAAGCGCCGCATCGTGACCCCGGCCGACATGAAGGGCCTCAAGCTCCGCACCCCCTCCATCGAAGCCATCACCGTCTGCATGACCACCCTGGGCGCTTCCTACATCTCCATGCCTCTGGCGGACGTCTACATGGCCCTCAAGCAGGGCACCGTGGACGGTCAGGAAAACCCCATCGCCACCATCTACGACCAGAAGCTCCACGAAGTGCAGAAGTACATCCTGTACGTGAACTACCAGTATCATCCCGAAGTGATGACCATGAACGCCGCCTTCTACCGCTCCCTGCCGGAAGAATATCAGAAGGTCCTCTCCGACGCCGCCTGGCTGTTCGTGGAAACCGAGAACAAGATCTCCCTGGAGAACGCTGAAGCCCGTCTGGAAGAAATGAAGCAGGCCGGCTGCGACGTCTACACCCCCACCGCCGAAGAACGCCAGGCCTTCATCGACGCCTGCGCTCCGGTGTACGATCACTTCGTGAACAACCTGAAGTATTTCTCTCAGGAAGAACTGGATCTGGTCAAGTCCCTGGCGGAAGGAAAGTAATACCAGAGGTCCCTTGAAAAAAAGCCTGGCTGAACGTCAGGCTTTTTTAAGACAAGAAGAAGGTGTTTTCATGAATAAAGCCATCAAAATTCTGGACAAGACGCTGTCCGTCATCCTGATGATCCTGGCGGCGTTCCTGGCCGTGGGCGTCACGGTGACCATCGTGCTGCGCTATTTCTTCGGCATTTCCTTTGCCGCCCTGGAAGAATTCCTGACCATGTCCTTTATCTTTATCACCCTGTTCGGCTCCGCCCTGGCGATCCGGGAAAAGCAGCATATCGCCATTTCCTTCCTGGCGGATAAGTTCGCAGCAAAGGGCCGGGTGCAAAAGATCATTTCCACCATGCTGATTGATTTGACCATCCTCTTTGTCTGCGTGGTCATGTTCATCTATTCCTGCCGGTGGATCGGCCAGGTCGGCCATCTGCTTTCGCAGAACTCCCATCTCCCGATGGGCGTCTTCTACGTCTTCGTGCCGATTACTTTCGGCCTGACGATCTTCTATGTCCTGGTGGACATGCTGGGACTGTTTGTCCACATCGAGCCCGCGGACAGCGGCTACAATACGGATGACGAGCTTCCGGAGGGACAGGTATGAATCTGATCATTTTATTCGCTTCTCTTGTGTTCTTTATCCTGATCGGCGTGCCGATCGGCTATTCCCTGGGCGGGGCGGGCATCCTGTATTTCCTGGCGGATAACCCCTCCTTCCTGATGATGCTGCCCCAGAGGGTCTTTTCCGGCCTCAACTCCTACATCCTGATCGCCATGCCCCTGTTCATGCTGTCGGGCGAACTGATGAACCACGGCGGCCTGACCAAGCGGCTGATCAACTTTGCCCTGCTGATCTGCAAGCCCTTCCGGGGCGGCCTGGGCGAGGTCAACGTGGTCGCCTCCATGATCTTCGGCGGCATCACCGGTTCCTCCGTGGCCGATACCTCCGCCCTGGGCTCTATCCTGATCCCGGACATGAACAAGCAGGGCTATTCCAACGAATTCTCCACCGGCGTTACCGTCGCCTCCTCCACCGTCGGCATGATCATCCCGCCCTCCATCCCGATGCTGATGTTTGCCATGGTCTCCGGGGTGTCGGTCGGCAAGCTGTTTATGGGCGGCGTCATCCCCGGCATCCTGATCGGCCTGTTCCAGCTGGCGGTGGTCTGGATCGTTTCGGAAAAGCGCGGTTATCATAAAATCGAAGCCAAGATCGACGGCGGCCGGAAAAAGGTCGTCATCGACGGTCTGGTCGCCCTGCTGATGCCGGTCATGATCCTGGTATTCACCACCTTCGGCATCACCACGGCCAGCGAAAGCGCGGCGGTCGCTGTGGTCTACGCGCTGGTGGTCGGCGCCTTTGTGTACCGCGAGCTCAAGTGGAAGCACATCTGGGCCGCCCTCAAGAAGACGGCCATCATGACCGCCACCATCATGATCATCGGCGGATTTACCAACATCTTTACCTACATCCTGGCCATCAAGCAGGTGCCGCAGGCCATCGCCAACTTCATCCTGGGGTCCAGCATCCCCACCTGGGTCATCTTCATCCTCTTCGACCTTCTGATCCTGGTGCTGGGCACCTTCCTGGATGTGGTGCCCTGCATCCTGCTGATCGCCCCGATCCTGATGCCCGTCATGTCCCAGCTGGGCATGAACGAAATCACCTTCGGCATGATCCTGGTGGTGGGCCTGGCCATCGGCCTGGTCACCCCGCCGGTGGGCATGTGCCTGAACGTCGGCAGCAAAATCAGCGGCATGTCCATCGTGGACGTGTTCAAGGCCTCCGCGCCCTTCCTGATCTGCAACCTGTGCGTGCTGCTGCTGGTCACCTTCGTGCCCTTCGTGTCCATCTGGATCCCGTCCCTCCTTTGACAAATCCGCGGGCATCATATACAATAAATCAACCATTACGGACCGGGGCCGCCCAAAGCGCGGCTCGGGTCCGCTGATTTGGGAACGGTGAGAACATGAGCGATATCGGTACCACGATCTTTGAAACGCTGAAGCGAAAAATCATCACGCTGGACATCAAGCCCGGGGAAAAAATCAGCGAGGCCGGGACGTGCGACGCCTTTTCCGTCACCCGGCCCACCGTCCGCAACGCCTTCCAGCGCCTGCAGGACATCGGCCTGATGGAGGTCGTTCCCTACAAGGGGGCGACTGCCACGCTGATCCGCCTGTCCGCTGTCCATCAGATGATTCATCTGCGCACGGCGGTGGAGTCCTGGGTGATCCGGGATTTTATCGCCTCCCGCCCCTCCCCGCTGATGCTGGAGGAACTGGAGCACAACCTGCGCCTGCAGCAGCTCCACATCCAGGCGGACAGGGTGGACGAAAAGGAATTCTTCCGCCTGGACAGCGCGATGCACCAGTTCTGGTTTGAGCACATGCATTGCGGCGGGATCTGGGAATGGCTGCAGAGCGACATGAACTACGAACGCTTCCGGATGCTGGACTTCGTGGGGACGCTGGGGTACAAAGACATCGTGAGCGACCACGAACAGCTGCTCAAAACCATCCGGGAGGGGAAGGCTACGGACGTGGTGCCGATCCTGTCCCGGCACCTGAACGCCGGCCTGGCCCGCATGGGCAACCTGATCCGGGAGGATTACCGCTCTTACTTCATCCTGGACGAAGCGGACAACGATTTCTGGGTGGACTACAACCGCCGCCTGCTTGAATACAAAGGCCAGTAATTTCCGATTGACGGAAATCAAAAAAACCACTACAATAAGAAGTAATCTTTGATACCAGCGAGGAGGCGTTGTTTCCCAATGGATATTCGTTATTCCTGCAATCAGCGCGACTTCAAGCGCTACACCACCGAAGAGACCCGGAAGGAATTCCTGATCGAGACCCTCTTCACCCCGGACACGGTGAACGCCGTCTACAGCCACGTGGACCGGATGGTGACGTTGGGCATCATGCCGGTCAATGAAACGGTGCCGCTGGACAAGGGCATCGACATCTGGCACAACTTCGGCACCCAGTATTTCCTGGAGCGCCGGGAGCTGGGCATGTTCAACGTCGGCGGCTCCGGCAAGGTGTCCGTGGACGGCACGGTCTACGAGCTGGACTATAAGGACTGCCTGTACATCACCATGGGCGCCAAAGAAGTGCTCTTCTGCTCGGACGACGCGGCCAAGCCCGCCAAGTTCTACATCGTTTCCGCCCCTGCTCACCGCTCCTATGAAACGAGGCTGCTCAAAATCGCGGACGCTGCGAAGAAGCCCCTGGGCGCGATGGAGACCGCCAACAAGCGCACCATCAACCAGTTCATCCACCCCTCCGTGCTCAAGACCTGCCAGCTGTCGATGGGCATGACCCGCTTGGACCCCGGCTCCGTCTGGAACACGATGCCGGTGCACACCCACGAGCGCCGGATGGAAGTCTACTTCTACTTTGAGGTGCCGGAAAACAACGTGGTCTTCCACATGATGGGCGAAGGCAAGGAGACCCGCCACATCGTCATGCAGAACGAGCAGGCCGTCATCTCCCCCTCCTGGTCCATCCACGCCGGCGCAGGCACCAGCAACTACACCTTCATCTGGGCCATGGGCGGCGAAAACCAGGCCTTTGACGACATGGACGAAATTCCAACGACGGAATTGAGATAAGTTTTTTAAGGGAGTAGGGAATAGGGAGTAGGGAATAGGGATTCGGCGGCAGCAAGCTGCCGCCAGGCCTTAAAGCGGAAGACAAGACCAGCTAATCCCTAATCCCCAGTCCCTAGTCCCCAGTTTCTAATCCCCAAACAAAAAAAGGAGGACGCATCCCATGGACATGAACGCTTTCAGCCTGAAAGGCAAAGTAGCCTGGATCACCGGCGCTTCCTACGGCATCGGCTTTGCGATCGCGGAAGCCTTCGCCGCCGCCGGCGCGACCATCGTTTTCAACGACCTGAACCCGGAAAAGACCCAGATGGGCATCGACGCTTACGCCGCCAAGGGCATCAAGGCCCACGGCTACACCTGCAACGTGACCGACGAGGCCGCTGTGCAGGCCCTGGTCAAGCAGATTGAGGAAGAAGTCGGCACCATTGACATCCTGGTCAACAACGCCGGCATCATCAAGCGTATCCCCATGATCGAAATGAGCGCGGCGGACTTCCGCGCCGTCATCGACGTGGACCTGAACGCCCCCTTCATCTGCGCCAAGGCCGTCATCCCCGGGATGATCAAGAAGGGCCACGGCAAGATCATCAACATCTGCTCCATGATGAGCGAGCTGGGCCGTGAGACGGTGTCCGCCTACGCCGCGGCCAAGGGCGGCCTCAAGATGCTGACCCGCAACATCTGCTCCGAGTACGGCGGACACAACATCCAGTGCAACGGCATCGGGCCCGGCTACATCGCCACCCCGCAGACCGCGCCCCTGCGCGAGCGCCAGCCCGACGGCAGCCGTCATCCCTTCGACCAGTTCATCGTCGCCAAGACCCCCGCGGCCCGCTGGGGCAACCCGGAAGATTTGCAGGGCCCGGCCGTGTTCCTGGCCTCTGACGCTTCCAACTTCGTCAACGGCCACATCCTCTATGTGGACGGCGGCATCCTGGCCTACATCGGCAAGCAGCCCTGAGGAAGTGCCCACTCTGTTCAATTATTCCGCCGCCGGACCGATCATGCGCCCGGCGGCGTTTTTGAACGATCCAAATGCGACGCAAAATTTGGCGTTGCACGGAGAAATGTATGAAAGCTTTCAGCCTTCTTCAATCCACGCTGAACACCAGGGACCTGGGCGGACATTTGACCATGGGCGGCCGGGTCACCGCGCGGGACCGGATCTGGCGGAGCGATCATCCGCTCTGCCCGACGCCGGAGGACGTGCGGCTCCTGCTTCAAAAAAAGATTACCACCATCATCGACATGCGGGATCCCGTCCGCGCCGGGGAGAAGCCCAACGGGCTGATGGGTCTGGATGGGTTCCACTTTTTCAGCCTTCCCGTCATCGAGGGAAGCAGTCTTCCGGAATCGGTGGAGGCCGTGCCGGGCAGCTATCTGAACATCGCCTGCGCGCCGAACATGGCGGGCATCTTCCGCACCATTGCGGCGGCTGAAAACGGGGTGATGTACAACTGCTCCGCCGGGAAGGACCGGACCGGGGTCGTAACCGCCGTTCTGCTGATGTACTGCGGGGTGGCGGAAGAAGAAATCGTCAAAGACTACATGCTCACCAAGGCCTGCAGCCAGCAGCGCTTTGAGATGATCCGGCAGAATTTCCCCGAGGTGGACCTGAACATCGCCATTCCCAGGCCTTCCTACATGACGGATTTTATCCGCCTGTTCCGCGCCCGCTTCGGCGGCACCGAAGGATATTTTACCTGGCTGGGGCTTTCGCCCGAAGATCAAAAACGCCTCCGGGAGAAGCTGCTGCCCTGAAGCGCTGTTGATTTCATTTTCCAATCCAACCCATCCATTCAAGGAGGTTCCCATGCGTTATTCCATCGGCCTGCGCGTACACGATTCGATCCCCGGCACGCTCAAAGAGAGGGCGGACTTTATCCGGGCCCAGGGCTTTACATGCGTGCACCTGGCCCTGTCGAAGGTCCTGGGCAAACAGATGATGGAGCCCGGCGCCCTGACCCCCGGCCTGGCCGAAGCGGTCAAGGCGGACCTGGGCGGCCTGGCCGTGGCGGTGCTGGGCTGCTACCTGAATCTGGCCGAGCCGGACGAGAGCCTGTATCCCGGCATCGTGCGGAAATACACCGCCCACCTGCGCTTCCAGCGCTGGCTTGGGGCCGGCATGGTGGGGACGGAGACCGGCCATCTGCCCGAAAGCATCGTCCGCGCCGAGGACGTCGAGCAGATGGACCGGGCGGCGGACTTTTACATCGAACGCCTGAAGCCCGTGGTGGAAAACGCCGAAAAGCTCGGCGCCATCCTGGCGATCGAGCCGGTGTGGCATCACTCCATCCGCAACGCCCGCTGCGCCCGCCGGATGCTGGACGCGATCCACTCCCCGAACCTGGGCATCATCTTTGACCCGGTCAACCTGATCAGCGTCTACCACACCGACCGGGCCGGCGACACCGTCCAGGAAGCCATCGACCTGCTGGGGGACGAGATCCTGATGGTCCACCTCAAGGACTGGATTCCGGGGGAGGAGGGCAAGCTGCCCGCCGTCGCCGCCGGTACCGGGTGGATGAACTTTGACGCCGTTGCCCGCTTCATCCGCGAAAAAAAGCCTGGCGTCCAGATGACCCTGGAAAACACCAAGCCGGACAACGCCGTGCAGGCCAGGAAGTTTGTGGAAGGGCTGCTGGAACAGGAGTAAGGGAATAGTCAACAAAACAATGATCCCCGCGCCGAACCGGGAAAGCCGGACGGCGCGGGGATTGTTGGTTTCAACGCTTGGTCAGTCCAGAACACGGCCCCAGCCCTCGCCGCTGATTTCAGCGGCGGGCTTGACGCTGTACACGGTGCTGCCGTCCACCACCACCTGCACGGGTCCGGAGGCGGAGATGCGGGTACCGTTTACGACGATCTGCACCTGGTTGGCCGCAGGCAGGGCGCGGGCTGCCTCGATCCGGTCGATCTGGGCCTGAGCGCGGCGGGCGGTGCGAACCGCTTCCATCTTTTCCCTGCGCAGGGCGTCCAGGCTGCGGTTCAGACGGGCCTGACGGACGGAATCACGATTGGCAAGAGAGAGGATCAAGAGAATCAGCAGGAAGAAAAACACGGAAGCGGCCTCCTTTCAGCAGAGTGTGCTAACATGAAAACAGAAGGTAATGATGCAGCCCCATAGCTGCTTGGCAGAGGGGGTGATCAGGGGGATTCTTCCCCCTGATGGTAATCCGCAGTACCGGCTTTGCCGGTGCGAGGAGCATTTTTGCGGAGCAGAATAATACTTGGGGAGTGAAAACCACATCACTTCTGCGGGAGCAAAAATGCTTACCTTGCGGATTTGCCGCCCGGGAGCCCTGAAAGGGCGAGAGGCAAATCCGTCTGGGGGGTTTCGTAGGGGGGTCGGAAGACCCCCATGCGTAGCCGTCAGTGCTGACGGCGGGGATCCGTGTCAAACCCCCCGTGCGGGCCGGCATAGTCCTGGGCCTGAGTCCTTTCGGCCTCTTTCTGCTCGGACAGGCGGCGGAAATACTCCCCGGCGGTCCGGAACGTGCGGCCCAGGAAACGGGCGATCTCGTAGCGATGAATCCAGGCGATGATCAGAATGAAAATCCTCATTGGTGTTTCCTCCTTTTGTTGTCCTGCCGGGGTCCCGGCGGAGAATATAAAAAGACTCGCGCCGGACCTTTCAGCCATCAGCGCAAGTCTTGTCATTTCATTTGTACCGGATGGAAATCGTTCCATCGGGTGTCGGTGATCAAATCCGGCCGTTGGCCGGCTGACTACTCCCTTGCGAGAGATATAATATCTGAGTTTCGTCTCCCCGTCAATCCCCTGACACGATTTGGACACAATCAGCGGTTTTGCTTCAGATAGTCCATCAGCTGGCGGACCGCTTTGGCCCGGTGGGAATACTGTTCCTTAAAGGAGATGGGGAGGCTGGCGGTGGTTTTCCCGTTGGCGTCCTCGGAGATGAAGATGGGGTCGTAGCCAAAGCCGTTGGTCCCTTCCTCGTGGTCGGCGATCACGCCGGGCCAGACGCCGGTGAACAGATGATGTTCTCCCTTTTCGTCGATATAGCAGATGCAGCAGACGAACTTCGCCTTCCTATTTTCCGCTCCTTCCAGCCCCTTGAGGACGGCCAGGCGGCGTTCATGTTCGGTCGCCAGGCCCTGATAGCGGGCGGAATAGATGCCCGGCTCCCCGTTCAGGGCGTCGACGGAAAGGCCGCTGTCGTCCGAGATGACGCAGCATCCCGTCCGGTCATAGACCGCCTGGGCTTTGAGGACGGCGTTTTCCTCAAACGTGGTCCCGGTCTCCTCGACCTCGATATGGACCTGCTTTTCATCCTGGGAAAAGACCTGGAAGCCCATCGGCTCCAGAATGTCCCGGTACTCCCGGATTTTTCCCGCGTTATTGCTGGCGACCACCAGTTCCATGATCGTTTCCTCCCGACAGCCGGTTTTTTATTGATCGGTGAGCCTGCTCATTTCCGCCTCCAGAAGAAGCGGTTCTTTTTCAGTGGTATAGATCAGCTCCCCGTTTTCCGCCCGGGCGGTGACCTGGTCGCCGATGTGGATGCGGCCGGACAGGAGCTCTTCGCTTAACGTATCTTCCAGCCGGTGCTGGACGACCCGGCGCAGGGGCCGGGCGCCGAAGGCCTCGTCGTAGCCCTCCGCGGCCAGCTGCTCGGCTACGGATTCGTCACAGACCAGGGTGATGCCCTGCTCGCGCAGGCGCTCCTCCACCTCCCGGATCATCATGAAGGCGATCTGCCGGGTGTCGTCCTGGTTCAGCGGATGGAAGACGATGGTCTCGTCGATCCGGTTCAGGAATTCCGGCCGGAAGGTGTTCTTGAGCTCGCTTAAGATCTTGCCCTTCATCTGGTCGTAGGTATATTCGCCGCTGACGCCGCCGCCGAAGCCTACGACCCCGGTGCGGATCAGCTTGGCCCCGGTGTTGGAGGTCATCACGATGACGGTGTTGGCAAAGCTCACCACCCGGCCGGTGTTGTCCGTCAGGCGGCCGTCCTCCAGGATCTGCAGGAGCATGTTGAACACATCCGGGTGCGCCTTTTCGATCTCGTCGAAGAGGACCACCGAATAGGGCCTGCGGCGCACGGCCTCCGTCAGCTGGCCGCCCTCCTCATAGCCCACGTAACCGGGCGGGGAGCCGACCATCCGGGCCACCGTATGCTTTTCCATGTATTCGGACATATCCAGGCGGATCATCGCGCTTTCGTCCCCGAAGAGGGCCTCGGCCAGGGCCTTGCACAGCTCCGTCTTGCCCACGCCGGTCGGCCCCAGGAAGAGGAAGGAGCCCATGGGCCGCTTGGGGTCCTTGAGCCCGGCCCGGGCCCGGCGGATCGCCTTCGACACGGCGCTGACCGCCTCGTGCTGGCCCACCACCCGGGCGTGCAGGGTGTCTTCCAGATGGAGCAGCTTCTCCGACTCGTTCTCGTTGAGGCGGTTGGCGGGGATGCCGGTCCACAGGGCCACCACCTGGGCGATGTCGTCCGCCGTCACCTGACCGCTGACGGCCAGGCGCTTTTCTTCCCAGGCGTCCTTTTCGGACTGGATCTTTTCGGACAGGCGCAGCTCGCTGGAGCGGAGGGTGGCGGCCTTCTCGTAATCCTGGGTGTCGATGGCCTCCTGCTTCTGCTCGCGGATGATGGTCAGCTCCTTTTCCTCGGCCTCCTGGTTCAGCGGCTGGGGCAGGGTCCGCATCCGCACGCGGGAGGCGGCCTCGTCCATCAGGTCGATGGCCTTGTCCGGCTCGAAGCGGTCCTGGATATAGCGGCGGGACAGGCGCACCGCTTCCCGCAGGGCCTCGTCCGTGATTTCCAGATGATGGTGCTCTTCGTAGAGATGGCGCAGCCCCTGGAGGATCTGGAAGGTGGTCTCGTCGTCCGGCTCCTCCACCATGACCGGCTGAAAGCGCCGGGACAGGGCGGCGTCCTTTTCGATGGACTTGCGGTAGTCGTCCAGGGTCGTCGCACCGATCAGCTGAATCTCGCCCCGGGAGAGGGCGGGCTTCAGGATGCCGGCGGCGTCCATGCTGCCCTCGGCCTTGCCCGCGCCGACCAGCTGCTGCACCTCGTCGATAAAGAGGATGATATCGCCGGCCTTCTTGGTGTCCTCCACCACGGCCCGGACCCTTTCCTCAAATTCCCCGCGGAATTTGCTGCCCGCTACCATGCTGGCCAGGTCGATGGAAATCAGCTTCTTTCCCGCCAGGGCGGCGGGGGACTGGGGGCCGGCCATCAGCTCGGCCAGGCCTTCGGCCACGGCGCTCTTGCCGACGCCGGGCTCGCCGATCAGGACCGGGTTATTCTTGGTGCGGCGGGAGAGGATCTGCACCATTCGCTCCGTCTCCCGCTCCCGGCCGATCACCGGGTCCAGCTCGCCGTTTTTCGCCGCCTCGGTCAGGTCCCGCCCGTAGCGCAGATAGGCGGGCCGGTCGTCCTGCTGGCTTTTGCCATCTTCCTGCATGGCGGGGCCGAACTGCAGCCGCACCGTGGGCTGGGCCTGGGGCTTGGGCTCCGGCGGTACCATGGACCGCTTCAGCTGGTCCGGGTCGCAGCCCATCCCCGTCAGAATCCGCACGGCGGTGGAATCCGTCTCCGACAGCATGGCGCCCCAGAGATGGTAGCAGGTCACCAGGGCCTGGCCGCCCTTGTTGGCCGCCAGCACCGCGTGCTCCATGATGGCCTTGAGGTGCGGGCTCAGCTCCAGGCGGGAAGGAGCGGTTTCCCCTTCCCCGGCCACCTCGCGCACGGCGTTGTTTACGTTGTTCACGTTCACCGATTCCGGCAGCCCGGGCACGACGCCCCGGGCCACGGTCAGCAGGGCCAGGAGCAGATGCTCCGACCCGATGAAGGCATGGCGGAAACGGATCGCCGCCTGCCTGGAAATATTCATCACGCTCTGGGCGCGGTAATCAAAACGACCAAATACCGGCATAGAACCTCCAGATCATTCGTAATTCTTAATGCGTAATGCGTAATGGAAAGCCTGTTGCTTTGTTTATACTTCGTGATGCTCGATGCGGATCAGGGCGGTGGGGGCGGGCTGCTTGGTCCGCTGGTTCCGCCGCGCGATGTTGAGCAGAATGCTCCGCATGATCCGCGCCCGAAGGGCGCATTTGACGGTCTCTGGCACGGGGACGGCCAGGGCCTGGGGGGACAGGGCGGCCGCGATCATCAGCCCGTCCTCCCGGGAGATGGTGCTGCTTTCCACCAGCTGGCGGAGCAGCAGCTGGGCGTCCTTGTCCGCCAGGCTCAGGCCGACCCGCTCCCGGATCAGGTAATCCAGATAATCCCCCTGCTTGCGCTCCACGTGAATGATGCGGATGCAGCCTCCGCCGCCCCGGCGGGACTCGATCATGTAGCCGTGGTCCGGCGTGAAGCGGGTGGACAGCACGTAATTGATCTGGGAAGGGGCGCACTGGAAATACTCCGCCAGTTCGTTGCGCTTCAGCTCCACGCCGTCTTCCTCAGACGCTCCCAACAGCTCCTTGATAAAACTCTCAATCGTATCGCTCAGCCGCATACGGCCTCCTCCCTTCTTTCAAAGACTGACTATCTTTGACTATTTAAGTATATCATAAAACCTTTGTCCGCGCAAGTATCAAATACCGAAAATAAACATTGGGATGTAGCGGCTGAATCATCTAACCTTCTATGGATGCTTGACGGCATGAAAAAAGCCACGGCATTTTTTAGCGCATGGCTTTGAATGAAAGACGGATGCTGGTGCGGTGATCTTCTGGATTTGCGTCAAATATTCCGTCCCTGATACTGAACGGTGACTACATACACCGTTTTGCTCAGTTCATCGATCTTGAATATCGCCACATAATGGTCAATCAGCAGCTGCTTATAGCCTTTTCCCGCATATTTTCCAACCTGACGATCCTGATGCGAAGACGGAAAAGAATCCAGGGCTTCAATCGCTGACCAGATTCTATCCGTCTGGCTCTTTGCGTTTTCCGGAGCCAGCTTTTCCAAAGCGATATACGCATAGATGCTGTCAATATCGCGGAAGGCTTTGGGATATAGCAGAACCTTATACTTTTCCATAATACTTTCTGTCCAGGCGGGCTTTCGCGTCGTTCAGGGAAATGGGAGCGGCGCCTTCCGCGACCTCCGCTTCGGCCTCATAGATCGCCTGATCCATTCGATTAATTTGAGCAAAACGTTCATACAGCTCCGCGCTCATCACCACCAAATCGCTATATCCGTTTTTGGTGATGAAAATAGGTTCCTGCATTTTGTGGGCTAATTCAGAAATTTCGCTGGTGTTCCTTAAGTCTCGGATGGGCATAATCGTAGGCATCTGAAAGCGCCTCCTTTCGCGTCATTATTGTAGCATAATTATGATGCGATGTAAACGCCATAAAAGGAAAAACTGAAATTCAAAGATTCTGTCAGCCGCTCTTCCTGCATCTGAAAAAGATGAACTCCGGGCGGTGAATGGTTCCTCCAAACAGCGCCGGATACCGGTTCCTCATCTCCTCCGATATACGGGCTTCCTCACATTCTTCCAGCACGAATCCCGCCCGGATCATGGCGTTGATCAGCGTGGAGACGGTTCTGTGATAGCATTCATACCCGTTGACCACCCAGTCCACTTTCCGGAGACCTTCCTTACAATAATTCCTGAGATTCGCGTACAGGCGTTCGCCGGTTTCGGTGCGGGTGTATCGGTCATATGTCCCGTCCCAGGCTGTGACGATGGGGTGGGACATGCTGAAAACGAGCTCGGCGTCCTTCTTCATCAGCCGATGGATTTTCCGCATCAAGCCCGCAAAGTCTTCCACATAATCAAATACCAGAGAGCTCGTGACGAGATCAAAGGTTTCAGGGATGGTCTCTATCTCCTCCATCGCCATTCGCCGATAGACAATATTTGCCGCGCTGTGATGCGTTTTGGCATATGCCAGCATTTTTTCAGAAAGGTCGATCCCCAGCACCGATTTTGCGCCCATATCGGAATACTGTTTTGCATGCTGTCCCATGCCGCAGCCGATATCCAGAATCTTCTTCCCCCGAAGGTCCGGGAGCATGTCAAAAAGGATCGGGGTCTCGATGCAGTCGTTGAAATTGACCTCGCGGCTCCGGCTGCTCTGGTAGTTCTCAAAGAAAGCGTCGTTGTCGTAGATATTTTGGCCTGCCATCCTGAGGTCCTCCGCAGAAAAGAACTGAAAATCAATCGTTACGGACGGATGGTTCATCATAGTGATTTTTGCAGCTTGCGATGACAATCGCATCTTCCTGTATGCGGTAAACGATTCTGTTTTCTTCGTCAATCCGGCGGCTCCACCAACCGCTCAGATTGCCTTTCAAAGGCTCAGGTTTCCCGATGCCGTCAAAAGGAGAGCGCTGCATATCCCGTATAAGAAGGTTGATTCTCTTGATGGTTTTCTTATCCTGAGTCTGCCACCACAGATAATCTTCCCAACCGTTCTCATGCCATAAAAGCCGCATATCAGTCCTCCTGGAGAGGATGCTCTGCAAGCTTCGCCCGGCCGGAATCTACCTCAGAGGTTACCCGCTGCAAATAGCTGATGTTGGCATCGGAATAGAAAGGGTCGATGGAAACTTCAAAGGGGATCCGCTTCTCGCGCCTCATTTTCTTTGCCAATAACGTGAAAGCGGTGGTCATACTCAAGCCAAGCTCTTTACAGACTTCTTCCATCCCTTTTTTATCTTCTTCATCCATTCTGAAATTTACCAAAACCTGTGACATATTCTATACCTCCCGTAAACATTGATCAGGCACCGATGGGATTTTGACGAGCCCCATTCCCGGTGATAAATGTTCGCCTCATGCATCAAGATCATATCATAAAGATCTTCACTTGTAAAGATATTATATTTACAATATATTTATTGTTCTTCCGACAAATATTTGATCCATTTGGTTAAAACACCGCGTAACCAGCTCAGAAGCCCCCGCGAAGGGCCCATGTTCGTATGAAAAACCCGCGCAGGTTGCTCCGCGCGGGTTGGGTTTCGGATGATCTTTACTGCTGTTCGGTCTGTTCCGCAGGTGCGGCTTCGGTGTCAGCGGCCGGGGCTTCGGTTTCAGACGGAGCTTCGGGGGCTTCGGAGGCCGCGGGCTCTGCCAGGGCTTCGGTTTCGGCGGGCGCTTCGGACGCTTCCGGCTGGCCTTCGGCGGGTTCGGCTTCAAAATCGATGGTGACGTCGGAGTTCGTCCCGTCCAGGGCGGCGATCGCCGCGTCGTCCTTCGTGATCGTCAGCTCGGGCAGCTTTTCTTCGTAGATGTTGTACAGTGCCTCGTTGATCAGCTGGCTGCGGAGGGATTCGACGATCTGGCTGCGGGCGTCCGCCGTCATCGGCACAGCGCCTTCGGGAGCGTCGCTCAGGTAGTACAGGATGTGGATGCCGTAGGAGCCGACCACGGGCTTGGAGTGGTCGCCGGGCTGGGCCATTTCCTCAGAGAAGGCGGCGTCGCGGAAGACCGGGTCCCACATGATGCTCTCGCGGTGCACCTCGTAGCCCACCGCGGGATTCAGGCCGGTGTCCTCGTTGTACTGGGCGATCAGGGTCTCAAAGGCTTCGCCGGCGGCCAGACGGGTCTCGATGTCGTCCAGCTCCGCCTTTTTGCTCTGGAGCACAGCGTCCTTGGCCGCTTCCATGGCCAGGCGGGCTTCTTCCAGCTGCTCCTCGGTGACGGGCTCTTCAGGTACGGCTTCCTCAGCGGGCTGAGCGGCGGCTTCCTCGGCGGGAGCGGCTTCAGCTTCCGCGGGCTCGGCGGCGGCTTCTTCAGCGGGGGCGGCTTCAGCTTCCGCGGGCTCGGCAGTGGCTTCCTCAGCCGGAGCGGCTTCTTCGGCCGGGGCTTCCGCGGCGCTCTTCTGAGCCTCGAACTTGGTCAGCAGGGTGTTATAGTTTTCATTGGCATCCTGGTAGGCCTTCAGCAGCGCCTCGTCCACCTTGATCAGGATGTGGGTCACGTTGCGGTAGCCGGCGGGCATATAGTACAGGTCCATGCCGTAGTACATGGAGGCCAGTTCGCGCATATAGGCGCTGTCGCCCACCATGGACTGATGCTGGGCCACCAGCTCGTTGTAGGAATTCTGAATCATTTCCTCGGTCACGGCTTCTTCGGGCACCAGGGCGCTGACCAGGCGGTCATAGCCGGAGTTGAGCTTCTGGGTTTCCAGCAGGGAATCCACGCTGTAGCCGGAGGCGTACAGGGTTTCTTCTGCCTGCTTGCGCAGCTCGGCCCGGGCCTCCTCCGTATCCTCGGAGAGGTAGAGGGAAACATACTGGTCCACATAGCCGTCCCACACCGCCTGGATTTCGTCGCGCATCTTCGCGAGCTCTTCCTCGGTGTATTCCAGGTAGCCTTCTTCCTTCATCACCAGCTCCAGTACGCGGTTGACCTCGAGCTGCTGCACCGCCTGGGCGTAGGTCACGGCCATCTGCTGCTGAGCGTAATAGCTGATCATGTCGTCACATTCGCTCTTGTAAATCGGCTCGCCGTTGACGGTGGCCAGCACGGGATTGCTGTTCTGAAGCACCTGGGCCTCTGCGGCGGTTTCAGCTGTTTCGGCAAAGGCTGCGCACAGCAGCAGGGAAAGCGCCAGCACCAGCGCCAGGGTTTTGCGTGCAAACTTCATCATCATGGGTTCCATCCTTTCGCGTACAGGTTTCAGTCGGGCTCTATTATCGCACAAGTCAGGAAAAAAATCATGAACAAATTATGAACAAGGACGTACAGCAATGGGCTGATCTTGTAAAAAATCAACGGAACAGTTTGCTCTGCTGATAATAAAGGGAGATCAGACGTTCACCGGAGGGGGTGATCAGGGGGATCCTTTCCCCTGATGGTAATCCGCAGCGGCGGCATGTACGCCGCGAGGAGTATTTTTGCGCAGCAGAATGATACTTAGGAAGTGAAGACCTCTCCACTTCTGCGGAGCAAAAATGCGTTCCTTGCGGATTTGCCGCCCGGGAGCCCTGGAAGGGCGAGAGGCAAATCCGTCGGGGGGTTCCCGTAGGGGGGTCGCAAGACCCCCATGCGATTATTCGTCCTTCACAGGCATGGTTGCTTCTTGGAATGCGGGGACATACCCGATGTACCCGGGGTACAGGATTTCCAGGGCCGGGCCGGCGGCGTCCGGCGACAGGCGCACCACCCTTCCGTCCGTCAGGCAGGCCTTTTTGACCTGGAGCACGATGCGGCCCAGGCCCTTAAGCTGATCCGGGGATTTTTCCCAGGTCAGGGCGGAAAGGGTTTTCGCTTCGCCCGGCAGCAGGGTGCCGGCGCAGATCACGGCCTGGGTGTTTTTCCCGTCCGCCCCGCAGGGGAGGGCTTCGCCGAAGATGTTGAAGCATTCCGCCTGCAGCTCCAGGCCGGCCAGCTCCGTGTCCCCGTCGCTGCGCAGGGTGAGGGCGGTTTGCCCGTTTTCATTGGACAGGCTGATCAGCTGGACGCGGATGTCCGGCTCAGGCTCCGTTACCGTGACGGAGACGCGGGCCGTCTGGCCCATGCCGTCCGCGGCGCTCAGGACGATTTCGCAGGCGCCCGCTTGAAGAGCGGTGACCATGCCCTTCTGGTCCACCTGGGCCACGGCCGAATCGGTGCTTTCCATGATCACCGTGGGGTCGTCCGCGTCCCCGGGGAAGACGGTCCAGCTGATCTTGCCCTGCTGGCCGGCCTCCAGGGACAGGGTTTCCGGGCTGACCTGGATGTCGGTCACCTGCTGCACGACCCGGACGGTGACCGAGGCCTTCAGGTCCGGCTGGGCCTGGGCCGTGCAGGTAACGACGCACCGCCCGGTCGAAACGGCCGTGACCATCCCGTTTTCATCCACCGTGGCGATCTGGCCGCTGGTGCTCTCCCAGAGGGTCTGGCTGACGCCGCTCACCCCAAGCTGGTGGGTTTGGCCCACGGAAAGGGTGAGGCTGTCCGTATCCAACGTCAGGGACTTGGGCGCTTCCAGCACCGTCACGGTCATCTGGCCGTAGCGGCCGGAGCCGTCCTGAGCCTGGGCGCGGATGATCGTCCTGCCGGGGGCAACGCCGGTGACGACGCCGTTTTGATCCACCTGAGCGATCCTCTCGTCCCGGGAGGAATAAATGAGCTCCGTGGGCGGGACGTCCGCTGGCTCTAAAATGACCTGGGTGGGGATGCTTTCCCCGGCCCGGACGCTTTCCTTCCCGGAGGCAAAGCGGACGGATTTGAGCCGCTGCCGGACGACCAGATGGATCACGTCCATCACCTCCGGGGCGCTCTGGCTGACGGCGACGATGTCGCACTCCCCGGCGGTTTTGCCGGAGATGATGCCCTCCACGCTGACGGTGGCGACCGTTTCGTCCGTGGACGCCCAGGCGATCTTCCTGTTCTCGCTGTCCTGGGGCCAGACCTCGGCGGTCACCTGGGTTTTCCGGCCGGTGGCCAGGGTCAGGGGGCCCTGCTGATGAATCGTCACCTTTTCGGGCCTGCGGGCGACGGTGAGTTCCAGACTGTCCTTTTTCCCGCTACCGTCCTGGGCGGCGACGGTGATGGAGGCCATCCCGTCGGACAGGGCGGTCACGATGCCGTTTTCATTGACCGAAGCGACGGCCTCGTTGGAAGAGGTAAAAGCGACTTCCCCGTTGGTCACGTCCAGGGGCTCCAGGACATAGCGAAGGAGGGCCCGCTGACCGGCGAGCAGGGTCGCCTTTTCGGAAACAAAGGAAAGGTTCCTGGCGAGCTGCACGACGATCACCGGCAGGGTGGTCCGCACCTGCTCCCGGGCCTGGCTGACGCAGAGGATCTCGCACTGGCCCTGGCCCGTGGCGGTGACCTGGCCGGAGGCGTTCACCTGGGCCACGCTTTCGTCCGACGAGGTCCAGAAGACCTTCTTATCGGAGGCGGAGTCCGGGGCGATGACCGCTTTCAGGCCGTGGGTGTCGCCCACGTTCAGGATCAGGGGGGCCGTTTCCTCGATGGTCACCGCCTCCGGCAGCTGGACGACCTGGATGTTTACATAGGACACGCGCTTGGTGCCGTCCATCGTCATCACGCGGATGGCCGTCTGCCCCTTGGCGTGGGCCGTCACCAGGCCCTTTTCGTCGACGGTGGCGATCTTTTCGTTGTCGCTGGAGTAGCTGACGGCCTGCAGGGTCGCGTCCTCCGGGGTGAAGGTCAGGATGGTCTGGGCCTGCTCGCCGAGGGTCAGGGTCGTTTTTTCGGCGCTGACCCGCACCTTCGTTACCGGCTCCACCACCAGCACCGGCAAGAGGATCGACACGGAGGGGTTCGAGGTGCTGGTCAGCTGCAGCATGGCCGCCCCGGGGGCAAGGCCCTTGATGGTCGTCTTGCTGACGCGGAGGATGTCCGTCTGGGCGGCGAAGACCGTAAAGCTCCGGTCCGAAGCGCCGGAGGGCTCCATGGTCACCTTGAGGGCCAAGGAGGCGCCCTTTTTGAGCAGCAGCACCCGGTGGATGGCTTCCAGCTCTTCCTCCGGCAGGGTTTCGTACAGGTCGTTGGCGATCAGGTTTTTCACATGATTGAAGGCCGGCCCGTCCTCTGCCGTCAGCAGATTTAGGCCCCGTTCGTTCAGCGTCATCCCCGTCACCGGCCGAAGGACATTGACCTTGAGCTTGGCCACATAGGTCCTCTTTTCCGCCTTCATCGCGGCGGAAATGGTGACCTGGCCCTTATTGACGGCGATCAGCATGCCGTTTTCATCCACATAGGCCACCTTGCGGTTGGTGGAGGTATAGCTGACCTCCCCTTCGAGCCCTTCCTTAATGACCAAAGGGGCCTGCATCTGCTCGCCCTCGTACATCGTCACCGATTTGTCCGGAAAGGAAAGCTCCCCGGCCGCGAAACAGACGGGGGGAATCAGCAGGAGAATCAGCAGCAAACAGGCGAAAAGCTTGTATTTCATGTATCTTTTTCCTTTATTCGGCAGGGTGTGGCGCTTGCAAAAGCGAATGGTTTATGGTATAAAGATAGTAACATTCAGTTTATGCCAATCGCCGTGATTTGATGAAAGGAAGTCCTGGAAAATGACAGTACGCGAACATATTTTCCTGGTCGGTATGGCCGGCTGCGGGAAGTCCACCTTGGGACTGCGGCTCGCCCAGGCCCTGGGCCTTCCTTTTGTGGATACGGATCAGCGCGTATCCGAGATCATGGGGATGACGGTCAACGATATTTACACCGCCCTGGGGGAGGAGTTCTTCCGCAACGCGGAAACCGCCGTGCTGGCGGAGATGGCCAGCGTGCAGCCCTGCGTGATCTCCACGGGAGAAGGCACGGTGCTGACGGAGGAAAACATCACCATCATGAAAAACCACGGCATCATCCTGTTTATCGACCGGCCGCTGGACCAGATCCTCTCCGACATCAAGATGGACCGCCGGCCCACCCTGCGCGGCGGTACCCACGAGGACGTCATCGAACAGTACAACGCCCGAATCGGCTATTACCGCTACGCAGCCGATTTCCACTTCGATAATTCCCACGGCTTTCAGCCCGGGGTCGTCGGCCTGACCGAGCTGGTCACCACGATCCTGGCTCTGCCGGGCTACTGCAAAGGAGGGGCCCTCTGATGAAATGCCCCGTATGCGGCTTTGAAGATTGCAAGGTACTGGACTCCCGGCCGGTCAACGGCGGGGCGAGCATCCGCCGCAAGCGCGAATGTATCCAGTGCGGCAAGCGCTTTACTACCTACGAAACCATCGAAAAGCCCACCGTCCTGGTGGTCAAGAAGGACCAGTCCCGCGAGCTCTTTGACGAAAACAAGGTCCGCAGCGGCATCCTGGCCGCCTGCCACAAGCGCCCCGTTTCCGCGGCGGACATCGAGTCCATCGTCAACAAGGTCAGCCAGGCCGTCTACAACAGCATGCAGGAGGAAGTGACCACCCGCAAAATCGGCGAGATGATCATGGAAGAGCTCCGCCAGCTGGACGAGGTCGCCTACATCCGCTTCGCCTCCGTCTACCGACAGTTCGCCGACCTCTCGACGTTCCTTGCGGAAATGACGAAAATGAAGGAAGAAACCAAATAAAGCACCCAAGAATAGGTAGGAGGTAGAAGGTAGTAGGTAGGAGGTTTTATTTTGTCCGGATCATTGTTTAAGACAAAGCTGGATCCGAAATTGCACGCCCGTTTCAGACAGAAACGGGTTTTTTATTTTCGGAGAAACTATAAACCTCCTACCTCCTACTTCCTACCTCCTACCTTTTACTTCTTACCTTCCATTAACTTTCTTGCCTTTTCTACCATCTTGAGCGTACTTATCGCCATCCCCACCGCCGTGAGGCCGATCAGGGTGTAGACCAGCCAGGTCGGGGGGTAGATCAGGACGCCGCCGGGCAGGGGGAGGGGCTTGTCAAACAGGAACTGGAGGCCGACGCACAGGCCGACGCTCACCAGCATCAGCACCCACCAGCGGACGGTGCCGCTGCCGCCGTTTTGCTTGATCTTGATCGTCGCCCAGACCATGATCCCCGCCATGATGAGGACGGAGAAGAGCTGGTCCATCCTGACAAAGTTCATCGCCAGGTAGTGGACGTAGCTGTCCTCCCGGAGCATGTCCCAGAACACCTGGCCGGCCAGGTACACCACCAGCAGGGTGACCGGGCGTACGCCGTTCTTTTTGAGCGCCCCGAAGATGCCCCAGAGGGCCAGGCCGAGGGCGTACAGCCCGCCCAGCCAGAACACGGCGATCACCCGCCACTCTGGATATTCGGGTTCGGGGGTGAACGAAACGGGGAAAAAGCAGGTGGAGGCTTCCGGACCGGTGCCCATGCCGCAGAGCCATTCGCCCCATTTGGCCACGCCGATCGCCAGCAGGACGCCCGGCAGGCCGACCTTCAAAAGCTCCTGAAAGGAGACTTTCTTAGCCTTGGATACGATCAGGGCGGACAGGAACAGGCCGCCCAGCACGCCCAGGCTCATATAGCCGCCCTTGTCGGGGCGGAAGACGTAGCCCAGGAGGCTTAAGCCCATGCTTTCGCCCACATAGGGGTCCAGCAGGTCCGCCACGACGGCGAACAGCCCGTGGCCCAGGAAGATGCCCAGCGCCGCTGTCAGCGGCAGAAAGAGACAGAGCGCGCCGTCGGAAATCTTCCGCCGGACGCCCAGAAAAAAGATCACCGCGGCGGCCGCCAGAGAGCCCAGCGTCACGCACAGGGCCCAGGGCGTCACCGGCATCGCGCCCAGATAAAACAACGGTTCACCCATCGAAACCAACAACCTCCAAACAAAGGCAGACGCCCAATGCGTAATGCCTAATGCGTAATGCGTAATGTATAGTGTCTAATGCCTTGCCCAGGGCCTGCCGGCCCGTTCTTCGGTGAAATTGAGCCACCGGCTCAATTTCCGGGCCCTCAGAACCCTAATGCCTAATCCCTAATCCCTATTCCCTAATCCCTTAGTCTGCCACCGGCACCCCTTCGGGGACGTAGGCGCTGGCGAAGTAGATCATGTCGGCCAAGGCGCGGCTGGTCTTGGCGTTCACGGAGTTGATCTTTTCCCCGTGGAACATGAGGGTCGCGGAGGAGCCGCCGTCCAGGTTGTAGGCGTTGGACACGGTTCCCAGGGTGCTGACCAGGTAGGCGAAGCGGTCGATGTACAGGCTCTTTTTGTTGCCCGGGTCTTCGGGGCCTTCGGTGGTCACCACCATGTAGGAGAGCGGGCCGGTCTGTGCGATGCACAGACGGCGGGCGTCCTTGTAGGCGGCGTACATCTTGCCGTAGTCCGCGTCGTAATCCTGGATGACCTCGCCGTCCACGATCAGGGCGGGGCCGAAGGAGAAGCTGTTGATGATCGTGCCTTCAAACATGTCAAAGTCCGTCTCGGTGGCGTTCCGGATGATGTGGAAATCGCCCTTGTCGTCGATGATCAGGGCGTCCAGGAACACCTTCTGCCGGCCGCTGATGTTGTGGCGCTTCAGGATGCCCTGCCGGACGATGTGCCGGCCCAGCTCGGTGAAGTTGTCGCCGTAGTTGTCCCCGTTGATGGCGAGAATGGGGTTCAGATGGCTGCGCCACCAGTTCAGGTTCAGGCGCTGCTTGCCGTCGTTGGTGGTCATGCGGGTGCGGATCTGGGACGGGTCGGCGATATTGATCCGCGCGACCACGTAATTGCAGTCCTCAAAGACGCCCTTTTCGATGGTGATGTGCAGGCTCGGGTCCTTGTACTCCGTATCGGAAATGTAGAAGGCCGGGTCCGGATTGTCCATCTTGTCCTTTTCCAGCGGGATCGGCAGCACCGCCGCGAACACCGACTCCGACGGAGCCAGCACCAGCAGGGAAATCAGCAGCAGGGCAGTGACGATCATGGCGATGATACGCTTCATGGATGATTCCTCCAAAGAGTAAAGTTTTAATGAAAGGTAGGAGGTAGGAAGTAGTAGGTAGGAGGTTTGATATACTCTCGTTCTGCTGAATGAGAAAACACTATTAAACCTAAGCGGCTGAAAGCCGCGGTCCCTCCTACCTTCTCCCTCCTACCTAAGCAGCCATCGGCTGCGCTTGCTCCCTCCTACCTGAACCAGGGCTGTGCTTACTCGCTCCATTCTTTGAGCTTCCCGTCCGGCATCACAATGACCTTGCCGGTGTCGGCGAAGCTGTCGGGCAGGTTGTCCAGCTTGGCGATCTTTTTCTTGGAAATCAGCTTTTTGAGGCAGGCTTTCCGGTCGGCCTCTTCGGTCAGCTCATAGGGGCGGTAATCGCCGCGCTTGCCGGTCTGGCAGGGGACGACGTTCAGCAGCGACAGCACCGGCTTGTCCCCGGTCAGGTCGTACGTCAGCTGGAAGATGCCCGTCGAGGGATCGACGTCGCTCATCGTGCCGAAGATGAAATTGCCGGTGGAGAAGAGGATCGGCTTCCCCTTGTAGAACATGATGGGCTGGACCACGTGGGGATGATGGCCCCAGATGATGTCCGCCCCGGCGTCGATCAGGCTCCGGGCGAAACCGTACTGCCAGAACTGGCTGGTCAGATGTTCCTCCTGGCCCCAGTGCAGGCTGCAGACGATCAGCTCGCAGCCCTCGCTGCGCAGCTGCTGCATACGCTTTTTGAGCCTCGTCAGGTCGTACTCCTGGGGATAGGAATAGCCCACCATGCCAATCTTGACCCCGTTGACCTCCGCCTTGCCCAGGATGTCCGAGCCGCGGTCCGTTCCGGGATAGACGGAGCCGAAGTGGTTGACCCCCGCCCCGTCCAGGGCGGCCAGGGTGTCCTCATAGCCGGTCAGGGTAAAGTCCATGCAGTGGTTGTTTACGGTGTTGACCACGTCGACCCCGCCCTCCGTCAGCACGCTGACGAACTCCGGCTTGCCGATCATGTTGTACTTTTTGTCGGATTTAAGGGCTACCCGCTCGGTCAGCACCACCTCGAGGTTGGCGAAGGTATAATCGTCTTCTTTCAGATAGTCGGCCAGCAGGGAGAAGGGATAGTCATAGCCGTTTTCGTCGATCACGCTGGTCAGGGACGTGGGCTGGGTGCGGGACTGGCTCGCGTCGCCGATGCTCAGGTCGCCCAGGAAGGAAAGCACCATGCTGTCCGCCGTGTAAGTGTGGGCGGCTTGAGGCGCGGCTGTTTCCTGCGCGGGGGGCTCCACCGCTTCCTGGGCGGGGGCTTCCTCCGTTTCCTTCGCTTCCTCGGCGGTCACCGCCGGGGCCGGCGTGGGGGTAAACAGGAACGAGGGCAGGACCGGCTCAGCCGTTTCCCGGCCTTCCAGGGACAGGTCCGGCGCGGGGGTGCCCAGCAGCACCTCGACCCCGCCGATCATTACCGTGGGCGGCTCCTTTTCCGTCTTGGGCTGGGCGGCGCTTTCGTCCGGCTGCTCGGGTTCTTCGCTCTGTTCGGATTCGTCAGCCTGCTCGGATTCCTCCGGCTGCTCAGATTCCTGCTCGGGCTCCGCTTCGCTTTCGTCTTCCGCCGGTTCCTCGTCTTCCGGCGCTTCCTGCTCCGCGTCGTCGTCAGGGGCTTCCGGGGCGTCTTCCGTCTCTTCCGGGGCGTCGGCTTCTTCGGCCGCCGTCTCTTCCGCGATGGGCGCTGCCTCTGCTTCAGCCTTGCCCGCCACGGTGATCAGGAAGGGCTCGGCCCTCGTGCCGGCTCCGGTGATCTGGCATTGGCTCAGGTCGATCGTCAGCGCCGGGCGGACGCCTACGTTCACGCGGGTGTAGGCCCCCCAGCTCAGGTGGCCGTTATAGCCGACCAGCTGCAGCTGGTAGCCCGTCTTGCCGCGGATGGTCGCGGCCCAGTAGGGGGCCGTCTTCGTGCTCTGGTCCACATAGCCGCCCCGCTCGATATAATAGGGGGTGCCGGTCGCCTTCCTGTCGGGGAAGTTTTCGCCGTACATGGAGCGGTTAAAGCCGAAGCTGGCGTTGGTGAACTGCTCGGTGGTCAGGCAGTAGAGCTTCCCGAACTCCCCTTCCACCAGCGCGTTCCGGAAGGCTTCGTCCGGGAACAGGGTTTCCACCATCTCGGAATTCATCCAGGCGCACAGGTCGCTGTCCGTGTAGGAGTCAATGCGCCGGTAGGTCCGCGCCTTGATCACGGCCTGGTCCGTCTCGTTGATCACCTGGTGCGCGTCCAGCACCTGGTCGGCCAGCATCAGGGCTTGTCCGTTTTCCACGGAAAGCACCCGCCACAGCACCTCGCGCATCGCGCCGTCCGCCTCGTAGGGGTACACCCCCATCACAGCGTACTGCCAGCCTCCGGCGGCCTTGTCATAACTGCGAATTTCCTCCGCCCCCGCCGGCAGGGCCAGCGTCAGGCACAGCATCAACATCAAAGCCGTTACGGCCCGTTTGTTCAACCGCAAAACGATCCTTCCTTTCTTTCAGAGAAAAATCTCTTCTATTTTACACCACGGGCAATTTGTTCGTCAATGTATCAGATCAAGTTTTACAGTGCCCGGCTGTAAGTCAAATGCGTAATGCTTAATGCGTAATGCGTAATGACTCCGTTCCCGGCGGCGCTTTCGCTTCCCGGGATCTTTCGGCCCGTTCTCCGGCGCTTGCGCCGTATCATAATTACGCATTACGCATTACGAATTAAGAATTCGCCTTCACTCCCCACTATCTAAACCTCCTACCTTCTCCCTCCTCCCTCCTACCTAATCCCTAATCCCTATTCCCTCGAATCCGCCCCACTTTATTATCGTACAGCTTGACAATCATCCCCAAAAAAGCTATAATACATGGAGCAGTTGGCGGTTTGCCAACCAGATTCATACAGAAAGGAAGTCTCTTTCTATGAAAAAACTGTTTGCTTTGATGCTGGCGGCTATGATGCTGCTGTCCGTATGCTCTTTTGCGTCCGCTGAGAGCGTAGAAGAAATCATCGCCCAGGCCCAGACCATGACCCTGGACGAGCTGTTTCACAAGGCCATCGAGGAATCCAACGGCAAGCGCTTTGACGCCGTCGGCAACTCCAGCCGCGGCAAGTCCGTGCTGCCCCTGTTCGTGGAAGCCCTTCAGAAGATCGACCCGAACTACACCCTGGATTACGAAGGCGGCTGGCAGCAGCCCAAGGAAAACAAGATCTTTGATCAGCTGACCGAAGACGTCAACGGCGCCAACCACGTCATGTCCATGACGCTGATTCAGGACGGCAACCAGATCCAGTCCAAGATGCTGGACACCGGCCTGCTGCTCAACTTCGTGCCCAAGGACTGGACCGAGGCTGAGGGCGTCGCCAAGGAAGGCAACGAGAACCCCCTGGCCCTGCAGACCCTGAACAAGGTCTTCATGTTCAACAACCTGGGTGAAAAGACCTACAAGAACATGTGGGATTTCGTCCGTGAAGGCGAAGCCCCCCTGTTCATGGGCGTCAACTCCGAGCTGGTCGGCAAGAACTTCCTGTACATGATGACCAACGACAAGTACGCCACCATCGCCAAGGAAGCCTATGAAGCCTGGGACGGCAAGAACGAGGAAGACGATGAATTCATCGAAAGCATGAAGGAAGACGCCGCGGATCTGGGCCTGACGGGCGACAACGTGCAGTACGGCCTGGCGTGGGTGTATCTCTGGTGCGAGAAGTACAACGAGCAGACCGACGACGGCCCCATCTGCAACACCCTGGTCACCACCTCCGCCAAGGATCAGGCCGGCCTGCTGGTCTACTCCAAGCTGCGCTCCGTGGAAGAAACCGCTGAATCCTCCGTCAACAACATCACCGTGGCGGCCTATCAGGACGACTATGTCGGCATCGGCGGCTATGCTTACAAGCACTATCTGATGCTCACCAAGACCAGCCCCCTGCCCTGGACCAGCTGCGCCCTGATCGCCTACATGACCACCACCCAGGAAGGCTTCAAGGCCTGGGGCAAGGACATGGGCGGCTACGCTCCGGTGCCTGCCTGCATGCAGGACCACAGCAAGGACGGCGGCGATGAATTCCCCGCCAAGAACGACCGCGGCTATGACTGGTGGCTGAACGAAGGCAAGCTGGTCGTCGAAGAACCCGCTTACTGCGCTTCCGTCTCCGGCACCATGAGCGACTGGATCGACGGCATCGTGGCCGGCAAGTAATCGCGGACGGCTGAATCACAGCGTCCACCACGCGGGCGGCGCGTCGGGCTTCCCCGACCGCCGCCCCTTTCCTTATCATCATTCTTTTAAAGATAGGGGAGAGACCATATGTCCACGAAAGCCATCAGCCGCCCCGGCAGTTTCCGGAAAAAATGGAACACGTTCCGCACCTACATCACCAAGCCGCAGAACGCGATTCTGCTGGTCCTCGGCATCGTCCTGACCGTCACGACGATTTATCCCATGTTTACCATCGCCCGGGACACCGTGCGCCTGCACCCCGGCAGCATCGACACCCAGGAGGCCGCCAAGGATTACCAGTTTGACGCCCTGGGCTCCACCCTGACCACCTACAACTGGAAAAACCTGTTTACCGATACCATCACCACCCGCGTCGGCCGCGAGCGGGTGACGCGCAGCGTCGGCTCCATCTACCTGTGGACCCCGCTGCTCAACTCCATCCTGATCAGCATTTTCGCCTGTATCGGCGCGATCCTCTACGGCGGTGTCTTCGCCTACCTGGTCACGCGCACGAACCTCAAGTTTAAAAAATACTTAAGCTCCATCTTTATTTTCCCATACATCATGCCCCAGTGGACCCTGGCCGTCATGTGGCAGAACCTGTTTAACTCCAACGCCATCACCGGCGGCAACGACGGCCTGTTCGTCGCCCTGTTCAACGTCTATATGCCCAAGTGGTGGTGCGAGGGCCTGTTCCCGGTCTCCGTGGTGCTGGCCATCCACTATGCGCCGTTTGCGTACATCCTGATCGGCGGCATTTTCCGCAACATGGACGCCAACTTGGAAGAGGCCGCCACCATTCTGAATACGCCCCGCTGGAAGACCTTCCTGCGCGTCACCCTGCCGCTGGTCAAGCCGGCCATCCTGTCCACGGTCCTGCTGGTCTTTTCCAGCGCCATGGGCTCTTATCCCATCCCGCACTATCTGAAGCTGGCGACGCTTTCCACCCAGTACGTCGGCATGAGCTCCAACCGCGCGGGCCAGGCCAGCATCCTGGCGGTCATCATGATGCTGTTCGGCTTCCTGATCCTGATCGTCAACCAGCGCACCACCTCCGGCCGCAAGAACTTTACCACCGTCACCGGCAAGTCCGGCCAGACCAGCGTGGTGAACCTGGGCGGGGCCAAGTACCTGGTCTCCGGCCTGTTCGTCCTGCTGACCCTGTTCACCGGCATTCTGCCGATCATCCTCTTCGCGGTGGAAACCTTCCTGCCCAATCCGGGCGATTATTCCTTCATCCAGCACGGCATCGCCGGCCACACCACTACCAAATGGTGGCTGACCAGCGAAAACGTGACGGAGAACGGCATGTACGGCCAAAAGGGCATTCTCTATAACGCCGACATCTGGAACGCCTTCAAGGGCACCTTCATCGTCGCCATCTGCTGCGCTTTGGTCGCCGGCACCATCGGCACGCTGATCGGCTACTGCGTCAGCAAGAACCGCCGCAGCAAATGGGCCTCCTACGTCAACAACATGGCCTTCCTGCCCTACCTGATGCCGTCCCTGGCGGTGGGCGTCGCCTTCTTCATCTTCGGTTCCGGCGTCGGCATCTACAACACCTTCCTGCTGCTGATCCTGGCCGGCACGATCAAGTACATCCCCTTCGCCAGCCGCAGCGCCCTGAACTCCATGATGCAGCTCTCGGGCGAAATCGAGGAGGCCGCCATCATCCAGGACATCCCCTGGTGGAAGCGGATGACGCGCATCATCATCCCCATCCAGAAGACCTCCATCATCAGCGGATACCTTTTGCCCTTCATGACCTGCCTGCGCGAGCTGACGCTGTTCATGCTTCTGTGCGGCCAGGGCAAGATCATCACCACGATGCTGGGCTACTTCGATGAGATGGGCTTGTACGCCTTCTCCAGCGGCATCAACCTGATCCTGATCGTGATGATCCTTCTTTTCAACATGATCGTCAACAAGCTGACCGGCGCGAGCATTGACTCCGGTATCGGAGGCGGAAAATAACGCAAGGGGGACTCTGTCCCCCTTGCGGGAACCCCCTACGCCTTTGCCTCTCGTCCCTTCGGGACTCCCGGGCGGCAAAGGCGCAAGGAATGTATTTTTGCTCTCGCAGGTCAAGCCTGCTTCGCAAAAATACTCCTCGCACCGCGCATGTCGCTGCTGCGGATTGTAATCAGGGGGAAAACTCCCCCTGATCACCCCCTTTGTAAGTTTGTTTCGTGTTCTCGCTGCCAACGAATATCAGCATAAATACTTCGCATATGAGAGGTAGATCGATATGGCAAGAATCGAATTGAAAAACGTCACCAAGCGCTGGGGCGGCTACTATGCCGTGGAGCATTTGGATCTGACGATCGGCGATAACGCCTTTGTCACCCTGCTGGGGCCGTCCGGCTGCGGCAAGACCACCACCCTGCGCATGATCGCCGGCCTGGAAACCCCGACCGAGGGCCGCATCACCATCGACGGGGTGCCGGTGTTCGACTCCGACGAGGGCATCAACATCCCCCCGAACAAGCGCCGTGTGGGCTTCCTGTTCCAGAACTATGCCCTGTGGCCCAACATGACCGTATATCAGAACATCTCCTTCGGCCTGTCCAACATCAACGAGCCGGGCGTCTCCGTCAACGAAAACGGCGAGGTCGTCCGGGACGAAAAGGCCACCGGCCCCGCCCGCAAGCTCACCAAGGAGGAGATCAAACGCGCGGTGGACCGCGTCAGCGCCATCGTCAAAATCGGCCAGTTCATGGACCGCTATCCCAGTGAACTGTCCGGCGGCCAGCAGCAGCGCGTTGCCATCGCCCGTACCCTGGCCCCCAGCCCCCGCGTGCTGTTCATGGACGAGCCCCTTTCCAACCTGGACGCCAAGCTCCGCCTGGAAATGCGCTCCGAGCTCCAGCGCCTGCACCTGACCACCGGGTCCACCTTCGTCTACGTCACCCACGACCAGATGGAGGCCATGACCCTGGCCACCCGCATCTGCCTGATCGACAACGGCCGCCTGCAGCAGTACGACGAGCCGCTGACGGTCTATAACCGCCCCAACAACCTCTTTGTCGGCGACTTCGTGGGCAACCCCTCCATCAACTACATCGAGGCCAGCGGCAAGGAGGGGCAGGACGGCCTCGCCCTGCGCTTCTTTGACGGGCAGACCGGCTCCTTCCATATCGCAGGCGGCCAGACCGTAGCTTCCTGGTATCAGGAAAACGACCGGCTGGAGGCGGAGGAAAAGCGCCTGGCGGAGGAGGCAAAGAAGCTCCCCGGCTACGTGGAAAAGACCAACAAGGACGTCCCCTTCCCGTACCACATCGCCCGGGTCGAAGAGCCGGAGGTGGAAAAGCGCCCCGCTCCCGGCCGGGAGGATTTCATCATCGGGGTGCGGCCTGAGTTCATCCGGATCGATCCCAACGGGGCCATCGAGGGCGAGGTCTTCTCCGCCATGCCCACCGGCATGGAGACGACCCTCAAGATCCGCGTCGGCGCCTACCTGCTGACGGCGGTGGTCTTCGGCGGCATGGTCTACAAGATCGGCCAGAAGGTCCGCCTCTCCTTCTCCGGGGAGAACATCATGCTCTTCTCCCGCCAGAACGGCAAGCGGATCGCCAACGGCAGCTTTACAGTGTAACGTGAAACGCTCGGACGGTCAGGCCGGCGCGCCCGTAAAAGCACGGGCCCCCGGACTGGCCGTCCGGCTGATTAAAAGCATAGGAGAACGATATGAGCAAACCATGGCAGAATGACGAGGAAATGTTTTCCCTGATGAAGCAGAAGCTCTACACCCCGGTGGTGGGGGACATCCTGGACCAGATGGGCTTTTGCCACCAGTTCCTGCCGGCGGAAATCCGCCCCCTGGCGTCCCAGGTGCCGGCTTCCCTGATCACCCCCGTGCAGGGGACCCAGTGGATGAAGCTGGCCGGTTACGCCTGCACGGTGCTGGAGAACGACGTCTTCGGCCCCCCCAAGAAGCCCTTCGGCTATATGACCGTGGCCCTGGACCAGCTCCGCCCGAACGAGATCTATATCGCGACCGGGGCCCATCACAGCGCCCTGTGGGGAGAGCTGCTGACGGCCAGCGCCAAAGCCCGCGGGGCGGTCGGCGCCGTGCTGGACGGCTACACCCGGGACACCGCCATGGTGCTGGAGCAGGACTTCCCCGTCTTCTGCAGCGGCACCTGGGCCCAGGATTCCTCCGTGCGCACCTATGTGTTTGACTACCGGTGCGATATCGAGATCGGCCAGGTGACGATCCACGACGGGGACATCGTCTTTGGGGACGTGGACGGGGTGCTGATCATCCCGCGGGCCGTGGCGGACGAGGTCATCGCGAAGGCTTTGGAAAAGGCCGCCACCGAAAAAACCATGCGCAAGGCCATCGAGGACGGGATGCTGGTCACGGAGGCCTTCGCCCGCTTCGGCGTACTGTGAGGAAGGACTATGGAACAGACCGCTTTTCAGATTCACCCGGAGGACAACGTGGCCACCGCCCTGTCCGCCCTCGGTCCCGGCCGGGTCCGGCTGCTGGGGGATAACCGGACGGACAGCGTGACGGCAACGGAGGAAATCCCCAGCGGGCATAAAATCTCCCTCCAGGACATCGCCCGGGACGAAAAGATCGTCAAGTACGGGGTCACCATCGGCTGCGCCACGGCGGACATTCCGGCGGGAAGCTGGGTGCATCTGCACAACATGCGCAGCCTCTACGACGAGCGCAGCGGACATCTGGACGTCCGCACCGGCGCGCCGAAGGATACTGTCTATGAATGATTTGATCTGGCAGGGCTATGCCCGGAAACATGGAAAGCCCGGCATCCGCAACCGGGTGCTGGTGCTCTATACCGTCAAATGCGCCGAGTTCGTGGCGCAGCAAATCGTGCTTCAGGCGGCGCACCCGGACGTCGAGCTGGTCGGCTTTGACGGCTGCACCGACAACCAGTACGCCGTCAACCTGCTCATCAGCCTGATCCGCCACCCGAACGTCGGGGCTGTGCTGGCGGTGGGCCTGGGCTGCGAATACGTCCAGCCTGCCTGGCTTTCCGACATCGCGGCGCAGGAAGGAAAGCCCGCCTCCTGGATGTTCATTCAGCAGGAGGGCGGCACCGCCCGGTCCGTGGAAAAGGGCCTTACATGGGTGCGGGACACCCTGAGCGCCCTTCGGCAGACGCCCCGGACGTCCATGCGGTTTTCCGACCTGGTGATCGGGGCGGAGTGCGGCGGCAGCGATTCCACCAGCGGCCTGGCCGGCAACGTGGTGGTGGGCCGCCTGTTCGACCGGCTGGTGGACGCCGGCGGCACAGCGATCTTTGAGGAGATCGTGGAAGCCATCAGCCTGGACCAGTGGCTCTTAAGCCGCGCCGCGGACGAGCGGGCGGCGCGGGAAATCCGCTATACCTACGACAAGGCCCTCGATTACTGCCGCCGGGTCCGCCAGTATTCTGTGAGCCCCGGCAACTTCGCCGGGGGCCTGAGCACCATTGAGGAAAAGAGCATGGGCGCGGTCATCAAGAGCGGGTCCCGGCCCATCCAGGGGGTCATCAAGGTCTCCTGTCCGCCGGAGAGGCCCGGGCTCTGGCTGTTGGATTCCACGCCGGACCCGTACTGGATGCAGTTCGGGATCACCAACCCAAACGACAGCGAGGGGCTGATGGACCTGATCAGCTGCGGGGCCCACATCGTGTTCCTGATCACAGGCCGGGGCAGCGTGGTGGGCAGCGCCGTGTCCCCCTGTGTCAAGATCACCGGGAACGGGGACACCTTCGCCCGGATGCGGGAGGACATGGACTTTGACGCAAGCCCCGTCCTTTCTGGCCAGTGCGGGATGGACGAGCTGACGGACCGCCTGGTGTCCCTGGTCGTTCAGACGGCCGGGGGAGTGGAGACGAAAAGCGAACATCTGGGGCACCGCGAGTTCTTTATCCCCTACAAATATCAGGAAAAACAGGTGGCGTACACCAAACCCTGCGAGCAATAGGAGGAAACATAGATGGCAGCATTTACACAGGACCAACTGAACAACTTTTCCATGGCGAAATGGTACGACCTGACGGGCCGGAATGCCGTCGTCACCGGCGGGGCCACGGGGCTTGGCCTCGCCATCACCCGCTGCCTGGTCAGCGCGGGCGCGCGCGTCGCCGTGCTGGGCCGAAAGAGCACCGAGGAAGTAGCGGACGTCCTGGCGGAATTTGGAGACCGCGTGCTCTACGTTCCCTTCGATGTGACCGACACCGCCCACGCCCAGGAGCTGGCGGACCGGCTGATTGCTGAAATGGGCCGGGTCGATATTCTGATCAACAACGCCGGAAACCACTGCAAGAAGCCCATCTGGGAGATGACGGTGGAAGAGTACCAGGCTGTCCTGGACGTGCATCTGGTCGGCGCCTTCGCCCTGACCAAGGCCTTCGTGCCCCACATGAAGGAAAACCGCTTCGGCCGGATCCTCTTTCAGGCCAGCATGACCAGCTACATCGGCCAGCCGATGGTCAGCGGCTACGCCACCGCCAAGGCCGGCTATCTGGGCCTGATCCACACCCTGACGGCGGAGCTGGCCGAATTCGGGATCACCGTAAACGCCATCGCTCCCGGCTGGATCGACACCCCCATGTTCCACAAGGCCACCGACAATGACCCGCCCCGCCTGGCCAAAATCCTCGGCCGCATCCCGGCCAAGTCCGTCGGCGATCCCATGGACATCGGCATGTGCGCTGCCTTCCTGTGCAGCGACGCCGCCCGCTACATCTCCGGTTCCTGCATCCCGGTAGACGGAGGAGCTCTGATTGGGTTCTGAGCCGAGAAAACCAATCTCTGTTCTGCCCATGTGCTTCTGTAAAACGGAATAAAAGTAAGGGGTTGCTGCAGTTGACTTTCTGCAACAACCCCTCTTCTATAAGCAATTTACCTTTTTGTACAGAGTGGTATGATCCAAATTGTATGGGAATCAGAATACTTCGGGAGGTTTGGAGGGGCCTTGACCAGGGCCTGCCGGCCCGTTGCTCAGTGAGGAAGAGCCACTGGCTCTTCCTCCGGGCCCTCGCAACCCCTCCAAGTATAATCCGCAGTGGCGGCATGTACGGCGCGGGGTTCTGAGCGCCCGGAAAATGTGCCGGTGGCACATTTTCAGCGAAGAACGAGCCGGCAGGCCCTGGGCAGGAATTTTTGCGAAGCGGAGCTTGCCCCGCGAGAGCAAAAATACATACCTTACGCCTTTGCCGCCCGGGGTTCGCAACGCCCGGAAAACAGGCCATTGGCCTGTTTTCAGCGAGAGCGGGCCGGTGGGCCCTGGAGAAGGGGCGAGAGGCAAATCCGAGGGGGCAGATTGGGGGTTCTGAGGGCCCGGAAAACTGTCCGGTGGACAGTTTTTACCGAAGAACGGGCCGGCAGGCCCTGGTTGTGTCCCCCCATCGAGCATCACACTGACCCGTAGATCAGCTGTACAATACCGGTGGTGACCGGGGGGACGAAGGTGAAGAGGAGCAGGACGACCAGCAGCAGGATGTAGAACGGGACCGCTTCCTTGATGAAGGGCTTCGTTTTGCACCCGGTCACGGCGCAGGTGACGAACATCAGCGTGCCCATGGGCGGGGACAGAGCGCCGATGGCGTTGTTGAAGATGTAGATCATCGCGAACTGGATCTCGTT